>Ga0065721_10049982_pt1 | contig 24577 bp, 22 predicted proteins | sample Mesricmetagenome_FD_59108 | JGI IMG/M metagenome (GOLD analysis project Ga0065721, IMG submission 59108) | Mesophilic microbial community from rice straw/compost enrichment Sample: eDNA_1 v2 (version 2) | ecosystem: Engineered > Solid waste > Grass > Composting > Bioreactor | place: USA: Davis...
TTTCATGCAGTTCGGGTCTTGTGGGTGCGCCGCAGCGACCGCAAAAGCGATGGAACTCCCGCCAATGCGCCAGCTGCAGGGCTCTGCCGGCAAGCATGAACTCCTCATCGTCCACTACGCCTAAACGGCTGCGCAGGCCCGCCACCACCCAGTGGGAATCTTCCGGTAATTGGAGATCGGGTTGAAAGATCCAGGCATGACAAGGTGTGCCGCGCCAAAGGCCCATATGGAGGGAGTCGATAGGTGAAAAGCCCGCGCGGATCAATTCGCCGCAGGGAATGGTGAGATGGGAGGAATCACGCCACAGCAGCAGACGATTGCCACTTATGCCCACCACCCAGTGATCGTCCGCCAAAGGGGTGTGCGGATCGTAGGTGGGGTCGAAAGTCATCTTAAGTCTTGCGTACCGGGAATCCCAATGCCGCCAGACTCTCCTCGGCCACCTGCAGCACGGAATCATCCAGTCGGGAGGCCACATAGCCGGTATCCAGGAAGTACTCCACACTGATGATTGCGTCCGCAAAGGTTTCCAGCAGTTCCTTCAGCGCCGGCGGATGCTCACCCTGCATCAGTACCTGTTCAACGAAATCCGCGCAACGCTCCACAACCTGGGCACCGCGCACCCGGCGCAGCATCAGCAGACCGCCTTTCACGGAATTGAGAGTGCGCACTATGTTGCTGATATGGCCGGAATCGAAGTTGGATTCCGAATAGGCGGTAATAGCGCGCTTGGTGAGGGAAATTCCCGCCTCGCACTCCTGCAGCACTATGCGCTCCGCCTGGGCCAGCTCGCCTGAGGCGATCACTTGGTCCTGGGACTCTTCACTGGTGTTTGCCAGGGCTTCGCCGGACAGTTTGTCGAACTCCATGGCGTTGACCGCACTCTCCAGGTAGAGCATCACCTTGGCGGCGTGATTGAGATCGTCTTCTTCAATGGCGGGGATGGATTTCCAGTGCTCGACGCGTCGGATCTCATTTTTCAAAATGGAACTGGGTCCCACCAGTCCGACCATGCCCAGGGTCTCGGCGATCTTGGTCAGAGTGCCGACCATGCCGTCCACGTCATCGATCTTCTGCCCGCCTTGGGAGGCAGTTTCCAGGACCTTCTTGATGTTGTTGATTTCCAGCTTCAGAACGCGCACCAATGAGCTGATGGTGTGGGCACTGGGGCCTCGCAGTGCCTGGCGTTCGCTGGCGAGGATCTTGTCGGTATAGGGCAGCTGCCGCACCCCAAAGAACTGCTTCAGCCGGGTCACGGTCTCGTTCTGCATACCGGACAGCAGAATCAGATAGAGCAGCTCCTTGATCAGCCCCTTGGGCGGCGCCGCCTGATAGGAAGCCCGACCGCCTTTCTGTACCTGGCGGATGATGCGATCGATACGACTGAGCAGCATTTTGCGCGGCTCGATCAACTCCATCGGCTGCTGAATCATGGCATCCAGGGCGATATTGGACATCCACCAGAGCGCCGACAGGGGCTTGTCGTGTCCCAACCGCTGCAGGCGGATAAGCGAGCGGCGCATGAGTCCAAGAGACGCTTTGACTTGGCGGCCGCGCAATACCCCCAGCAATCCGAGTTGATACATATGGCGCAGACGCACCAGCAGAGACATGAAGTCCTTGTCCTTGACCTCTATGGCATCTGTGGCGGGAACGGGAGGACTGGATTTGATATCCACCGGGAAGAAAAAGCTTTCCGGCAGCACGGGCTCGCGGCGGAATTTGCGCAGATCGTTGATGTAGGGAATCAGAAGAACCGGGATCTTGCGCTCCGTCTGCTGTACATATTCCAGATAGCGCGAGAGCACAAAGAATGTGGTGCTCACCAGCTCCAACTGCTTTTCAAACAGAGGCCCCCGCCCGGTCTTATCCAGGGTGCTGGCTGTCAGCAGCAATTCCTCTGCCAGCATGCTCGCGCCCTTGAACTCCAACAGGCGCAAAATGCCATTGATCTGCTTGATGCCCGCCAGACAGGATTGGAAACTGCGGCTGTCTCCCTCTTCGGAAACGAATAATTCAAGATCGCGAGCGGCCTGTTCTATAGTGGCCACGAGCTCATCGCGAATCACATTGAGGGAATGAAAGCTCGCCGAATCCGCCGTCATCAGAGTGGGTTTCCTGTATTTTTTCGGACAGGGTACATGGAAAGTGGCCTTTATTGTTCACAAACGGTGATTCTGTGCCCGAGTCACCGACAACTTCACAAGTATAATACGGAAGCCGAAAAAATCTTTTGGATTCGCAAAGTTAACGCGGCATCTTAAGCAAATCCCTCGATGTTGTCACCGTTAGCACAAGGACCTGCGTAACGCCAGAATCATCGTCCCGACCGCGTGGAATCAGGCATTCTCCGCCGCAGCATCCTGCTGCAGCCAAAGACAGTTGCCGCCCGAGACCTTGTCTATGGCGGCCAGTTTTTTCTCGTGCAGCGACAGTTCCTCGGGACTCGCCAGTATCACCCGCAGGGGGCGACGGTCGGCGCTGATTCGGCCGCTGGACTCCACGCCCTTGTTGTTCTCGGATGTCGTCACCTGGGTTTCAGTGCCCAACTCCAGGGCCGTCTGGCCACCGGTCAGCAGCAGATAGACATCCGCCAGGATCTCCGCGTCCAGCAAAGCGCCGTGGAGCTCCCGGTGGGAGTTGTCCACGCCATAGCGTTTGCACAGGGCATCCAGGTTGTTCTTCTGCCCCGGATGCTTCTGCCGCGCCAGGGCCAAGGTATCCAGGACCCGGCACTCGCTGGTCACAGGCGGCATACCCAGACGGGCAAACTCGTGATTAAGGAAGCCTATATCGAAAGCGGCATTGTGAATGACCAGTTCCGCGCCGCGGATAAACTCCCAGAACTCCGCCGCCACATCGGCGAACACCGGCTTGTCAGCCAGGAATTCGTTGGTGATGCCGTGCACTTCTATGGCACCTTGGTCCACCTCCCGCTCCGGGTTGATGTATTGGTGGTAATGGCGCCGGGTCAAGCGCCGATTGATCAGCTCCACACAGCCGATTTCGATGACGCGATGCCCCTGCTGGGGCTCGAGACCCGTGGTCTCTGTATCCAGTACGATTTGACGCATGTTCAGCTCACTTCCGCCACGCCGCGGTTGGCCAGTTGATCGGCGATTTCATTTTCTCTGTGGCCGCTGTGTCCCCTGATCCAGCGCCATTCCACCTGATGCCGCGAGACTTCATTGTCCAGCGCCTGCCAGAGATCCTGGTTCTTCACCGGCTCTTTGCTTGCAGTGCGCCACTGGTTCTGTTTCCAGCGGGGCAGCCACTCGGTGATTCCCTTGCGCACATATTGCGAGTCGGTGGTCAGCACCACGGCACAGGGCTGCTTGAGGGCGGCCAGAGCGCGGATGGCCGCCATAAGTTCCATGCGGTTGTTGGTGGTATTGGCTTCACCACCGTGTAGGGCCTTTTCGACTTTGCCATAGCGCAGCAAAGCGCCCCAGCCACCTGGGCCGGGGTTTCCTTTGCAGGCGCCGTCGGTGAATATTTCGACTTTTTTCAACAGTGGGTCACTTAACGGAGGTTGCCTTGGGAGTTCTGATCAAGGCCAGCCGCGCCGCCGAGCGGGCGGACAGCGCCTTGGCCGCTTTGAATCGTGGCTGCCGCGACCAGTCAGGCTTGATGGGGGTCAGACACCCCCTGTCCTTGCGCGCCACCAGACAATAGAAATTGCCGAAAGGCACCCCCCACCGCTGCAACAGCTGGTTGATACCCGCGCAGGAGGCCAGATAGCCACGGCGCTGCAACGGCAGGTTGTAGATGCCGTCCAGGGTGCGCAGTGTATTGCAATCGAGAAACTGCAACCAGTCGGAAATGCGCCCTTTGCGCAAACTGTTGCGCTTCCAGATGGGACTGTTGCTGAAAAGCTGGGCCAGAGGTTTCACCATGCCCATTGTGCTGAATGGATTGAAGCCGAATATGATGATGTAGCCCCGGGGGATGGTCACCCGGCTGGCCTCGCGCAACACCTGGTGGGGGTTGTGGGAGAACTCCAGCACATGGTGCAGGATGGCCACGTCCACAGACTCATCCTCCAGAGGCAGAGCATCCAGGCTGCTGTAGGCGGCCACCTCTGAACCAGGATGCGGCAAACCGGCACCTATGGAGAAGCAGTGGCATATGCGGCTGTCGTCGAACAGGCGTATATGGCGGTTGATGCTCAGTTGCAATAGGTGGTAGCCGAACATACAGCTCAGCTCCCTGTCGAGAATTCGCTGCTCCTCCGCCAGAAGCTGGCGCCCCAGGGGTGTCTCGAACCACTGCTCGAGCGCGGTGATGCTGGTATCCAGATCCGGGATCCGCTGACGGTTGCGGATCAGCGACAGGCTTTTGCGGAAAATCGCCATGGAGATGCCTCCAGAATTGCACGCTTGAATTATGGACGAATAAAACGCGCGGAAGTTGCCCTGCATCTCGACGGATGCGCGGTGACGACTCTACGCCAAGTGGCTGGTCTTGGACATAGCCCATGGCGAGAGTCTGTGCGCATTGATCATGATTTGCGCTCCGCTGGTCGATTCATGGGAAAAAACCGGGGATAGATCACGTATCCCAAGCCCCTTTGAAGAAATATCTCAGCTAGAATCCGGACGAGCCATAATTCCCTCTTACGACCAATCCCGACGCAGATTTACGATGCCGAGAAAGCTTTCCCTACTGTTGTTGAGCGCCGCGTTGGCCGCATGTTCATCCCTTCAGCAGAAAACCCCCTCCTCCGACGACAGCTATTCACTGTTGAGCGGCAAAAGCAAACAACAGCTCTCCAGCTGGCACTTTGAATCCCTCGCCCTATGCGAGATCCAGGGCTCTGACCTGGAAGATTTCTCTCTGCCTGTCAGCGTGGATGTATGGGACCGGGTGCGCGACGGTTTTCGCCTGCCGCCTCTGGTCAACCGCCGCATTCAGCAGGAGATCGACTGGTACTCCAAACATCCATCCTATATAGCCCGGGTTTCGGAGCGTGCAGAGAAGTACCTGTTCCATATAGTGGAAGAGATCGACAAACGCGGCATGCCCATGGAACTGGCGCTATTGCCCATAGTGGAGAGCGCATTCGACCCCTTCGCCTATTCCCACGGCCGGGCCGCGGGCATGTGGCAATTTATTCCGGGCACAGGGAAGATGTTTGGCCTCAAGCAGAACTGGTGGTATGACGGACGGCGCGATGTGCTGGCTTCCACTGACGCAGCTCTGACCTACCTGGAGCAGCTTCACCGCCAGCTGGGCGGCGACTGGATGCTGGCCCTGGCGGCATACAACAGCGGCGTCGGCAATGTGCAGCGGGCCGTTGCCCGCAACAAGGCAGCGGGAAAACCGACCGACTACTGGTCCTTGAAACTGCCCCGGGAAACCGAAATGTACGTCCCGCGCCTGTTGGCCCTGAAAGCACTGGTGGAAAGCCCCGACGCTTACAATCTGAGCTTCTATCCCATTGCCAACGAACCCTACTTCCTGTCCGTGGATGTGGGTTCGCAGATAGATCTGGCCCAGGCTGCCGAGTGGGCGGGTATGACCATGAAAGATTTCTCGGCACTCAACCCGGCTTTCAATCGCTGGGCCACGGACCCCGAGGGCCCTCATCGCCTGTTGCTTCCCCGCGACAAGGCCGGCACTTTTATTGAGAAACTGACGGAAGTGCCGGAGGATCAGCGGGTGGTCTGGGATCTCTATCAGATCAAGTCCGGAGACACCCTTTCCACCATCGCCAAGCAGCACAACACCACCATCCAGTTCCTGCAATCCATCAACCATATCCAGGGCACCAGCATTCGCGCCGGCAAAACCCTGATGGTGCCGAAGAGCGCCGCCAGTGCCGAACACTACACAGCATCTGCGCCCCAGCGCCTGCAGCGCACTCAGGCGAGTGGTAAAGGCAATCGCGTGGAATATCACGTAAAGAAGGGCGATACCCTGTGGAGCATTGGTCGCCAATACCAGGTTTCCACACGTCAGCTCGCCCAATGGAACGGTATGGCCCCAGGGGACACCTTGCGCCTCGGCCAGAAGCTGGTGATCTGGCAGAACAAAGCTGCGTCCACCACAGGCGCGGGTGATCAGGGCATCGTCAAGAAGGTGGACTACAAGGTGCGCAAAGGCGACTCTCTGGCCGCCATCGCCGACCGATTCAATCTGCGTGTGGCGGATATAGTGCAGTGGAATCAGGTGAGCACCAGCCGTTATCTCCAGCCCGGCCAGCGGCTGACACTGTTTGTGGATATCACCCGGGTCCAGTAGATAAGGTTTAGAGAGACCGCCCTGCGGGCGTCATCGAGGAAAAGTCATGGACGGGCCAACTGCAGCAGCAGTGCCTTGAGATGAGCGGCAGCACCGCCGCTCAATTGCCCCACTTGGGTGCGACCGCGTTTGGTGTACTGATCGCGCAGCGCCTGCTCCGGCTTTGAGGGATACACGTCGCCGGCCACGGACCGGGCCTGGGCTACTACCCCATCCAATGATCGCGCATTGCCGCGGAATCGGGCGCCGGGATCCAAGTCCCCATCAAAAACGCCAAACCCCTGATCCCAAAGAAAATGCAGACTCTGCTCGCATCTCTGGCCCGGATGAAACCCCCGGGTAGGTGCCAGGCAAAACGCATTGCCGCCCCGGTCGTGTTTACAGTTTTCATCCAGCGACGCCATCAAATGCAGGGGTTGGTAGCCGTCAGCCAACAGATGCAGCAGAAACACCAGCAACAAGGACTTGTCTTTAACATCTGTCACCTGTCCATAGGCCTTCACTATATCCGGCCATACCTGCAACAGGCGCCCCTGGGCGCGTGGCGGGCAACTGACGTTTTCTCCAGTGGAAGCCGCCACAATCTTACCCTGGGGAGTCAGGTATAGGGCGTTGGTGTAGTGCCAATCCCCGGTATTTTTCTGGTGATAGGCCGCCAGGGCTGCGGGCACCTTACCGCTGCCGTAACGGGCGAACAGCCGCTGCAAAGGTTCATCCCGTATCCTGTCGGGCCAAGCGGCCGCACTGGAAACTATGGCCTGCCAGCGTGTCTTGCCTTTGGCCCAGGGGCCGGCCCGCAGAATATCCACATACTGCTCCCGCACCTGCACTGGTAAGTCCTCCAGGGCAGCCACGGCTATGTCTCCGTGTCCCTTGGCCGACCAGCTCCAGGCGGAAGCCGGTAGCACTAGCAAGCAGAGGAATGCGACCAGCGCCGTTTTCATGCTCGGCTCTTCTTGATCAAGTCATAGGCGGCCTGGATTTCCTGAGAGCGCTCCGTCGCCACCTTGACCATGTCCTCAGGAACCCCCTGCCCCACCAACTTGTCCGGATGATACTGGCTCATGAGCTTGCGATAGGCTTTTTTCATCTCTGCATCGGAAACCTCCGGTGACACCCCAAGCGCCTCATAGGCCAGCGCGAGCCGGTCCACCGCAGGCTCCTCGGCCCGCTGGTAATGCTCCTGCTGTCGCTCCTGCCAGCGCTGCTGAAAATGGTTCTGCGCCTGCATCATGCGCAGCAGATGGTTGAAGGCGTTATCCGAATATCCCAGCAGACGGGCTACTTCCCGCAGCACGGCGATCTCCGCTTCATGCAGGTGGTCGTCCGCCATGGCCATGGTGATGAGGTAGACCAGCAGCAGCTGCTTGATATTGGGATAGCTGGAACAGACGCTGAGAAATTCCCTCAGATTCAACGCCAGATCGAAATCCGGCTGCACACCGGTTTTGAACAGCCGCTTGGCCTCAGCCCTCATCTCCGGCGACAGCTGCATGCGATCCATCATGGTTTCAGCCGCGCGTATTTCATCCTCGGAAACCCGGCCATCGGCCTTGGCCATGCGTCCCAGCAGAGGAAAAATACTGTGGAAAAGCGCAAGCTCCACCTTTTCGCGCTGCTCGGGGCTGAAAGCTGCGCGAAAGCCGCTCCAGGCGCGATCAAAATAGTAGCCAGCGCCAAAGCCCAGCAGCGCGCCGAGCCACTTGCCCATGGCCCATCCCAACAGGACTCCAATGATTCTGCCGATCCAGCTCACTCTCACCTCTGCACACTTGCCCTCTCTATGGGGCTCATAATTTCTTCAATGTTTCGTAGGCCTCGCGCAGACGGGAAAACACCTCTGCACTACCACCTCTGTCCGGATGCGCCTTTTGCGCTGCCCGGCGATAAGCGCGCTCCACTTCCTCGGGGGAAGCACCGGGTTGCAACTCCAACACCCTATAGGCCTCGGCGCCGGACTGCCAGGCATGGAAACGCGTCCAGAAGCGGTTGAGCAACTCGGCCACAGAGTCCTCATCCGCTTCTTCAAGGTGTGTCAAATCCAAATAAAAGTTCCGCAGCTCCACATCCGCGACCCCCAGCTCCCGCCCAACAGACAGACCGGATTCGGTGGGTTGCAAGTAAATTTGCAGAGCGTCCAGGCTCAGATGCCAGCCGGATGTCAGATTCTGCTGCAAGCTATACAAACAGTGGCGGGTGACGAAATGCTGTCTGAAGAGCCGCATACTGAAGGAGTCTCCTTCAAATGCCGCAAAGTGACCGGCGCCGCTCAGATGCTGGATCAGCTCGTATTCCGTTACCGGCGCCCCGCGCTCCTGAAGAAAGGAGAAAATGGCGGCGACTATGGTTGGCTTATCCCACAAGGTCAGAGATCCGTTTCAACCCGCCAGGTGGTGCCCTGCTTGGAATCCTCCAATACCACGCCCATCGCCTTCAATTCCGCGCGTATGGCATCCGCGCGGCCGTAGTTTTTATCCAGTTTCGCCTGCTGACGTTCGGCAATCAAAGCTTCAATACGCGCTGTATCCACGCCGGAGGTCTCCGCTGCGCCCTGAAACCAGACATCCGGATCCTGCTGCAGCAATCCCAGCAGAGGCCCAGCCTGGAGCAGCAGACCTTTGAGTCGCGCCGCATCGGCGGCTTCCGCCTTGTTGAGTTCATGGGCCAGGTGATGCAACTCACTGATGGCCTGAGGTGTATTCAGATCATCCAGCAGCGCGGTAAACAAAGCGCTCTGCTGCACATCGGCCGCCTCCGGCTCCAGGGATTTCACTTTGCGCAGGGCGCCGTAGAGAGAGTCGAGGCTCGCCTTGGATTGCTCCAGCAGCTGCGCGGAAAAATCCAGTTCGGACCTGTAATGGGCTGACAGCAACGCAAAACGGACCACTTCGCCCGGATAGCGCTTGAGCAGATCGCGCACCATGCGGAAATTACCCAGGGATTTGGACATTTTCTCGCCGTCGATATTGATGAAGCCGTTGTGCATCCAATAGCGCACATATTCCTTGCCGCCATGGGCGCACTGACTCTGGGCAAGTTCGTTCTCGTGGTGAGGAAAGATCAGATCCCGACCGCCGCCGTGAATATCGATGGTCTGCCCCAGGTGCTTTTCGATCATGGCGGAGCACTCTATATGCCAGCCGGGACGGCCGCGTCCCCAGGGGCTCTGCCAACCGGGCTCCAGCTCGGATGAGGGTTTCCACAATACGAAATCACCACCGTATTTTTTATAGGGCGCCACTTCGACACGGGCACCTTCGAGCATGTCCTCCAGGGAACGGTTGGACAGGGCGCCGTAATCCGGCATGGACTTCACATCGAACAGCACGTGCCCTTCGGCCACATAGGCGTGGCCGAGCTCCACCAGCGTCTGCACCATGGCCACCATTTCTTCAACATGATGGGTGGCATAGGGCGTGATGGTGGGTTCCAGATTGAGCAGCGCGGCCATATCCTTCTGATACTCGGCTGCATAGCGTGTGCTCAGGTCGGCGATGGACTCGTTGTTCTCCCGCGCCGCCTTCATGATCTTGTCATCTATGTCGGTGATGTTGCGGGCGTACACCACCTCAGCAAACAACTGCTGCAATACCCGAAACAGCACATCGAACACCACCACCGGACGCGCATTGCCTATGTGCACCAGGTTATAGACCGTGGGTCCGCACACATACATCTTGACCTTGTCCGGTTCCAGCGGCTCGAAGCGCTCTTTGCGGCGGGTGCGGGTGTTGTAGATCTGCAGTTCCATAACCGATTAACCTTCCTCTTTCTTGTCGTCGTCCGCTTTGCCCCAGGAATCCCTGAGACCTATGGTGCGGTTGAACACCAGGCCCGGCGCCCGGGAATCGCGACAAAAGTATCCCTCCCGCTCGAACTGGAACGCCTGACCAGCCACTGCATTCAACAAACCCACTTCACCCTTGCAATGGGTCAGCACCTTGAGGCTGTCGGGATTGATAGCATCGAGAAAATTCTTGTCCCCTGCATCCGGGGCTGGATCGGTAAAGAGCCGCTCATAGAGACGGACTTCCAGGTCGACACAATGGACCGCAGACACCCACTGGATCACGCCCTTGGGCTTGTTGCCATCCTCCGGGTCCTTACCCAAGGTATCGGCGATCACCCGCGCGCGGATTTCCATGATCTCGCCCTGTGCGTTCTTGATGGCCTCATCGGCCTCAATGACATAAGCGTTGCGCAGGCGCACGCGCTTGCCCAAAACAAGACGCTTATACTTCTTGTTTGCCTCCTCTCGGAAATCCTCCTGATCGATAAAGATCTCGCGGCTGAACGGCAGACTACGCTCCGGCAGATCGTCCCGATTGGGATGGCCTTTCGCCACCAGGTATTCCACCTGGTCCTCGGGATAATTGGTCAGAACCACCTTCAGAGGACGCAGCACCACCATGGCGCGGGGTGCGGTCTTGTCCAGATCATCCCGGATGGCGTGCTCCAGCATGGCCACATCCACCACTCCATCAGCCCGGGTGACCCCGATCATCTCGCAGAACTTGCGTATGGCGGCGGGCGTATAGCCTCGGCGGCGGAAACCGGCGATGGTGGGCATGCGCGGATCATCCCAACCATCCACATAAGATTCGTCCACCAGTTGTTTGAGCTTGCGTTTGGAAGTCACCGTGTAATTCAGATTCAGACGGCCAAACTCATACTGGCGCGGCCGCGCCGGCACCGGCAGATTTTCGATAAACCAATCGTAGAGCGGGCGGTGATCGGCAAACTCCAGGGTGCAGATGGAGTGGGTCACCCCCTCTATGGCGTCTCCCTGACCGTGAGCGAAGTCATAGGTGGGATAGATGCACCACTTGTCCCCGGTCTGATGGTGAGATTGCTTGCGGATGCGATAGAGAATCGGATCGCGCATATTGATATTGCCGTGGGCCATGTCGATCTTGGCCCGCAGCACACACGCGCCATCCGGCAGTTCTCCACTGCGCATTTTCTCGAACCACTCGAGGTTCTCCTCCACACTGCGGTCTCGGTAGGGAGAGTGCTTGCCAGGCTCAGTCAATGTGCCTCTATATTCCCGCGCCTGGTCCGCAGACAAATGGCAGACATAGGCCTTGCCCTCGCGAATCAGATACAACGCCCATTCAAAGAGCTGATCAAAATAGCTGGAGGCATAGCGCACCTCCCCGTCCCAATGAAATCCCAGCCAGCGCACATCATCCATGATGGCTTGCACATATTCCTGATCCTCCTTGGCGGGATTGGTGTCGTCGAAACGCAAATTGCAACGGCCGTTGAATTTTTCTGCCAGCCCAAAATTTAAGCAAATGGATTTGGCGTGGCCTATGTGCAGGTATCCGTTGGGTTCCGGCGGGAAACGTGTGGTGATCTGTTGGTATTTGCCCTCGGCAAGGTCGCGCTGAATGATTTGTTCAAGAAAGTTCAGAGGTTTAAGGTCGTCAGTCATAGAGGATTTGCCACTGAGAGCGGGTTCCGGTTTCGGCGTAAAGCGCGTATTATAGCCGCCCTGCTGGTCCCCGAGCCAAGGCCCCATAAAAACTAGGAGTTGTAGCCATGATCATCCTTCACACCAACTACGGCGACATTGAATTGGAACTGGACTTCGAAAAGGCGCCAAAGACAGCTGCCAATTTCCGCCAATACGCTTCAGAAGGATTCTATAACGGCACTATTTTCCACCGGGTAATCAATAACTTCATGATCCAGGGCGGCGGTTTTTCCGAGACCATGGAGCAGAAAAAAACCAAGGCGCCCATAGAGAACGAGGCCGACAATGGCTTGCCCAACGACACAGGCACCATCGCCATGGCCCGCACCTCTGACCCCCACAGTGCCACAGCCCAGTTTTTTATCAATGTCAAAGACAATGATTTTCTCAACCACAAAAGCAAAACTCCGCAAGGCTGGGGCTATTGCGTGTTCGGCAAAGTGACCAATGGCATGGATGTGGTCAACAAAATCAAAAATGTCAAAACCGGCAATCGCAACGGCCACCAGGATGTGCCCGTGGAAAGTGTCATCATTGAAACGGTCACGGTAAAAGAATAATCCTTCACTCCGGCCGTTTATCTATGCGCAGCCTGTTCATTTCCGATCTGCATCTCAGCAGCCACTCTCCTGCTATTGTCGATGGCTTTTTGAAGTTTCTTCAAAACCAGGCAACCGATGCAGACGAGCTGTATATTCTGGGTGACTTTTTTGATGCCTGGATCGGTGATGATGACGACAGCCCACTGGCCGCCGATATCAAACAGGCTCTGCGCAAATACGCCAGCAATCACACCGTATATTTTCTGCATGGCAATCGCGATTTTTTGCTGGGTGAAAAATTCGCGCAGCAAGCCGGCATAAACCTGTTGCCGGAGACTTGTGTGATCAATTTACACGGGCGCCACACTTTGATCATGCACGGCGATACCCTCTGCACTCGGGATACTGAATATCTGAAATTCCGCACCATGGTGCGCAACCCCGCCTGGCAGCAGCAGGTACTCGCCCTCCCCCTGCCTCAGCGACGCCAGATGGCGGCCGATCTGCGCCAGAAGACCCAATCCATGATCGCCATGAAGGCGGAAGACATAATGGACGTGACACCAGAGGAAGTGGAAAAAATCATGGCGGCGTACGGCGTGGACCTGCTCATCCACGGCCACACCCACAGGCCCGCGCGCCACGAAGTAAGTGCCAATGGCGCAATGGCCGAGCGCTGGGTTCTGGGAGACTGGAATCAAACAGGCTGGTATCTGGTGGTGGAAAACGGCGAGTTGGATTTGATCGAATTCGACTTGGCAGCTTAAGTCCGCCAGATTTCCTTCCATAGAATTTCTCTACCACCGCCCCTTCCGAATCACTGAATCAGCGCTATCTCCTTGATAAACGCCAGTTCCCTAAAAAAATGACCCGGCTTTTACGCCGGGCCATATCAACAACACGCTTAAATCTGTGGACCCGCAGCAACCAAAGCCTTGCACTCCTCGTCATCGGTAAATTTTGCGAAATTTTCGATGAACAACTTGGCCAGTTTTTCGGCTTTTTGCCGCCACTCCGTCACATCCACATAGGTATTGCGCGGATCCAGAATCGTGCTGTCAACGCCGGGTAGGCTGAGGGGTATCGCCAGATTGAAGATGGGGAGTGTCTTGGTTTCTGCCTGTTCTATGGAGCCATCCAGAATGGCATCGATAATGGCTCGTGTGGCTTTAATTGATATACGCTTGCCTGTGCCGTTCCAGCCGGTGTTGACCAGGTAGGCTTTGGCATTGGCCGCATCCATTCTCGCCACCAGTTCATCCGCATATTTCACCGGATGCAGCGTCAAAAATGCTTTGCCGAAGCAGGCGGAGAATGTAGGAACAGGCTCTGTAATGCCGCGCTCAGTGCCCGCCAGCTTTGCAGTGAATCCCGAAAGAAAATGATATTTGGTCTGGGGGTGATCCAGGCGCGATACCGGCGGCAACACGCCGAAAGCATCCGCAGTGAGAAAAATCACTTTGCTGGCATGGCCGCCGCGGGAAACGGGCTTGACTATATTGTCTATGTGATATATCGGATAGGAAACCCGAGTATTTTCCGTGATGGATCTGTCGTGAAAGTCGATATTGCCCTCGGCATCCACAGCCACATTTTCCAGCAGCGCATCGCGGCGGATGGCGTTGTAAATATCCGGCTCACTCTCCGGATCCAGATCTATGGTCTTGGCGTAACAGCCGCCCTCGAAGTTGAAAATACCACGGTCATCCCAGCCGTGCTCGTCGTCGCCGATCAGCTTGCGCTTGGGGTCCGTGGACAAGGTGGTTTTGCCTGTGCCGCTCAAGCCAAAAAAGAGCGCCACATCGCCGTCTTCACCCATATTGGCGGAGGCGTGCATGGAAGCCATGTGTTTGAGCGGCAGATAGTAGTTCATCATAGCGAACATGCCTTTTTTCATTTCGCCGCCGTACCAGGTGCCGCCGATCAACTGCATTTTTTCCGTCATATTGAACGCGATAAACACTTCCGAATTCATGCCGTGTTCGCGCCATTTCGGGTTGGTGGTTTTGGAGGCATTCAACACAACGAAATCCGGCTCACCGAAATTGGCAAGCTCTTCATCAGTGGGACGGATGAACATGTTTTTGACAAAGTGCGCCTGCCACGCCACTTCCATAACGAAGCGCACTTTCATACGGGTGTTTTCGTTGGCACCGCAAAATGCATCTACGACGAAGAGACGTTTACCAGACAATTGCTGCGTGGAGATAGCCTTGAGATCGGCCCAAACCTCAGGCGTGATGGGCTTGTTATCGTTATGGGCGATCTTCGAATCCCACCACAGATGCTCTTTACTGATGTCGTCATAGACGATGTATTTATCCTTGGGTGAACGACCGGTAAAAATGCCGGTGCGCACCGCCACAGCCCCGGACTTGGTGACGACACATTTTTCAAAGCCCTCCAGGCCCGGCCGGGTCTCCTCGGCGAACAGGTGTTCATACGATGGGTTGTAGATGACTTCCTTTACATCCGTGATGCCGTATTGGGACAAATCAGGTGTCGTTCTCATGGGCTGCTCCACTGGAGTTGGATATAGCGATCATATGAATCCCGCAGGCACCGGGGTTTGACTCACGTCAAGCGCCGGCACAAACACCGCAGGTGTCACTCGATTATAGGTCAGCCACTATACCGGAGTGGAAACGGAACTTGGTATCGGCAGATTCGATCAGCTCCCGATCCAGTTGAAGAAAGAACGCCACTCGCTCATCGATGGATTCCCCACCGGCCGCCTTTTTCGCCAGGGTCAAATAATCCTGAAAATGGCGCGCCTCGGATTTCAGCAGAGACTCGTAGAATTTTTGCAATTCTTCGTCCAGATGCGGCGCCAGACTTGCAAATCGCTCACAGGAACGGGCCTCGATAATGGCGCCGACGATCAGTGTGTCGATCAATTTTCCCGGATCCAGGGTGCGCACGGGTTTGCGCAATTCCGCTGCGTAGCGCGATGCACTGATTTGGCGATAGGTGATATTGCGGCGCTGCATGATGGCCAACACCTGCTCGAAATGGCGCAGTTCTTCGCGTGCAAGACGCGACATTTTATTGAGCAGATCCAGGTTGCCCACGTAGCGATACATGAGATTCAAAGCAGTGCTCGCCGCTTTTTTTTCGCAATTGGCGTGGTCTATCAGCAGTATGTCCGGATGTTGCAGTGCCTGATGGATCCAGGCCTCTGGTGTGCGACAGAGCAGAAAATTTTCGATTGCCTGGAGCATCAGGGTGTCACCGCGAAATAGCGTTCGTAATGAGCGCTGGAGAGCAGATAAAAAGCATCATCCATGGATTTCTTGATGTCGCTGACGGGCACATTCCGGTAGGGGTCCAGGGCTTCGCAGCCGATCCAGTCCAGATCTTTCAACTGGCCGCCGAAGGTGCGTATGGCCTCGAAGGCCTGACAATAAATATTCAAGCCGGGGTAGATGCGCACGCGCTGCTGCTCCAGCTGCGCCTGCAGCCTGGCCGCATCCACCACACGGATATGGTTTTGTACCACCTGACTCAAGAGCGTCTCTATACGCCGCATGATCAGCTCGCGCTCCTCATCGGAATAGGCGTTCCAACCGATCACCTCATGCGCAAAGCGCTTGCAGCCGCGGCACACGCTATCGCCTATGCCGGTGGAGCAAACGCCTATGCATGGGGTTCTGATGCGGGTGAGCATGGATCAGTTGTCTCCGCCACTCTCAGAGGAAGTCTCCGCCTGACCCAGAGCGCGAAATTCTTTTTCCAGCGCCTTGAGAGTCTTGTTGCCCACGCCGCCCAACACCTCTATGGCGTTGCGCAGGCGCGCGCGCGTCATGTCTGAACCGAGCAACTCCATGGCGTCAGTGACAGAAATGGACGCCGTAGTGCCGGCGACCGCAATAAACAGGGGCGGCATCATGTCTTTAATTTTGATCTGCATGGCATCGGCGAGGGCCTTCAGCTCGGCGAATATCAAATCCTTGTTCCAATCGGACAAAGCTTCAAATCTCCAAGTGCAGAATTGCAGAATTTTGATGGTGGCATCCGCGTCGGTTTTCAGTCCCTGAAAATGCGCTGCGGTCAACGGCAGATGGCCGGCTAACAAAAAGCCCACCAGCGGCATGAAATCGCTGAGAGTATTGATGCGGCGCTGAGCATGGGGAATGACGGCCAGCAAGCTTTCGCGATTGAGAGCCCACTGTTGCAGGCGATCCGCAAGGGCTTCGGCATTTAGATCCTCGCGAATCCACAGGCCATTCAACCAGTTGAGCTTTTCGATATCGAAAATGGGGCCGCCTAAGGATACCCGTTTGATATCAAAGTTGGCTTGCATATCGGCGAGGGAAAATTTCTCCCGCTCGTCTGGCATGGACCAGCCCATGCGACCCAGATAATTCAGCAATGCCTCGGGCAAATAACCCATGCGCTGGTAATACAGAATACTGGTGGGATTTTTGCGCTTGCTGAGCTTGCTTTTGTCTGGATTGCGCAGCAGCGGCAGATGGCACAGCACTGGCGCCTGCCAGCCGAAATATTGATAGAGCAATAAATGTTTGGGCGCGGAATTAAGCCACTCCTCCCCGCGGATCACATGGGTGATACCCATCAGATGGTCATCCACCACATTCGCCAAGTGGTAGGTGGGCATGCCGTCGGATTTCAGCAGCACCTGGGCGTCCACCTGACTCCAGTCCAGCTCTATGGTGCCGCGCAGCATATCCGGAACGGGGCATGGGCCCGCCTCTTCCGGCACATTCATGCGTATCACATAGGGCGCACCTGCCGCCTCCCGACGCGCGATTTCATCGTCCGGCAGTATCAGGTCGCTGGGCTTGAGGGCGGTGTGCTGTCCCTGGGCTTTGCGGGTCTCGCGCAGCTGGTCGAGCTCAGCCGCGGTGCGATAGCAGCGGAAGGCATGTCCCGACTCCAGCAGCTGCTGGGCATATTGGGCGTAGATCTCCTTGCGCTCGCTCTGGCGGTACGGACCGTGGGGGCCACCGACATCCGGGCCCTCATCCCATTCCAGCCCCAGCCAACGCAGGGACTCCAGAATCGCCCGCTCCGAGCGCGCCGTGGAGCGCGCTTGGTCCGTATCCTCTATACGCAGCAGAAACTGACCGCCGTGCTGACGGGCGAAACACAGGTTGAACAGGGCAATGTAGGCGGTACCCACATGGGGATCACCAGTGGGCGAAGGGGCAATACGGGTGCGAACGGTCATAACTTCGGGCCTGTTACGAACAAAGGGCGGCATTATACCCAAGACTGCGAATGAGAGGCCCCGGCATTGAGCATCCTTCCGGGGGCGCGTATGCTGCCGGGCCTGTCTGTTGACCTGAGGAAACCTGCATGACCCTGCTCGACCTGATCACCACCCGCCGTTCGGTTTCAGCCAAAGATATGCGAGACCCCGGCCCCAGCCCTGAACAGTTGCAGATACTGCTGCGGGCGGCGCACCGGGTGCCGGATCACGGCAAGCTCGGCCCCTGGCGGTTTGTGATTTTTCAGGGAGAGGCCCGCGCCGACTTCGGCCGCAAGCTGGCCGCAATCTACAAACAGGACAATCCGGATGCCACAGACAAGCTGCTGCAATTCCAGACAGAACTGCTCACTCGAGCGCCTCTGGTGATCGCGGTGATTTCCACTGCCGGGGAACACGTCAAGATTCCCGAGTGGGAGCAGGTCATGTCCGCCGGCGCCGCCTGCCAGAACATACTCCTGGCCGCCCATGCCATGGGTTTTGGCGCCCAGTGGCTGACGGAGTGGTACGGTTACCACGACGGGGTCAAGCAGTTGTTGGGAATGGAGCCCCACCACCGCGTCGCGGGATTTATTTATATCGGCAGCTATGACCAGAAGCCGGAGGAGCGTGTGCGCCCCCCGCTGGAAGAGCGGGTAACCTATTGGCCCAACTGAGATAACACCATGTCGACCAGCCAGATCGAAGTGCAACACCAACCCGACCAGCAGCGATTTGTGCTGAATTTCGAAAATCAGCAGGCAGTATTGCTATACCAATTGCAGAAAAACGCTGCCGGCTCACCGGCCATAGACTTTTACAGCACCTATGTACCGCCAGAATTCCGCGGAAAGGGTTTTGCGGAAAGGCTGGTGCGCCGGGGGCTGGCGTGGGCGAAAGATCAGGGCTACGAAATCCGCGCAAGCTGCTGGTATGTGCAGAAGTTTTTGCGCAATTAACGCGATATTTCCTACGTATTCGAGCCCCGCAAATACTGTATAGACCGGCAACACTGTTGCCGGTTTTGCCACCAGGTTCGCGTCGGGCTGTTACGAGATAGCCGATAATCCCGCTACCGATTACATAACGATTAGCGGTCACATTATGCGCTCCCTCGTCTCCGGCCTTTGTGGCCTTTTATTGTCCCTGGCAACCCTGGTATTGATCGGCTGCGGCGGCAGCATCAGCGGGACTTCCTCCAGCAGTTCGTCTTCCTCATCCAGCTCGTCCAGCAGCAGCTCATCGTCTTCCAGCAGCTCTTCGAGTTCGAGCAGTTCATCAAGCTCTAGCAGCGCGTCCAGTTCCAGCAGTTCATCTTCCGGTGCGGCTGCCGTAGCCACCGGGCGCTATTTTATTTACAACCGCTTAAGCGGCCTGCCCATGGATATTTCAGACGAGAGCAGCGACAACGGCGCCAACCTCATCCAGTGGGCGTTTACTGGCAAGAGCAATCAGCAATTCGAAGTGGTGGATCTGCAGAACGGCTACTACGCGATCATGCCCTATCACAGCGGCAAATCCATTGATGTGTGGGACCGTAACACCGCCGATGGCGCGGATGTCCGTCAGTACAGTTATCTCGGCGAATACCATCAGCAATGGCGTATCGAAAATGTCGGCGACGGTTATGTGCGCATTATTTCCAGGCTCAGCGACAAAGCCCTGGAGGTAGTGGGCAGCAGCACCAGCAACGGCGGCGATATCCGTATGCGCACTTATCAGGGCGGTCTGAATCAACAGTGGCGCCTGGAAACCGTGCCGGGGCAGAAGCAGTACACATTGGTATGGTCGGATGAATTCAACGGCCAGGGACTGCCCAATGACGCCTACTGGAGTTACGAGCAGGGTTTGGTGCGCAACAACGAGGCCCAATACTACACGGTGGCGCGGCCGGAAAACGTCAATGTGGCCAACGGCCTCCTGACCATTACCGCGCGTCGGGAAAACTACATGAATGCAGCCTACACCTCTGCCAGTCTACACACCCGCGGCAAGGTCAGCTGGACGTACGGCCGTTTCGAAATGCGGGCGCGCATTCAGGCCCGCGATGGCCTGTGGCCGGCATTCTGGATGCTCGGCGACGGCAAATGGCCGGAAAACGGCGAGATCGACATTATGGAGTACTACCAGAACAAGATCCTCGCCAACGTCGCCTGGAAGGCCAACAACAGCGACGCCTGGTCGGCGGCCTGGGATGCCTCCACCCGTTCCATGGAAAGCCTGCGCTACCAACATCCGGACTGGGAGTCACGCTTCCATGTCTGGCGTTGCGACTGGGATGCACAAAGCATTCGCTTGTATGTGGATGATGTTTTGATGAACGTCACCAACACCAACCAGACGATCAATCCGGACGGCAGCAACCCCTTCCGCAACAAACCCATGTATGTACTGATCAATCTGGCCATCGGCGGCAATAACGGCGGCAACCCGGCACAGACCCCCTTCCCCGCCACTTACGAAATCGACTATGTGCGGGTTTACCAAGAGCGGTAATCCAACTTCTCCCAATCCTTCCAGCGGCGGCCGTTATGGCCGCCATACATTGCCAAAATAAATTCAAGGCAGGTGACATGCTGGGGCAATTGAGCATCGAACCTAAGGCGCAAAAGCCAAAGGACGAGCGATCCATTCTGTGACCGCCGCCGCGTCTGGCCGGCGGCTTTATGTATAGGGTTGTCGGATCATCCAGGTCGACCGGAAACACCCTATGATCCACCCACACACCTTTTCGATATTGCGCTGGCTCGCCTTGAGCTTGGGTTGCGCCTGGGCTCTCAGCGCCTGCGGTGGTGACAAATCGGATGCGGGCGGTGATGGGAAGCCCGATCCCCAGCCCAACGGGATCAATATTGCGCTGGTCGCTCAGGCGAGCACCTCCATGGTCTCCCCCTGGGAAACCCTGGCGGCTGTCAACGACGATTCCGAGCCCCGCCATTCCAATGACAAAAGTCAGGGCGCCTACGGCAACTGGAATTCCCCCGATTCCTATCAGTGGGTGCAATACCAATGGGCGCGACCGGTCACTATCTCCAGATCGGATATTTATTGGTTCGACGACGGCGGCGGTGTGCTCACGCCCACCGAAGCTTTTCTGGAATATTGGAATGGCACCACTTGGCTGCGGCTGGGCGACTTTCCGCTGTTGAAAGACACGTTCAATTCCGCATCCTTCACCGCGGTTACAACGGAGCGACTGCGCGTCACCATGCGCAACAGTCAGGAGTCCACCGGCATACTGGAATGGCGGGTCTGGGGCGAATTGCCGGCGAATTATCACGATCCCCTGATCCCTCCGCCGATGGGCGAATACACCCCCGTCACCACCCAATATCAGCACAGAGGCATCAACACCGACAACTCAGCCTTTCGCGACTCCGCGCACTTTCGCATTTATTACGCCGCCAACAGCCGCAACGGCCCCAACGGCGAACTCGGGAGCGCCACCGACCAACAGCTCACCGCCCTGCTCGATCACCTGGAAGCGGCCTATCAATTGTTTGTGATGGATATGGGATTCCGCTCCGCCGGACAGTCGGTGCATAGCCACATCAACGGGCGATACAAACTCAATGTCTACTTGGTCAGCACCATAGACGGCGGTGCCGCCGGCGTAATGCTGTACAACGCCAACGCGGGTCTGTCTTTTCTGGAAGTGCGCAGCGACCAGATCAATCTGCCCCATGTGACCGTGCACGAATACGGCCACTGCCTCACCCTGGCGGAGTACAAATGGGTGGACAAAGCGGCTACCGGCGCTTGGTGGGAAACCACAGCTCAGTGGGTGGCGGACTTGTACCAGGGATCACCGGCTCACGCCCAGGTGGCGGCGAAATACGGTCAGACGCCCTACTCCACGCTTTTCGAACCCAACGTGGTCATAGGCCAGTCGCATCTGTCGATCATTCACCGCAACAATCTCTATCAGATCTGGCCGTTTTTCACTTATCTCACCAACAATCCAGATAATTTCCCCGGTCTGGGCCGCGACGCCATTCGCAATCTGATCCGCCAGCATCAGGGTCAGGAAACTCCGCTGCATACGCTGGCCCGCATGACGTCCCCCATAAGTGTGCAGCAGATTCTCGGGCAATATCACGCCCGCTTGGCTTATGTGGATATCAACCACACGCAGGCGCAACAGCGCTTTATGCAGATACGCAACATTGCGAGTTTCCGACAGCAGGCCTACAACAATCTGGAGCGCGTCGGCACCAATGAATATCGCGTGCGCGCTGCGCGCAAACCCCTGTATGGCGGCAGTAATTTAATTCCGCTTCAGGCCAGTGAAAGCGAAATATATTTTTCTATCCAGAACCTGGGCAATGGTCTGGCGGACAGTGCCCTGACAGCCACAGTCGCCCTGCGTTCCGCCAGCGGTGCAGTGCGCTATGTTCCTCTGCAGGACGGCGTGGGTTCTGTGCAGTTGCAATTGGGAGAAGAAGCGACCTTGGTGGTGGTGAATACCCCTACGACGCTCTACCAATTCAATGCGTTTGAGAGCACGGACGAGTCGCCGGAGCTGCGCGGGCTGGATTATCAGGTGCAGATCATAGGCGCTGTGCCCAGAGAACTGAGCCCCTGATTCCACCCGGACGGCTTCCCTGCCACTCCAGGATCAATTGAATTTCAAATCAACCCCTACAGCCAGGTACGCCTGATCCATCGCATCATTGTCGGCAGAATTGGTGTTGTAGAAGCTGTACAGAGTGAAATTATTCGTGAATTTATAATCGACACCCACACTGGCCGTGTCACCACCGACATAACGCATGTCGGACTGGCCGTACTGAGCTTTGACGACCCAGCGGCTCTGAAAGCCGTAAAGTGCGGATACCAGCCATCCATCGGTACTGTCCTGCCCGTCCTGTTCATCCTCCTCGTAGAAGGCGCCCAGTTGCAATCCACCCACTGCGTAGGTGACGACCAAGCGCAGGGTTTCGGAATTCATCTGCACCACATCCTGTTCAAAGGCCGCACCCAAATATAGGCCCCCCAGGGTATAACTCAGCGCCAGCGACTTGCCGTCATCTACGTCATCCTGCTCGCTGTTGATATAGGCCAGATGGGCGCTGAAGCCGCCCAAGGACGGAGTGGAATACATCACCGAGTTGCTGAGGCGATGCTCATTGTTGGTAATCATCCGCGTGATATCGCCGCGGAGATCATTGAACACATCCACCTTTCCCTGAACACTCTTCAGTGGCGTGTCGAAATGACCGGCAATCACTTGACCGAATCCCCCTTTCAAACCCACATAGATATTGCGCTGACTGAAAGTGTCGGCATCCTCCACATCGACTTGATATTCCAATAGGTAGATAGCCTCCAGCGTGTCATGGATTTTCTCTTTGCCCTTGAAACCCAGACGCGAGGCGTTGCTCATCAGTTCGCTGAAGGAGTCCTCCTGATGATCGACATACTCCAGAGAAAGGTTGGCCTTGCCATACAAAGTGATATCGGCCATCGCCCCCGCCGGAATAAAAGTGGCGAGCGCAACAAAACAGCTGAGGACTGGTAGTTTCATGGGTTCTCCTGAATGAAAAAAAGCTGCCGGGGCGGCAGTGGATAATTTTTGCGGTATGGAAATACGCGCGGAGGGACTATAAAAATCCAATGTGACAGAGATATGACGGGAAAATCAGCGCGAACGATAAGGGCACCCGCGAGATCGCGGGTGCCCTATTCAACTTTCAGACAGGAGAGAATTTCTGCGGTACGCAGAGAAGGAAATATCAGGATGCCTCAGGCGGTTCCACGGGCTGAATGATGCCCTGCGGCAACTTCAGCCAGGGACAGGCACCGCTCCAGACACACCAGCCACCTACCAGCAGAATCACCGCCAGCAACACCAACAACCATTTGCCCCAGGGGGTGGATTTCTCCGCGTAGGGGTCGATCAAATTGCGGCGTGAACCGGCAGGCAGTTTCGCCACTTCTGTCAACTTGCCACCAAAGGGCACATTGATTTTCACCCTTCCGTTCACAGCCCAGCCGGACGCATCGAGAATCGGCCCTATATTGCGCTGGCGCAGCTTCAGCCAGGCAATGAACATGGAAGGTCCGCTGATCAGCAGAACCAAGCCTATAAGTCCCACCGGCATCAACCAGCCCAGCCCGAAGAATGCCTGCAGCAACATGCCCAAAGCGGTGGTGATACCGCCCACGGCAACACCCAGAGCCGCCACCACACCTACATCGAATTTCGGTTTGGGTGCCGCTTTGGGATCTGTCGAAGTCAGCGTTTTGTCCGCTGTGGATTCGAGCAGGGTCTGACTGGAGGCCTCTGCTTCGCTCGCGCTCTTGGCGGCGCGTTCTTCGATAAAGCGGATCAGCCGCTTATAGGGCAGGGAAAACGCCTGGGAAATACTGATGGGGTTTTCGATCAGCTTGGTGATGGTGGCATCCCAATCCAATCCGTTGCGGTCGTAAAACACCCCGTTGCGTCCCACCAGAAGATAATCCGCACTGCCGCCGGTAAAGGCCGCCACTATGGATTTGGTGGCGCCGTCCGGTCGTGTGCACTCACAGTAGGCGAGAAAACATTTGGAAAGGCCCGCCAGCGCTGCGTGTTTGGCCTGATCATGAACTTCAATACAGAGATCGCAGGCGCGGCCGTCCAGATACAATGTGCCCGCCTCAAAAATGGAGCGGCGATCCTTGGAATAAAAATCGGTGAAATTGACGAAGTTGTTCAACAGGGTCTTCAAATGCAGGCGCAGACGCAGCAGCTTTTCCACCTCGGCAAAAGCGGCAACCTGCGGCTGAATGGAAAGATCGTTACGGATCAGCTGCTCCAGGGCAGCGCGCTCCTGCCCGGCGAGAAGCTGCTGAATGCGCTCCGGCGTCAAAGCCGCCACTTCCTTGCCCGCTTCAGCGGCAAGCCAGGCTTCATAGGCGTCGAATTTGTGCACCAGGCTGTCCCACTCGTCGAACGACACGGCTTTTTTATCGCCCAACAACGGCTTGACCACTGTGTTGTAGAAATTCTGCAGGGGCTTCTCCCAGGCGGGATTGATGCCGGTATCCAGCGGCAGCTGTGCATCAGCGCTTATGGCGGCCAGAGGTAAATCGGCCAGTTCGCGACAATCCGCCGAGAGCACC
>Ga0065721_10004572_pt1 | contig 24575 bp, 28 predicted proteins | sample Mesricmetagenome_FD_59108 | JGI IMG/M metagenome (GOLD analysis project Ga0065721, IMG submission 59108) | Mesophilic microbial community from rice straw/compost enrichment Sample: eDNA_1 v2 (version 2) | ecosystem: Engineered > Solid waste > Grass > Composting > Bioreactor | place: USA: Davis...
ATACCCGGAGCAGGCCGGCACGGAGCTGGTCACCGGTGGTGGTCTTCTGAACCACGGGGTTCAGAGCACTTCTACTGTTGGCCAGATCGCCCCTTGCAGGGACTTCTGCATGCGCCTGCTCCTGTACAGAACAGGAGTGACCCTTGGAGGGTCCTGAAATCAAGTTCGCCGAGGCCGTTCTCGACAACGGCAAGTTCGGCACGCGCACCATCCGTTTCGAGACCGGCCGTCTCGCGCAGCAGGCGCAGGGCGCCGTCGCCGCCTACCTCGACGAGGACACGATGCTCCTCTCGGCCACGAGTGTGAGCAAGCAGCCCCGCGAGGGCTTCGACTTCTTCCCGCTCACGGTCGACGTCGAGGAGCGGTCCTACGCCGCCGGCAAGATCCCCGGCTCGTTCTTCCGTCGCGAGGGTCGTCCCTCGACGGAGGCGATCCTCGTCTGCCGTCTCATCGACCGCCCGCTGCGTCCGTCGTTCGCCGACGGCATCCGCAACGAGGTCCAGGTCGTCGTGACCGTCCTCAGCATCGCGCCCGACGAGTTCTACGACGCGCTCGCGATCAACGCGGCGTCGGCGTCGACCCAGATCTCGGGGCTGCCGTTCTCCGGCCCGATCGCCGGTGTGCGCCTCGCGCTCATCGACGGTCAGTGGGTCGCGTTCCCGAAGCACTCGCAGCTCGCCGACGCCGTGTTCGACCTCATGGTCGCCGGTCGCGTCGTGAAGAACGCGGACGGCTCCGAGGACGTCGCCATCATGATGGTCGAGGCCGAGGCCACCGAGGGCTCGTGGGACCTCATCCAGGCCGGCGCCGTCAAGCCGAGCGAGGAGGTCGTCGCGCAGGGCCTCGAGGCCGCGAAGCCGTTCATCTCGCAGCTCGTCAAGGCGCAGGAGCAGCTCGCCGCCCAGAGCGCCAAGGAGGTCCAGCAGTACCCGGTCTTCCTCGACTACACCGACGAGACCTACGCGGCCGTCTCCGCCCTCGCGCACGACGAGCTGTCGTCGATCTACCAGATCGCCGACAAGGTCGAGCGTCAGAACGCCGACGACGCCCTCAAGGCGCGCGTCAAGGAGGCCATCGCGGCCAAGGTCGAGGCGGGCGAGCTCCCGGCGTCGGCCACCGGCGAGGTGGGCGCCGCCTACAAGTCGGTCACGAAGAAGATCGTGCGCGGCCGCATCCTCAACGAGGGCGTCCGCATCGACGGCCGCGGCGTCGCCGACATCCGTCAGCTCGACGCCGAGGTGGAGGTCATCCCGCGCGTCCACGGCTCGGCGATCTTCCAGCGCGGCGAGACCCAGATCCTCGGGGTCACGACGCTCAACATGCTCAAGATGGAGCAGCAGATCGACTCGCTGTCGCCCATCACGAAGAAGCGCTACCTGCACCACTACAACTTCCCGCCCTACTCGACCGGCGAGACCGGCCGCGTCGGGTCGCCGAAGCGTCGCGAGATCGGGCACGGCTTCCTCGCCGAGCGCGCGCTCGTGCCGGTGCTGCCGAGCCGCGAGGAGTTCCCCTACGCGATCCGTCAGGTGTCGGAGGCGCTCAGCTCCAACGGCTCCACCTCGATGGGCTCCGTCTGCGCCTCGACCCTGTCGCTCCTCAACGCGGGTGTGCCGCTCAAGGCGCCCGTCGCGGGCATCGCGATGGGTCTCGTGTCGGAGACGATCGACGGCGAGACGAAGTACGCCGCGCTCACCGACATCCTGGGCGCCGAGGACGCGCTCGGCGACATGGACTTCAAGGTCGCCGGCACGAGCGAGTTCGTCACCGCGCTCCAGCTCGACACGAAGCTCGACGGCATCCCCGCCTCGGTGCTCGCCGGCGCGCTGAGCCAGGCNAAGGAGGCGCGNCTGCGCATCCTCGCGGTCATGAACGAGGCGATCGACGGNCCCGACGAGATGGCCCCGACCGCGCCGCGCGTGATCTCGGTGAACATCCCGGTCGACAAGATCGGCGAGCTCATCGGCCCCAAGGGCAAGACGATCAACGCCATCCAGGACGCCACCGGCGCCGAGATCTCGATCGAGGAGGACGGCACCGTCTTCATCGGCGCGACCGACGGCCCCTCGGCNGAGGCGGCGCGCGCCCAGGTGCTCGCGATCGGCAACCCGATCAACCCNGAGGTNGGCGAGCGNTTCCTCGGCACNGTCGTGAAGATCGCGACNTTCGGCGCNTTCGTGTCGCTCATGCCCGGCAAGGACGGCCTGCTGCACATCTCCGAGGTGCGCAAGCTCGCGGGCGGCAAGCGCGTCGAGAACGTCGAGGACGTCCTCGGCGTCGGCCAGAAGATCATGGTCGAGATCACGAAGATGGACGACAAGGGCAAGCTGTCGCTCGCCCCCGTCACCGACGACGCCCCCGCGGGCGACTCCGACTCGTCGGCCGCCGCGAGCGAGGGTCCGGAGGCTCCCGCCGAGGGCTGATCTCCCCGCCAGAACGACAGGATGCCGTCCCGCTTCGCGCGGGGCGGCATCCGTCGTTCGGGGGTCAGTAGTAGTAGCCGGTGTTCGCCGCGGCGAGGGTCGCCAGGACGCCGACGACGATCACCAGCCCGAGCGCCCCCGTGAGGAGCCCGAGCACGAGCGCGCGGCGGTGTGCCGGCACGAGCAGCCCGCACGTGACGATCGCCGCATAGACGAGCACGATGAGGACGAGGAACGGGATGACGCCCGACGGGTCGCCCCCGGTGAGGCACTCCGGCGGCGTCGGGTAGATCATGATGCACACCTGGGCGGGCCGGGGGAGCGCCCACAGCACGCCGATCGCGAGCACCGCGAGCACCCCGGTCGGCACGAGCCACCAGGCGAGCGGGCGGAGACGCGGGCGTGCCGGGACGGGCGTCGCGGGCGTGCCCTCGTCGGCGGCGGGTTCGGTCGCGGTCATGGCGGCATCCTTCCGGGCCCGGCGGGCCTTCACTGGATCCGACGCGCGCACCCCGGGGAACGTTGGGGTACCCGCGAATGGCGAAGGGCCGCGCCCCCGGCCGCCGTTGGACGGGAGCGCGACCCTTCCATCGAAGTGCGATCAGCCCCGCCGCACGCTGTGGACGACGGGACTCCCGGATGGCGTGCATCCGCGCACCCCCAACCTACGACGGCGTCCCACGTCGGCGGGAGAGGGTGACGGCGGGTCGACCCGGGATTCACCCGGATCCGTCCCCCGAACGGGGCGCGGTGTACCTCGTAACGATTCGGCCACGTCGGCCGGGTTCCGGGTGAGCGCCGGGTTACCTTCGGAAGCAGCAAGGTACGAGCCGCCCCCGCAACGGCACGTCGAATACGTGGACGGGGTCGAGGAGGGCACCGAGTTGGTCGAGGACGTCGCAGCGGTGACGACGGCTCCCGTGGCCGCGTCGTCGGCCGGGACCGTGCCGGCCGCCTCGACCGTGCCGGCCGCTCCGATCACGACGGCGGAGACCGCGGCGATCGTCGGCTCCGAGCCGGCCGTGCGGCGCCGGGTCGGACCGTCCGAGCTGCGGGTGTTCCCGGTCGCGCTCTCCGGCAACGTGTTCGGCTGGACCGCCGACTCCGCGGAGAGCGAGCGCATCCTCGACGCCTACGTCGCCCGCGGCGGCAACTTCGTCGACACCGCCGACTCCTACGCGGGCGGCCGGAGCGAGATCATCCTCGGCAACTGGCTGCGGTCCCGCGGGCGCCGCGACGACATCGTGCTCGCGACGAAGATCGGGAAGAGCGCCGACCACCCCGGTCTGTCGGCGCGCGCCATCCGCTCGGCCGTCGAGGCGTCGCTGCGCCGTCTGCGCACCGACCGCATCGACCTCCTCTACCTGCACATCGACGACCCCGAGGTGCCGTTCGAGGAGACGCTGCTCGCCGTCGACGAGCTCGTCCGGGCGGGCAAGGTGCGCTTCTTCGGCGGATCCGACCACACGGGCGATCGGCTCTACGAGGCCCGGATCGCGTCGGCGCAGCTCGGCGTCGCGCACATGGTCGCCGTGCAGAACCAGTACCACCTGCTGCACCGGCGTGAGGTCGAGGGCGGGCTCGCGCGCGTCGCCCGCGACCTGTCGCTCGGCGTCATGCCCCGGTTCGCGCTCGCCGGGGGGTTCCTCACCGGCAAGTACCGCTCGAAGGCCGACCTCGCGTCGTCGACGCGCACCGACCTCAAGCGCTACCTCAAGCGGCGGGGACTGCGGGTGCTCGCCGCGCTCGACGCGGTCGCAGCCGAGCATGACGCCCCGCCCGCGACGGTCGCGCTCGCCTGGCTCCTCAGCAAGCCCGGCGTCGTCGCGCCGGTCGTGTCGGCGAGCGGCGTCGACCAGGTGTTCGACCTGGCCGCCGCCGCCCACCTGCGGCTGACGCGTTCGCAGCTCACCGCGCTCGACCGCGCGAGCGACTGACGCCGCGAGGGCGACCCGGGCTCAGGCGTTGACGCCCGGGATGCTGACGCGCGCGCCGATCCCGAACACGAACCAGACGACGAGCAGCACGATCGCGATGAGCGTGAGCACGGCGCCGCCCCGGCGCGTGCCGCTGCGGAACGCGAGCTGCACGAGCAGCAGGATCACGAGGATCAGCCCGAGGAGCGGGGACGTGAACTCGACGTCGCCGATGCGCAGCGGCAGACCGATGACGAAGAGCGAGAGCAGGAACAGCACCGCGACGATGATCTGGAGCACGGCGAGGATCGCGCCGCCTCCGCGCGTGCGGGTGATCCCGTCGACGAGCGCGAGCACGCCGCCGGCCGCGGCGACGACGAACATCAGGGTGAGAGTGAAGCCGAGAGTGATTTCCACGCTGCCACCTTCCGTGAGCCGCGGCGGGGGAGCCGGGCGACCCGAGCCTAGGGGCGGGGCTCGGTGCGTCGGATCCCCTTCCGTGCGGCGCACGGGAGGTGGTAGGGGCTGCGGTCAGGCGCCGGCTTCGGCGGTGACGCGGTCGAAAGTGCGGGTGAGGGCCGCGGCGGCGGCGATCGGGTCGCCCGCGTAGCCGCCGCTCATGGCGCCGTCGCGCGCGAGCATGAGCTCGTCGGCCGCGTCGCCGGGGAGCGGGTGGCCGAGGGCGCGCGTGCAGCGCTCGAGCATCGCGGCGTACCACTCGCGGTGCTCGCGCACGGCGACGCGGACCGGGTGGTCGGGGTCGGAGAACTCGGCGGCGGCGTTGAGGAACGGGCAGCCGCGGAAGCCGGGCGCGACGAGCTGCGCGAGCACGGCGTCGCGCACCGCGTGGAGCACGTCGAGGGGCGACTCGGCCTCGTCGGCGACGGCGGCGAGCTCCTCCGCGATGCGGCGGTGGCGGTAGCCGATGTAGGCGGTGATGACCCGGTCTTTCGACCCGTAGTGCTTGTAGAACGTCGCCTTCGTGACGCTCGAGGCGGCGATCAGCCGGTCGACGCCGACGGAACGGATGCCCTCGTTGTAGAAGAGGTCGGCCGCGGTCAGCAGGATGCGCAGCTTCGCCGGGGCCTCGGGGAGGTCGGTGAGCGGGGGATCGAACCGGACGGGGGCGGTCATGGTGGGCACGGCGGGCTCTCTTCGGGGGAAGCGGTCGTGCCCGCCAGGGGTTCGCGGGCACGACCTGCCGCGGAGATTCGGGCTCTCCGTGGCGACGGATCAGGGGGGCTGTTCCGCTGACTCACTGTAGCACGGTGGACAGACAGATCGGTATGTCCCCCCTTCGGCCGGATACCCCCAGTCGGCGGGGTGCCCGCGTCGTGACGTAGGCTCGTGGACGATGAACGGCGCCATCGCGTTCCCGCTCGACACCCCCGAGCTGGAGATCGCCGCCTCAGGCGGGTCGCTCGTCCGGCGTACCGTCCTGCCGAGCGGGGTGCGCATCCTCAGNGAACGCGTGCCCGGCTCGCAGAGCGCGACGGTCGGGTTCTGGGTNGCCGTCGGCTCGCGCGACGAGGTGCCGGTCACCTACGGCTCGACGCACTTCCTCGAGCACCTGCTGTTCAAGGGCACNGCGACGCGCACCGCCCTCGACATCGCGGTCGCGTTCGACTCCGTCGGCGGTGAGCACAACGCGCTCACCGCGAAGGAGTACACCTGCTACTACGCGAAGGTGCGCGATCAAGACCTCCCGATGGCGGTCGACGTGCTCGCCGACATGTTCACGTCGTCGCTCCTCGACCCGGACGAGTTCGAGAGCGAGCGCGGGGTCATCCTTGAGGAGCTCGCGATGGCGGACGACGACCCGTCGGATGTCGTGAGCGAGCGGTTCTTCGAGGCCGTCTTCGGCGACCACCCGCTGGGGCGACCGATCGGCGGCAACCCGGAGGCGATCTCCGCGGTGACGCGTGAGGCGGTGTGGGAGCACTATCGCGCCAACTACCGTCCTCAGGATCTCGTCATCTCGGTCGCCGGCGCGGTGGATCACGACGCCCTCGTCGGCTGGACCGTCGCGGCCCTCGAGCGCGCGGGCTGGGACCTCGCGCTCGCCGCGGCTCCCGTCGCGCGACGCGACCCGACCGTCGACCTCATCGAGCGGGGGAGCCCGCTCGTCGTCGTCGACCGCCCGCTGGAGCAGACCAACCTGCTGCTCGGCGTGGCCGGCCTGCACGCGACCGACGAGCGCCGGCCGACCCTCAACGTCCTCAACTCGGTGCTCGGCGGCGGGATGTCGTCGCGCCTGTTCCAGGAGGTGCGCGAGAAGCGCGGCCTCGCCTACTCGGTCTACTCGTTCGCGGGCTCCTACGCGGACGCGGGCATCGTCGGGCTCTACGCGGGATGCACGCCGAAGAAGGCGCCTCAGGTGGCGCGACTCATGCTCGACGAGTTCCACCGGCTCGCGTCGGACGGCATCACCGACGAGGAGCTGCGGCGTGCCCGCGGCCAGCTCGGCGGCGCGTCGGCGCTCGCGCTCGAGGATTCGGACACCCGGATGACCCGGCTCGGGCGCGCGGAACTCACGGCCGGCGAGTTCGCCGACCTCGATGAGAACCTGCGTCGCCTCGACGAGGTGACGACGTCCGGAGTGCGCGACCTCGCGGCGGAGCTCGCGGAGCGACCCCTGTCGGTCGCCGCCGTGGGCCCCGTCGAGGCGGACGCGCTCACCGGGCTCGACGGGGCGACGATCGCCGCCTGACCCCACATCCCCCACCGGCAAGGAGGCCGGAGCATCATGCCATCCCGTTATCTCTACCTCGTGCGTCACGGCGAGCAGCAGGACGCGGAGCACGGGCTGCCCGACGGTCCGCTGAGCCCGCGGGGCGTGCGGCAGGCGAACGCGATCGCGGAGCGCCTCGGCGGCGTGCCGTTCTCCGGCGCGTGGACGTCGCCGCTTCAGCGCGCGCAGGAGACGGCCGCGATCCTCACGGTAGCGGCTGCCCGCCCTGGAGCCGCAGCCGTCGGCGCTGCTCATGGACTGCATCCCGTCGGGACCCGAACCCGACCTGCCGCACGCGTTCGAGCCGTTCTTCGGCGGCGTCACGCCGGAGGAGATCGCGGCGGGGGAGGCGCAGATGGCCGACGCCGTGGCCGAGTGGATGTCGCCGCCCGTCGGCGAGGACCGTCACGACCTGCTCATCACCCACAACTTCGTGATCGGCTGGTTCGTGCGCGAGGTGTTCGGCGCCCCCGCGTGGCGCTGGCTCGGGATCAACCAGGCGAACTGCGGTCTCACGATCATCCGGGTCCGCTCGGCGAAGCCCGCGGTGCTCGTGACGCACAACGACCTCGGCCACCTGCCCCCGGAGCTCCGCACGGGTCTCACCGTCGAGCAGCCCTACTGACCCGAGTGGTGGCGGAGAACCCTCTCGGGCGTCGCTGAACCCCTCCGGACGGGTTCAATCGCGGCGGAGAGGGTTCTCCGCGAGCTCCTTCCGGAACCAGTGCGTCGCGTTGGGGTTGTCGTTGTACGGCTCCACCTCGGTGTAGCCGGAGGTGCGGTAGAGCCGCTGCGCCGCCTCGAGGCGCTCGTTGGTGTCGAGCACCACGTCGGTCGCGCCGAGCACGGAGGCCCGGCGCTCCAGCTCCTCGAGGAGGGCCCGGCCGAGACCCGAGTTGCGCGCCTCGGGGCGCACCCAGAGGTGCTTGATCTCGCCGCGGTCGGGTGCGAGCATCCGGACGCCGCCGCAGCCGACGGGGGAGCCGTCGACGTCGACGACGAGGAACACGCCCGCGTCGCCGGTGAACGCGGCGGGGTCGGGGCGGAAGGTGCGGTAGCCGGGCATCCCGAGTTCGCGGCTCGTGAAGTATTCGCCGAGGAGCACGGCGGCGTCGGGGTCGTCGGGGGAGGCGGCGCGGAACTCGGGCACGAGCCAACCCTAAGCTGGGGCCATGGCAACCTCGGTCGCGATCGTCGGTGCGAGCGGCCGGATGGGCCGGCTCGTCGACGACCTCCTGTCGGCGAGCGACGACTTCGACGTGCACGCGCGCATCGGTCGCGGCGATCCGCTGTCGCAGCTCGACGGCGCCGACGTCGTCATCGACGTGAGCCTCCCGGCGGTGTCGCCCGACGTCGTGTCGGCGGCGCTCGATCGCCGCATCCCGGTGGTCGTGGGCACGTCGGGGTGGACGGCGGACCGCATCGCGCCGGTCGCGTCGCGTGTGGAGGCCGATCCGGAACTCACGGCGATCTTCATCCCGAACTTCTCGCTCGGGTCGGCGCTCGCGACGCGGTTCGCGGAGCTCGCGGCCCCGCACTTCGAGTCGATCGAGATCCTCGAGGCGCACCACGCCGGCAAGACGGATTCGCCGTCGGGCACGGCGATCCGCACGGCGGAGCTCATCGCGGCGGCGCGTGCCGAACTCGGCCCCGTCGCGGCTCCGCACGCCGACCAGCGCGCCCGAGGGCAACAGGTCGCGGGGGTGCCGGTGCATTCGCTGCGGATGTCGGGGGTGTCGGCGCGGCAGGAGGTCGTCCTCGGCGGTGCGGGGGAAACGGTGCGCATCGTCCACGAGACGCTCTCCGACTCGTCCTACGAGCCCGGCATCCTGCTGTCGCTCCGCGCGGCCCGGTCGACGACGGGTCTCGTCGTCGGCCTCGGCGCGCTCCTCGGGCTGTAGTCGTGCGCACGAAGGTCGCGGTCGCCGTGATGGCGGCGCTCCTCGTGGTCTACCTGGTGTTCGCGGTGCGTTACGGCGCGCTCCTCATCGGCGTCGGGGAGCCGGTCGCGATCGGGCTCGGGGTGGCGCTGCTCGTGCTGCCGTTGCTCGGTCTCTGGGGCCTCGTCGTCGAGGTGCTGTTCGCGCTGCGGGCGGAACGGCTCGGCGTGCGGCTCGCGGAGGAGGGCGCGCTTCCGACGGAGGAGCTGCCGCTCCTCCCGAGCGGACGCATCGAGCGCGACGCGGCGGCGGAGGTGTTCCCGACCTACCAGGCGGCTGTGGAGGCCGCGCCGGAGGACTGGCGGGCGTGGTACCGGCTGGGCCTCGCGTACGACGCCGCGGGTGACCGGCGCCGGGCGCGGTGGGCGACGCGGCAGTCGATCCGGCTGTCCCGGGCGGTCGGCGACGCCGACTGACGGCGGCTCAGCGACCGAGGGCGGCGCGCACCGCGTCGTCGATCGTCGGATGCCGCCACGCGAACCCGTCCGCCTCGAGCCGCACGGGCACCACCTGGGCGTCGTCGAGCAGGAGGTGCTGACCCGCCTCGCCGAGCCCGAGCCGGATGGCCCACGCGGGCGCGGGGAGCCACCGCGGGCGGCCGAGGGCGCGCGCGAACGCGGCGGTCACGTCGTCGGCGGTCGCGGGCACAGGCCCGGCGAGCACGACGGGGCCGGCGAGCTCCGACGTGAGCAGGTGGATGATCGCGCGCACCTCGTCCTCGAGCGAGATCCACGGCCAGTACTGACGCCCGGAGCCGAACCGCGACCCGAGGAGGAACTGGGTGAGGAGTCGCACGGGCGCCATCCCGCCGGAGCGCGCGACGACGACGGCGCTGCGGAGGTTGACGACGCGCGTCGCCGGGGGCGCGAGGGCCGACGCCTGCTCCCACGCGAGCACGAGGTCGGAGAGGAAGCCGTCGCCCTTCGGGGAGTCGTCGTCGAGCCGCACGCGCGGCCGGTCGCCGTAGAACCCGACGGCGGAGGCGCTGAGGAACACGGGCGGGGGTTGGTCCATCGCCGCCATGCTCTCGGCGAGGAGGCGCGTCGTGAGGATGCGTGAGGACACGAGTTCGCGCTGGTAGTCGCGCGTCCACGGGATGCGCGAGATCGACGCCCCGGAGAGGTTGATGACCGCGTCCGCCCCGGCGAGTGCGAAGGGTTCGATCGTGCCCGCGACCGGATCCCACGCGTATTCGCCCTGGGCTCCCGCGCGGCGGCCGCGCACGAGCACGTCGACGAAGTACCCCTCCGCCCGGAGCCGTCGCACGAGGGCGCGGCCGATCATCCCGGACGCGCCGGCGACCAGGATGCGCACGGCTACGCCAGGCTCGCCTCGAGCGTGATGGTGGTGCCCGCGAGCGCCTTCGAGACGGGACAGTTCGCCTTCGCGTCCTCGGCGAGGCGCTGGAACTCGTCCGCCTCGATGCCGGGCACCTTCGCGCTCACGAGCAGGTGGACGCCCGTGATGCCCTCGCCGGGCTGGAACGTCACGGCGGCGGTCACCTGGAGGCTCTCCGGCGCGTGACCGGCCTGGCCGAGCGCGTTGGAGAACGCCATCGAGTAGCAGGCGGAGTGGGCCGCGCCGAGGAGCTCCTCGGGATTGGTGCGTCCGGCCTCACCTTCGGAGCGGGCCTGCCAGGTGACGGGGAACTCGCCCGCGTCGGAGGAGTCGAGGCTGGTCGTGCCGGAGCCGGACGTGAGGTCGCCGAACCAGAGCGTCGTCGCTTCAGAGGTGAGTGCCATGGGGCGAGCCTAGGTGAGGCTACGCGGCGGCGGCACCCCTTGCGCGGATCACGCCCGCCCGCGCGAGCAGCAGGTAGATGCGGCAGCCGAGGCAGAAGGCGAACGCCGAGTTGAGGAAGGCGGCGACGAAGGCGGCCGCCCCGGCGACCACGAGCGCGATCGGGCCGACGACGAAGAACAGCGCGAGCCCGACCGCGGTGACGACGAGGCCGACGCCCTGCGCGAAGCTCGGCGGCGCCGGGTCCTCGAGCTCGACCGGGGGGTTCAGCCGCGGGCGCACGAGCGTGCGGAACAGGAGCCCGTACGGATGCCGCTGGATGCCCGCGAGCGCGCCCCAGGCGAAGAGGGCGGCGGCGTAGACGCTGAGCCCGAAGGCGATCCAGGTCGCGCCGAGCAGGGCGAGGGCGACGATCACGAGGAACAGCACGGCGGTGATCCCGGCGCCGAAGCGCGGACCGCGGGGGTCGATGCCGGGACGGCCGGGGGATGCGGAGGTCATGCGGCGAGCACCTTCTCGAGTTCGGCGACGACGAGGTCGCGTCGCACGGCCCCGCCGATGCGGGCGCGCACGGCGCCGTCGCCGTCGAGGATGAGCGTCGTCGGGGTCTGGAGCACGCGGTACTCGGCGGCGAGCTCCGGGCGGTGCGTGACGTCGAGGTCGATGTGGGCGACGTCGGGCGTGCGGGCCGCGAGGTCGTCGAGCACACGCGCCGTCGCCCTGCAGGGCGAACACACCTCGGTCGAGAACTGCAGGAGGGTCGCGCGCCCTCCGAGCTCGACGCCGTCGATGCTGACGACCCGGCATCCGCTCGCGGCGCGCACGCGCCCCTGGGTCGCTCGGTGCAGGATTCCGAGACCGGTCGCGCCGAGCACGAGGCCCGCGAGCACGAGGGCGGTCGTTCCGGCATCCATACGGCCGAAGGTAGTGAGCGGGCGCGGGTCGGTCACCCGGGCCTGTCATACGTCGTCACACGTCGCCGCGAAGTTAGGGTGGGCGCATGACCAGCCTCGCCTCCACGAGCATCGCGACGCCCTACGAAGACCTGCTCCGCGACGTCATGGCGAACGGTCTCCATCGCCCCGATCGCACGGGCACCGGCACGCGCAGCGTCTTCGGGCGCCAGATCCGGTTCGACCTGTCGCAGGGCTTCCCCCTCATCACGACGAAGCGCGTGCACTTCAAGTCGGTCGCGCTCGAGCTGCTGTGGTTCCTGCGCGGCGATTCCAACGTGCGCTGGCTCCAGGAGCGCGGCGTGACGATCTGGGACGAGTGGGCCGACGAGAACGGCGACCTCGGCCCGGTCTACGGCGTGCAGTGGCGGTCCTGGCCGACCCCGGACGGCGGCCACATCGATCAGCTCACCCAGGTGATCGAGCAGATCCGCACCAACCCCGACTCGCGGCGCCACCTCGTGTCGGCCTGGAACCCCGCCGACATCCCCGACATGGCCCTGCCGCCGTGCCACCTGCTGTTCCAGTTCTACGTCGCCGACGGCAAGCTCTCGTGCCAGCTCTACCAGCGCAGCGCCGACCTCTTCCTCGGCGTCCCGTTCAACATCGCGAGTTACGCGCTCCTCACCCACCTCGTCGCGGCGGAGACCGGGCTCGAGGTCGGCGACTTCGTGTGGACCGGCGGCGACTGCCACATCTACGACAACCACGTCGACCAGGTGAACGAGCAGCTCTCCCGCGAGCCGTACCCCTACCCGACGATCTCGCTCCCCGCGGGACGTTCGCTGTTCGACCTCGAGTACGAGGACCTCCAGCTCCTCGACTACCGTCACCACCCGGCGATCCACGGCGCCGTGGCGGTGTGATCGGCCTCATCTGGGCGCAGGCCCACGACCGGGTCATCGGCGTCGACGGCCGGATGCCCTGGCACCTCCCGGAGGACCTGGCGCGCTTCCGCGCGGTCACGACCGGGTCGACGGTCGTCATGGGTCGTACGACGTGGGACTCGATCGAGCCGAGGTTCCGGCCGCTCCCGGGTCGCCGGAACGTCGTCGTGACGCGCAACCCCGCCTGGTCGGCGCCCGGCGCCGAGGTCGTGCACTCCGTCGACGAGGCGCTCGCCGTCTCCCCGACGCTCTGGGTGATGGGCGGCGCCCAGGTCTACGCCGCGACGATCGACCGCGCCGACGTGCTCGAGGTCACGGAACTCGACGCCGAGTTCGCGGGGGACGCCTTCGCACCGCCGATCCCCGCCGGGTGGGAGGCGCCCGACGCGCCCTGGCTGACGTCGCGGAACGGCATCCGCTACCGCTTCCTCACGTATCACAGGCACGGGTGAGGACCGCCGGACCGATACCCTGAAGTACGTGAGTGCAGAGAATCCGTTCGGGCAGGTGCTCGTCGCGCTGGTGACCCCGTTCACCGCCGACGGTGAGGTCCATTGGGCCGACGTCGAGAAGCACATCGACTTCTGCGTCTCGCACGGCGCCGACGGCATCGTCGTCACGGGCACCACGGGCGAGACCAGCACCCTCACGGACCCGGAGAAGATCAAGCTCGTCGAGGTCGCGAAGGATGTCGCGGCCGGCCGGGCGAAGGTCATCACGGGCGGCGGCTCGAACGAGACCGCGCACGCGATCGAGCTCTACCGGAAGAGCGAGAAGGCGGGCGCCGACGGCATCATGGTCGTCACCCCGTACTACAACAAGCCGACGCAGGCGGGCATCCTCACCCACTTCCGCATGGTCGCGGACGCGACCGACCTGCCGGTGATCCTCTACGACATCCCCGGCCGCACCGGCGTGCCGATCCGCTACGAGACGCTCCTGCGCGCCGCGAAGCACCCCAACATCCTGGCGGTCAAGGACGCCAAGGGCGACCTCAGCGAGGTCAGCCGCGTCATGAACCAGACCGACCTCATGTACTTCGCGGGCGACGACGCGAACGCGCTGCCGACGCTCGCGATCGGCGGTACGGGGCTCATCGGCGTGACGGCGAACATCGCTCCGGAGCCCTACCGCCGCATGGTCGACGCCGTCAACGCGAACGACCTCGCGACGGCGCAGGCGGCGCACAAGGCGCTCGAGCCGCTCGTGCGGGCGACGATGACGCACGTCCCCGGCACGGTCGCGACGAAGTACATCCTCCACGGCTTCGGCCGCATCTCGAGTCCGCGCGTGCGGCTCCCGCTCGTCGGACCGGAGGATCACGAGGCGCAGCTCATCGAGGACGAGATCGCCCTCGTCACCGACATCGACGGAGTGGACGCGAAGTCGTTCCGTCCCGACGCCAACGCAGCCGCCGGCGGCGCGCTGCCCAAGGTCGCGGGGACGACACGCTGATGGAACCGACCGATCCGCCCGTCCTGGAGCCCGGCACGCTCCGCGTCATCCCGCTCGGCGGGCTCGGCGAGATCGGTCGCAACATGACCGTCTACGAGCTCGACGGCAAGCTCCTCATCGTCGACGTCGGCGTGCTCTTCCCAGAGGAGCACCAGCCGGGCGTCGACCTGATCCTGCCCGACTTCGAGCCGATCCGGGACCGCCTCGACGACGTCGTCGGCGTGGTGCTCACGCACGGCCACGAGGACCACATCGGTGCCGTGCCCTACCTGCTGCGGCTGCGGCGCGACATCCCGCTCTACGGCTCGAAGCTCACGCTCGCGCTCGTCGAGGCCAAGCTGCGCGAGCACAAGATCAGCCCCGAGTCCCGCGTCGTCTCGGAGGGCCGCATCGAGCGGCTCGACNNGTTCGAGCTNGAGTTCGTCGCCGTCAACCACTCCATCCCCGACGCGCTCGGCGTGGCCATCCGCACCTCCGCGGGCCTCGTCGTGCACACGGGCGACTTCAAGATGGACCANCTNCCGCTCGACGGCCGCATCACCGACCTNCGCGCCTTCGCNCGNCTCGGCGAGGAGGGNGTCGACCTNTTCCTGCCNGACTCGACGAACGCCGACGTNCCCGGNTTCACGCCGCTCGAGCGCGAGATCGGNCCNGTGCTCGANAACGTCATCTCGCGNGCCCGCAAGCGCGTCATCGTCGCGTCGTTCTCGTCGCACGTGCACCGCGTNCAGCAGGTGCTGGATGCCGCGGTCGCTCAACGAGCGCCACGTCGCGTTCGTCGGGCGTTCGATGGTCCGCAACATGGGGATCGCGGCCGANCTCGGCTACCTCAACGTGCCNCCGGGCGTCATCGTCGACCTNAAGACNGCNNTCANCATGCCCGACGACCGCGTCGTNTTCATGNNNACNGGNTCGCAGGGCGAGCCGATGGCCGTGCTCGCGCGCATGGCGAACTCAGGACCACCAGATCGAGATCGGCCCGAAGGAGACACCGTCATCCTCGCGTCGAGCCTCATCCCGGGCAACGAGAACGCCGTCTACCGCGTCATCAACGGGCTCACCAAGCTCGGCGCGAACGTCGTGCACAAGGGCAACGCGCGCGTGCACACGTCGGGTCACGCGTCGGCGGGGGAGCTGCTCTACTGCTTCAACATCATCAAGCCGCGCAACGTCCTGCCGGTGCACGGCGAGGCCCGGCACCTCCGCGCGGCGGGGGAGCTCGCGATCGAGACGGGCGTCGAGCCGGAGCGCGCGCTCCTCGGCGAGAACGGCGTCGTCGTCGACCTCCGCGACGGCGTGGCGAAGATCGTGGGGCAGCTCGACGTCGGGATGGTCTACGTCGACGGCTCGAGCGTCGGGTCGATCACCGACGCCGACCTGAAGGACCGCCGCATCCTCGCCGAGGAGGGCTTCATCTCGATCTTCGTGGCGGTCGACAGCCAGACCGGCAAGGTCATCGTCGGCCCCGAGATCCAGGCGCGCGGCTTCGCGGAGGACGACGCCGTGTTCGACGACGTCAAGCCGCAGATCGTGAAGGCGCTCGCCGAGGCGGCGCAGGGCGGCACGAGCGACCAGCACGGCTTCCAGCAGGTCGTCCGCCGCACGGTGGGCCGGTGGGTCAACACCCAGCACCGTCGCCGGCCGATGATCATCCCCGTCGTCATCGAGGCCTGAGCCGGGCGCGCACTGCGCGGAAAGATCATCCTTCCGGACGATCGACGATCCCCGAATGTTGGGATGCGCATCGTCGCGGGGGCTGGTTCGATGAGGGAACCGCGTGGTCAGGGCACGCGGCCTCGCCCGTGGAATGGAGCCGCCCATGTCCGTCGCCCGCAAGTGGGTCTTCCCGATCCTGCGTCTCATCGTGTTCGCGGCGATCGCGGCCGCGCTCGTGAAGCTCGCCTTCTTCGGCGACCCCGCGTCGGGGGCGGGCGGCGACTCGCCGACCGGGGGAGTGATCGACCCGCAGGTGCCCGTCATGATCGGCACGGTGAGCAACGACGTCGTGTTGAGCGGCACCGTCAGAGCGGATGACGCGGTCCCCGTGAAGGCGCCGCTCGGCGGCGAGATCATCCAGGTGGACGCCGGGGTCGGGTCGGTCGTGGCGGCGGGTCAGCAGCTCGCCGTCGTCAAGGGACCCAACTCGGCGGGGCGCATGGTGACGGCGTCGATCGTCGCGCCGGTCGCGGGGACGGTGTCGTCGTTCTCGCTCGTGACGAGCCAGCAGACGACGGCCGGAACGGTCGTCGCGCAGCTCGCGCCTCCGGGCTTCTACGTCACCGCCCCCGTGCAGCCGGTCGACCGCTACCGGCTCCTCGACGCCCCGACGGAGGCGACGGTCACGGTGCAAGGCGGACCGGCCCCGTTCACGTGCACGAACCTCACCGTGAACACGCCGCTCGCCGGCTCCGGCTCGGGCGACCCCGACAACCCCGGCGGAGACCCGGGTGCGGGCTCCGGCACGACGGCGCGGTGCACGGTCCCGGCCGACGTCACGGTGTTCCCCGACCTCGTCGCGCAACTCACGATCTCCGCGGGAGTCGCCGAGAACGTGCTCGTCGTCCCCGTGACCTCGGTGCTCGGCTCGGCCGAGTCGGGCGTCGTCTACGTCGTCGTCGACCCGGAGACGGGCGCGACGGAGGAGCGTCGAGGTGACGCTCGGGCTCTCCGACGGCGTCAACGTCGAGATCGTGAACGGGCTGGAGGAGGGCGAGCTCGTGCTCCAGTTCGTGCCCGGGGCGCCGGCCGACCCCGGCTTCCCGATCGAGGGTCCGATCATCGGCTTCGGCGGCTGACGTGGCCTTCGTCGAACTGGAGGGGGTGACACGCTCCGTCGAGCTCCCCGACGGAGGCAGGCTGGACATCCTCAGGGGCGTCGACCTGTCGGTCGAGATCGGCGACCACGTGAGCATCGTGGGGCGCTCCGGCAGCGGCAAGTCGACGCTGCTCAACCTGTTGGGACTCATCGACACGCCGACGAGCGGTCGACTGGAATTCGACGGCGTGCCGCTCGAGCGGCTCTCCGGCGGAGCGCGCGACCGTCGGCGCGGGCGCGACGTCGGGTTCATCTTCCAGCAGTTCAACCTGCTGCCGGGTCGTACGGCCCTCGAGAACGTCATGACCCCGCTGCTCTACGCGACCGGTTCCCAGTTCTGGAGGCGCAAGGAGCTCGCGAGCGCGATGCTCGAGCGCGTCGGGCTCGGCGCGCGACTGCTCTCGACCCCCGACCACGCTCTCCGGCGGCGAGCAGCAGCGTGTCGCGATCGCGCGCGCCCTCGTGCGCGGGCCGCGCCTCATCCTCGCCGACGAGCCCACCGGCGCCCTCGACGTGGAGACGGGCGCGAGCGTCATGGAGCTTCTGGATGCCGCCGCCGAGCAGGCCGGCGCGGCACTCATCACGATCACGCACGACCCCAACGTCGCCGCGCTCGCGCGGCGACACTACCGCCTCGACGGTGGCGTGCTCCACGAGGTCGAGGCGGCGCGCGTGCAGCACCTCGCGGCGACGGGGGCGACGCTGTGAGCGCCCCGACGGGCACGGCGCTCGATCGCGTCGACGGGCCACCACCCGTCGTCCCCGGCGCCGAGCCTCCGCGCGAGGAGAGGGCCGCCGCGCGCGGCTGGACCGGCTTCGTGGGCTCACTCGTCGAGGCGTGGGCGGAGCTGCGCATCCACAAGACTCGCGTGCTGCTGAGCCTCATCGGCGTCGGCGTCGCGGTCGCGGCCCTCACGGGGGTCGTCGCGGCCGGCGCGATCGCGACGCAGGCGACGACGGAGATGTACGAGCGACAGACGGGCCGTCCGGCGACGATCGGCCTGTGGGCCTACGACCCGATGACGGGGATGAGTCCGAAACAGGAGGACTTCGACCGCGCGTTCTTCGCCGCGATGGACCGCTACGGCATCACCTACGCCAACCGCACCACGTGGGGCGGCATCTCCGTGCAGTTCCCCGACGGCGTCCTGCCGATCCAGGCGCTCGCCGTCGACCAGCCCTACGGCGTCATGCACCGCATCTCGCTCGAGCAGGGGGCCTGGTTCACCGAGCGCGACGCGCTCCGCCTCGCACCCGCCGTCGTCGTGAGCGGAGAGGTCTGGGAGCGCCTCGGACGCCCGAACCTCCGCACCGATCCGACCATGGGGATCGTGACGCCGACCGGAACCGTCGACGCGATCATCGTCGGCGTGATGCCGAAGCAGTCGCTCGACGGCACCTTCCTCCAGGCGTTCCTCCTCCACGAGGACTACGCCGCCTTCGCGCCGCCGCAGGACCCGAACTACCCGCAACTGCCCAACTACGAGGCGTGGGTGCCCCCGGAGGCGGCCGGCGAGCTCGTCCCCGCCCTCCAGCGCGACATCGCCGGGGCGCTCGGCACCGACTGGATGGTCGACGTGCAGCGCCAGGACTACCTCGCCTGGGAGGGGCTCGGCGACCCGCTGCTCATCCCGAAGATCGTCGTGACCGGGATCGCGATCCTCGTGATGCTGCTCGGCGCGCTCGGCCTGCTTAACATCGCGCTCGTCACGGTGCGCCACCGCATCCGCGAGATCGGCATCCGGCGTGCGTTCGGGGCCTCGGCGGGCCGCGTGTTCTTCTCGGTGATGATGGAGAGCGTCGTCGCGACGTTCGTCGCGGGCCTCGCGGGCGTGCTCCTCGCGATCGTCCTCGATCCGCAACCCGATCACGGAGTCGTACATCGCGCTCGGGGTGCAGGACATCCCGGGCTTCCCCATGGAGGCCGCCCTCATCGGGCTGGGCGCGGCGACGCTCGTCGGCGCGCTCGCGGGGCTGCTGCCGGCGCTCGTCGCGGTGCGCGTGAAGGTCATCGACGCGATCCGCTACTAGCCGGGTGCCCGGGCGCGGGTGTCGCTCCCGGGCGCGGCGGGGCGCCGCGGGTACCGTGACCGCATGGCCTCGGGAACTAAGGTCTCGAACTCGCGTGCGCGTGCCTCCTCGTCGCGCTCGCGGTCGACGACGTCGACGGCCACGAAGCGCTACCCGAAGGGCGCGAGCCCGGAGCGCCGCGATGAGCCGGGCGTGTTCACGAGCATCTGGATGGGGCTCGCGCACGCCGTCGGCGGCGCCGCGCGGCTGTTCGGCAAGGAGACCCTCGCCCCCGAGGAGCGCCGCGACGGCGTGCCGTTCCTGCTCGTCGTGCTCGCCATCGGGGGAGCGGTCGTCGAGTGGATCAACCCCACCCACGAGGTCGCGATCGCGCTCGACGCGCACACGTTCGGCTACATCTTCGGCCGGGTCGCGTTCGCGCTCCCCGTCATCATGCTCGTCTTCGCCGTCTGGCTGTTCCGGCATCCGTCGAGCGTCCACGACAACGGACGCCTCGGGATCGGGCTCGTCCTCCTGCTCACGAGCGTGAGCGGCCTCTGCCACGTCTTCGGCGGGCAGCCGCAGCCGGTCGACGGTGCCATCCCGATGGCGCACGGCGGCGGCATCCTCGGCTGGATCGTCGCGCAGCCGTTCGTCGCGATCGGCGCCGCGTGGCTCGCGGTCGTCCTCGACGTCGCGCTCATGACCCTCTCGCTCTTCATCCTCACGAAGACGCCGCCGAACCGCATCGGGCAGCGCCTCGGCGAGGCCTACAGCTACCTGTTCGGCGCCGAGCTCCCGGAGCGCGCCCCGCGCGCGCCCGTCGAGGAGCCCGAGTTCGGCACGTCGTTCAGCGACCTCGGCCTCGAGGACGACCCGACCGACCCGTCGTCGAAGCCGTGGTGGGCGCGCCCGAAGAAGAAGGGCGAGGAGAAGGCCTACGACACCTCCCTCGAGCGCGAGGGCGTCACGGACGTCATCCTCCCGCCGGAGGAGCCCAATCCGTTCGACCTGCTGCTCGAGCTCGACAAGGCCGAGGAGGCGGTGCGCAAGTTCCAGACGGGCGAGGTCCCGGGCGGGCACGGCCTGCGCGAGGACGCCGCGTCGGTGCCGACGCCGCTTCCCGACCCCGAGTCCGTGGCCGCGACCGGTCGCCACGCCGCGCCCCCGCGGCGCCCCTACCGCCTGCCCGCCGCGTCGCTCCTCTCGCCCGGCGACCCGCCGCAGCGCAAGACGCCCGCGAACGACGAGGCGATCGCCGCGATCACCGGGGTGCTCACGCAGTTCCAGGTGGATGCGCGGGTCACNGGCTTCACGCGCGGTCCGTCGGTCACGCGCTACGAGATCGAGCTCGGCCCGGGCGTCAAGGTCGAGCGCGTCACGGCGCTCGCGAAGAACCTCTCCTACGCGGTCGCGTCGAACGAGGTGCAGATCCTCTCGCCCATCCCCGGGAAGAGCGCGATCGGCATCGAGATCCCGAACCGCGACCGCGAGACGGTGTCGCTCGGCGACGTGCTGCGCTCGAGCGCCGCCGCGCGCCAGCAGCACCCCATGACGATCGGCCTGGGCAAGGACGTCGAGGGCGGCTACGTCGTGGCGAACCTCGCGAAGATGCCGCACCTCCTGGTCGCGGGATCGACGGGGTCCGGCAAGTCGTCGTTCATCAACTCGATGATCACGAGCATCCTCATGCGCGCGAAGCCCGCCGAGGTGCGCATGGTGCTCGTCGACCCGAAGCGCGTCGAGCTGACCGCCTACCAGGGCGTCCCGCACCTCATCACGCCCATCATCACGAACCCGAAGAAGGCCGCNGAGGCCCTCCAGTGGGTCGTGAAGGANATGGACATGCGGTACGACGACCTCGCGTCGTTCGGCTACTCGCACGTCGACGACTTCAACCGCGCCGTGCTCGCGAACGAGATCCAGCTGCCCGAGAACTCGCAGCGCGTCCTCCAGCCGTACCCGTACCTCCTCGTCGTCGTCGACGAGCTCGCCGACCTCATGATGGTCGCGCCGCGCGACGTCGAGGACTCGATCGTGCGCATCACGCAGCTCGCGCGCGCGGCCGGCATCCACCTCGTCCTCGCGACGCAGCGCCCGAGCGTCGACGTCGTCACGGGTCTCATCAAGGCGAACGTGCCGTCGCGCCTCGCGTTCGCGGTGTCGAGCATGACCGACAGCCGCGTCATCCTCGACCAGCCGGGCGCCGACAAGCTCATCGGGCAGGGCGACGGGCTCTACCTCCCCATGGGCGCGTCGCGCCCGCTGCGCGTGCAGGGCGCGTGGGTCACGAAGGAGGAGGTCGCGGCCGTCGTCGCGCACGTGACCGCGCAGGCGCGCCCCGAGTACCGCGAGGACGTCGAGGCGGTCGTCGAGAAGCGCGAGGTGGATGCCGACATCGGCGACGACCTCGAGCTGCTCGTGCAGGCGGCGGAGCTCGTCGTCACGACCCAGTTCGGGTCGACGTCGATGCTCCAGCGCAAGCTCCGCGTCGGCTTCGCGAAGGCCGGGCGTCTCATGGACCTCCTCGAGTCGCGCGAGATCGTCGGCCCGAGCGAGGGCTCGAAGGCGCGCGACGTGCTGGTGACGGCCGAGCAGCTGCCCGAGGTGATCGCGCGACTCCGGGGAGCACCCGCCCCGGCGGCCGGGGCCGCGGGCTCGGAGTATCCTGATGCCGAGGGCGGCTCGGATGAGGATGCCTGGAGTCTGACCGGGCGGGAGTAGCAGCGCATGACGCTCGACGGGCCATCTGCGCCGAGGGTCAACCCGATGCGGGGACGCGTCGTGAGCGACGGCGAGGGCGTCGCGAGCGCCGGGAACGTCGCCAACATCGTGACCGTGGCGCGCATCCTGCTCGCCCCCGCGTTCATCGTGCTCCTGCTCGTCGACGCCGGCGCCGACGGGGTGCTGCGCTACGTCGCGGCGGGGCTCTTCATCCTCGCCTCGGCGACCGACGGGATCGACGGCTACCTCGCGCGTCGCCGCAACCTCGTCACCGACGCCGGCAAGCTGCTCGACCCGATCGCCGACAAGGTGCTCATCGGCGGCGCCCTCGTGTCGCTCTCGATCCTCGGCGAGGTCGCCTGGTGGGTGACGATCGTCATCCTCGTGCGTGAGGTGGGCATCACGGTGCTGCGCCTCGTCGCGCTGCGCGACCACGTCATCCCGGCGTCGCTCCTCGGCAAGATCAAGACGTGGGTGCAGATCATCGCGATCTCGTTCGCCCTCGTGCCGCTGTGGACCTTCCTCGGCGACTGGGTGCACACCCTCAACTTCGTGCTCATGATGCTCGCGGTGCTCATCACGGTCGTGAGCGGCGCCGAGTACCTCTGGCAGGCCTGGAAGGGCCGCCCCTCCGCCCGCGCCTCCTCGGTCGTCGAGTAGGGCGGAGCCCGTGTCGAGACGCGCCGGCGAGCTCGTGGCCCTCCTGCGCGCGCGGGGGCTGACTCTCGCGGTCGCAGAGTCGCTCACCGGGGGGATGCTCGCCTCCGAGCTCGTCTCCGTGCCCGGCGCCTCGACGGTCTTCGTCGGCGGCGTGGTCGCCTACGCGACGCGCGTCAAGGCGGAGACGCTGGGCGTGGATGCGGACCTCCTCGAGCGGGAGGGAGCCATCCATCCGCGCGTCGCGGAGCAGATGGCGGCGGGCGTGCGTCAGCTGCTGTCGGCCGACCTCGGTCTCGCGACGACGGGCGCGGCGGGGCCCGACCCGCAGGACGGCCATGAGCCGGGCGAGGTCTGGATCGCGGCGGCGACGGCGGACAGGACGGTGTCGCGGGAGCTGCGCCTCGCGGGCGACCGGGAGTCGATCCGCCGTCAGACGGCGGATGCCGTGCTCGCCCTCGCACTGGGGGTGGCCGCGGAATAGCCGCTGTGTCGATCGTGTTACAAGTGGTGTCAACCCAGCGTTCGCTGAGGTGACTCGAATTAGAGTTCAGGTGTGACCCGGGGTAGTGTTGCCACCCCGGTCCCGGAGGCCGACCGGCCCCCGACGAGAAGGAGAAGGAGGACACCATGGTTCTGGTCCGTCAGGAGATCGGCGATGTCCTCCGCGATTTCCGCCTTCAGAAGGCGATGACCCTCCGCCAGGTCGCGTCGCGGGCGTCCGTCGCCCTCGGCTACCTCAGCGAGGTGGAGCGCGGTCAGAAGGAGGCGTCGAGCGAGATCCTCGCCTCCGTCGCCGATGCGCTCGACACGCCGATCTCGGTCATCATGCGCGAGGTGGGCGACCGCCTCGCCGTCATCGAGGGCGTCACCTTCGACGCGACGCCGTCGTACGACCGCGTGCCCGACACGCTGCCCGACGAGCTCGTGGCCGAGTTCGACGCCGACCTCGCGGTCCGCTGACCTGAAGCACTCGGAGTTCTCCCGCGCCGTCGAGGACGAGTTCGGCGCGTTCGGTCGCGTGCTCGTGAGCGACCAGGTGATCGTGGAGCTCGGCAACCGCACGCCCGAGCAGGCGCTCGCGGCGGGGATGCCCGCGCGCGACGTGTGGCTCGCGCTCTGCCGCGCCCAGGACGTTCCGCGGGAGCGCTGGCACGGCGCCGGGCGGCCGAAGCCGCCGCGCGCGTAGCCGTCTCGCAGAGCGGCGTCCCCGGCGTGTCGCGACTCGAACATTCATTCGGATCGGCGTAGTCTCCTCCACAGAGTCGTTCGAAGACGAGTTGTTCCGCTTTCCGCCCGTCGGTCCCGGCCGATGTCGGACCTCGGGCGTAGCGTCGCACTCGTCGGACACCGACAGCCTTTGTCACGAGGGCACCGGCCTTGCTTCACCGGCCGGCGCAGGGATGGCAGCCGATGGGCGCACCGCATCGGGGGCACTGTCCACCGCGACAGGTCCTCGCCGAACGAAGGAAGACACGACATGCCCACTCCCGCAGACCGCGAGAAGGCCCTCGAGACCGCTCTCGCCCAGATCGACCGCCAGTTCGGCAAGGGCACGGTGATGCGCCTCGGCTCCGACGAGCGCGCCCCCGTCGCCGTCATCCCGACCGGTTCGATCGCCCTCGACGTCGCCCTCGGCATCGGCGGCCTCCCGCGCGGCCGCATCATCGAGATCTACGGCCCGGAGTCGTCGGGTAAGACGACGCTCACCCTCCACGCGATCGCCAACGCGCAGCGCAACGGCGGCATCGCGGCGTTCATCGACGCGGAGCACGCGCTCGACCCCGAGTACGCGAAGAAGCTCGGCGTCGACATCGACTCGCTCCTCGTGTCGCAGCCCGACACGGGGGAGCAGGCGCTCGAGATCGCAGACATGCTCGTGCGCTCCGGTTCGATCGACCTCATCGTCGTCGACTCCGTCGCGGCCCTCGTGCCGCGCGCCGAGATCGAGGGCGAGATGGGCGACAGCCACGTCGGCCTCCAGGCGCGCCTCATGTCGCAGGCGCTCCGCAAGCTCACGGGCGGCCTCTCCTCGACGCAGACCACGATGATCTTCATCAACCAGCTGCGCGAGAAGATCGGCGTGTTCTTCGGGAGCCCCGAGACCACCGCGGGCGGCAAGGCGCTCAAGTTCTACGCCTCGGTGCGACTCGACATCCGCCGCATCGAGACCCTCAAGGACGGCCAGGAGGCCGTCGGCAACCGCACGCGCGTCAAGGTCGTCAAGAACAAGATGGCGCCGCCCTTCAAGCAGGCCGAGTTCGACATCCTCTACGGCGTCGGCATCTCGCGCGAGGGCTCGCTCATCGACTACGGCGTCGAGC
>Ga0065721_10002440_pt1 | contig 24573 bp, 23 predicted proteins | sample Mesricmetagenome_FD_59108 | JGI IMG/M metagenome (GOLD analysis project Ga0065721, IMG submission 59108) | Mesophilic microbial community from rice straw/compost enrichment Sample: eDNA_1 v2 (version 2) | ecosystem: Engineered > Solid waste > Grass > Composting > Bioreactor | place: USA: Davis...
CTGCAGGTGTGCAAGGTCGACATCGGCAACGGCGAGCCGCTGCAGATCGTGTGCGGCGCGCCCAACGCGCGCGTCGGCCTGGCCGCGCCGCTGGCGACGGTCGGTTCCAACGTCGGCGGCATGTCGATCAAGCCGGCGAAGCTGCGCGGGGTGGAGTCGTTCGGCATGCTCTGCTCGGCGAAGGAGCTGGGCCTGGACGCCGACGCTTCCGGCCTGCTGGAACTGCCGGCCGACGCGCCGGTGGGCGTGCCGCTGGCCGGGTACCTGGGCCTGCCGGACGCCAGCATCGAGATCAAGCTGACCCCCAACCGCGCCGACTGCTTCAGCGTGCGCGGCATTGCCTACGACGTGGCCGCCGCGCTGGGCAGCGAGGTGGCGCCGATGGACAACGCGCCGGTGCCGGCCGCGACCGACGCCACCGTCGAGGTCGCGCTGGAGGCCGGCGAGCGCGTGCCGCGCTTCGTCGGCCGCGTGATCGAGGGCGTGGACCCGGCGGCGCCGACCCCGGTGTGGATGGCCGAGCGCCTGCGCCGTTCCGGCGTGCGCCCGATCAGCCTGCTGGTCGACGTCACCCAGTACGTGATGCTGGAGCTGGGCCAGCCGATGCACGCCTTCGACCTGGACAAGCTGGAGGCGCCGGTGGTCGTGCGCCCGGCGCGCCAGGGCGAGACCCTGCAGCTGCTGGACGGCCGCGAGGCCACCCTGGACGGGGAGTTCCTGGTCGTGTCCGACAGCCGCGGCGGCCGCGGCGCGCGCGCCGTGGCGGTGGGCGGCATCATGGGCGGCGAGGCCACCAAGGTCGGCGCCAGTACCACGCGTGTGTTCCTCGAGGCCGCGCACTGGGTGCCTTCGGCCATCATCGGCCGCAGCCGCCGCCTGGGCCTGCACACCGACGCCGGCCATCGCTTCGAGCGCGGCGTGGACCCGGAACTGCCGCGCACGGCGATCGAGTACGCCACGCGCCTGATCCTGGATATCGCCGGCGGCCGTCCCGGTCCGGTCACCGAAGCCACCGTGCCCGGCGCGCTGGCCGCGCCGCAGCCGATCGCCCTGCGCCGCGCGCGCATCGCCCGGGTGCTGGGCACCACCATCGCCGACGCCGAGGTCGAGCGCATCCTGCGCGCGCTGGGCATGCAGGTGGTCGCCACCGGTGAGGGCTGGCAGGTCACCGCGCCCAGCCGCCGCTTCGACATCGCGATCGAGGAAGACCTGGTCGAGGAGCTGGCGCGCATCCACGGCTACGACCGCATCCCGGCGACCATTCCCGCCGGCCCGGCGCGGGTGGCCGCGCCCAGCGAGGGCGTGCTGCCGGAAGGTGACCTGCGCCGCCACCTGGTCGCGCGCGACTACCTGGAGGCGGTGTGCTTCGCCTTCGTCGACCAGAAACTGCTGCAGGCCTGGGGCTGCGAGTCCGGCACCGTGCCGCTGGCCAATCCGCTCAGCGCGGAGCTGGCGGTGATGCGCCCGCGCCTGCTGCCGGGCCTGGTCGACGCGCTGGCGCGCAACGCCGCGCGCCAGGCCGGCCGCGTGCGCCTGTTCGAGCTGGGCCGCGTGTTCGCCGAGGCCGATCCGGGCGACCGCCAGCCCGGCGCGCCCCTGCCGGCGCCGCGCGAGACGCGGCGCATCGCCGCCGTGGCCTGCGGCGAAGCGGTGGCCGAACAGTGGAGCCTGCAGGCGCGCCCGGTCGATTTCCACGACCTGAAGGGCGACCTGGAATCGCTGGCCGCCCTGGCCGGCGCGAAGCTGGCGTTCCGGCCCTCGGGCGCGCCGTTCGGCCACCCGGGCCGCAGCGCCGATGTGTACCGCACCGACCTGGAGGGCGGCGAGGTCCTGCTGGGCTGGATCGGCCAGCTGCATCCGCGCCTGGCGAAGGCGCTGGAGCTGGACGTGGACGCCTACGGCTTCGAGCTGGACCTGGAGCCCCTGCAGCAGCGCCCGCTGCCGCGCGCCCAGGCCCTGTCCCGCTATCCGGCCGTGCGCCGCGACCTGGCCTTCGTGGTCGCCGAACAGGTGGCCTGGGCGGAGCTGGCCGCCAGCGTCCGCGAGGCCGCCGGCGAGGTCCTGCGCGACCTGCAGCTGTTCGACCGCTACCAGGGCCCGGGCGTGGAATCCGGCTTCAAGAGTCTGGCTATGGGCTTGATTTTGCAGGACAACACGCGCACTCTCACGGACCAGGACGCCGATGCCGTGGTCGCGCGCGTGGTCGCCGCACTGGGCAACAACCACGGTGCGAGGATCCGCGGCTGATACGGGAACAAGGGACATGGCACTGACCAAGGCGGAGATGGCCGAGCGTCTGTTCGACGAAGTCGGCCTGAACAAGCGCGAGGCGAAGGAATTCGTCGACGCGTTCTTCGACGTGCTGCGCGAGGCGCTGCAGGGCGGGCGGCAGGTGAAGCTGTCCGGCTTCGGCAACTTCGACCTGCGCCGCAAGAACCAGCGCCCGGGCCGCAACCCCAAGACCGGCGAGGAGATCCCGATCTCCGCGCGCACCGTGGTCACCTTCCGCCCCGGCCAGAAGCTCAAGGAGCGCGTGGAAGCCTTCGCGGGAGTGGCGCCGAATGCTTGATCCGGGCAGCAACCGCGAGCTTCCGCCGATCCCCGCCAAGCGTTACTTCACCATCGGCGAGGTCAGCGAGCTGTGCGACGTCAAGCCGCACGTGCTGCGCTACTGGGAGACCGAGTTTCCCAGCCTCAGCCCGGTCAAGCGCCGCGGCAACCGCCGCTACTACCAGCGCCACGACGTGCTGATGGTCCGCCAGATCCGCAGCCTGCTGTACGAACACGGCTACACCATCGGCGGCGCGCGCCTGCGCCTGGAAGGCGAGGGCGCCAAGCAGGAGTCGGCGCTGAGCAGCCAGATCGTGCGCCAGGTGCGCATGGAGCTGGAGGAAGTGCTGCAGCTGCTGCGCCGCTGAACGCGGACTCGCGGTTGCGCCGGGCAACCGGTATAATCGCCAGCCCGCCATGGCGGGAAGCTTTCCCGGGGTATAGCGCAGCCTGGTAGCGCACTTGTCTGGGGGACAAGTGGTCGTCGGTTCGAATCCGGCTACCCCGACCAATTCAGAGCACGTAAGTGCTTGACCTGTTTGAAAATGTGAGATTTTTCAAGCAGTTGCCGGGGGCCTCGATCTCTTACTGCTACGTCTGAGTGTTACGGGAAGCTGCTACGGCATCCCAGACGGAGAGAGAGATCGAGGCTCATGGCAGAAAACTTGGTTACGCGGAACGGGACGTACTACGTCAGGATGCAGGCGCCTAAGGCGTTGCAGGAACTCCGCAAAAGTCTGGGCAAGACGGGTACGAACGACGTCTGGAGGAGCCTAGGCACCAAGGACCGCACCGAGGCGAAAGCACGATTCCCACTCGTGCTCCTTGAGATCCAACAAGCCTTTGAGGCCGAGAAGGCAGCGTTGCTGCGCGCCGTGGCGAAGCCTCCCAAGCCTCCTCTCGTGGTGCCAGACGAGCACGCCCTACAAAGCGCCGTCTTCCACTTCATTCGGGCTGAGTTGCACCAGGACGAGGTTCAGAGGATCAATAGGCCGACGTTCCGTCAGGCTGAAATGGCCCGGGCGCGTCTTGTCGCTGAGTGTGCAACTAATCCGCCATCCTCCGCGCTTGAAGCCGTTGTCCGGGTTCTTAGCATTCAGTGTCCCGATGAGATCGCCGCTTGGGAGTCCGAGAAGCGAGAGCGCCTTGCGGAGGAGCTGAAGCAGTGCTTGGCCAGGAACGAGTTCGCGCTCGTTGATTGGGCGATAGCAGAGCTCGCACACACAAACCATTGGGCTATCGAGCCAGATTCGCTGACCTACAAACAGCTAGGACGCATGCTGATCAAGGGATGGCTGCAGGTTCTGTCCACCGCTAGGAAGCGGGACCAAGGCTTGTATGAGGAGCCTGATAGTTCCCTGCTTGTGTCGCCTGTTCCTACTCATGCGCCGACGGTGGCTGCCGCCAACGAGGGCCGCGCCATCCGGAAGCTAAAGAAGGGCGAGGGGCTGCGTGACTACTTTGAGGACTACCTGAAGGAGGCGCGCGCTGGTCTCCGACCGAACGGGCTGAAGGACAGTAGGGCGACAATTCGGCAGTTCATTGAGTGCGCAGGCGACAAGCCGGTGACCGAATACACGCGGAGCGACGTCGCTCGATTCAAGCGATTGCTGAGCCAAGCCCCGGCTCGGAGCGAGAAGCTATTCCCGGGAGTGCCGTTGCCGAAGGCTGTGGAACTGAACCGGAAGGCCGGGAAGCCGCTGATGAAGGACGCGACCGTCCGCAACAAGCTGAGCATCCTTTCGGCCTTCGGGAAATGGCTCGAGGGGAATGTTGACGGCGTCGATGCGTCGAACTTCCAGACGACCTTGCCACCCANGAAGAACTCAAATCGGATGAATCCCTTCACGGACGATGAGGTGCGCAGAATCCTCAATGCGCCATCATTCGTCGGCTGCGAGTCCGAAAAGAATCAGTCAAAGCCGGGTAGTCATCGCATCCGGGATTGGCGATTCTGGCTGCCCCTCGTGCAGGCGTTTACGGGCGCCAGGCTCAATGAAGTGACGCAGCTGAAGGTGGAAGACCTGTCCAAGAAGGACGGGGTCTGGGGCTTCTTCATCAGTGATGGGGATGGCCGGTCACTCAAGACGGAATCTTCTAAGCGCTGGGTCCCGATGCATTCGAAGCTTGAGGAGCTGGGGCTTCTGGACTATCGCGAAAAGACTGCGGCTGCGGGTCATTCCGACCTCTGGCCCGATATCCCGCTGACCAATGGCCGGCGGTCAGATCGGGCTGGCAAGTGGTTCCGGGGTTTCCTGACGCGGATCGGCGTGAAGGGCGAGGGCGACCTTGGGGGCAGTCATCGCTGGCGTCATACGATTGCAGACGCACTCCGCAGAGGTGGCGTAGACGAGCACGAGATCGCTCAGCTGCTCGGTCATAGCTACGACGTCGCCAAAATGACTTCTCACTATGGTTTGGAGGCGGCGATTACGCCGGCCCGGCGACGGGAGTTGATCGAGAGGGTCTGCTACCCCTCCGTAGACTTTTCGCTTCTCACGGATACGGGCGCACCAGGCGCGCCCTGACGTGATCTGAGGGCGCCATAGTGGGGGTATACGCGAGCGCTACAGCGCGCGCCCCAGGACGCATCTGGTGAGCTCCTGTGCGGGTGCGGGCTTATCCGCCCGCAGCAGGTTCCGGGCTGCCCGGCTTTCGAACAGAGTCATCTGTATACTATTGAAAAATAAGGGGTTTGTGTTGCAATTGGCCCCCGAACTTTGTCATCATTTCCCCGTGCCTAGGGCCAAGTGCGCCCTCTCGTCAAAGCCCACGGGCTTCCTGAAGGTACCTGGCAGCGTTAACGGCGTCCGTATGTTCGCGCTGCCTCGCAAGCTCCATGTCAGTCGACCTCTGGAGCGGCCCCTAGAAGAGTTCAGGCATAGGGGTAGCCGCACTGTGCGAAAGCCACGCAGCGGTGCCTGATGAGCACGACGAGCTAGCTGACCCCTTCGGTTTGTCGGTGCAACAGATAGTGCGTGATGAAGCGGAGTTCCTCGCGACGCGATGTCGAGACGGGACGAGCAGCCTCCAAACCTGCATCTTGCGGGTAAGGGGACTGTTTGCTCCTCTCGACGCTCCCCTTAGAGATAGATAGTAAATAAGTAACAAAAGATAAGAGCGAAATTTTAAGGGCAAGGGCAAGGGCAAGGGCAAGGGCAAGGGCAAGGGCTCTTATTGCGTCCTACTTTCGCCGCCAATTAGTCGAAGTCCTAGGTTTTTCCTAGGCGACCCGTTATCAACGCTCCGGACTTGAAAGCGCTCCGGCGAATCTCCATAGAACGATTCCATTTCAACTTTTATGGAGTTCTATGACTGACGTTGATGAAATCGCCGGATTCAAGGCGGAGTGCGCTACCGATCCGAAACTGCGGCATGAGGTGCTTGAACTGCCTGATGACGCGGGCACCGCAGAGTTGTTCTACAGCCTGGACGTCGAAGCCGGGGAGACGGCGGACAACATCTTCGTGGAAATCCATCGCGTCTTTTCCTCGCCCTTCAGTCGGGGGCTGGCAGAGGACGCGGCGGTGGAGTTCGTAGTCAAGAAGATTCGCTGGGCAAAGGCCCGAGTGCTCCCGTTCCCCGTCGTTCATATCGGCGCGATGCAGCAGATGGATGATCGCCTGTCTAGGAAGCTGAAGAAGGCTGTCGAGAAATTGGTATCTGGTCCCTCGGCTCGCTTCAGGCTGCCGAGGACGGATGCTTACTTGCCGACGGTGCCGGAAGCTTCGTAATGATCGAGGAGTGGCAGCGTCAATGGTTATCCCGCCGACGCTGCCACTCCGGCGCAGCAATNCCTCAAGCCAATGTCATGGAAAACGCATGACATTTANTGAACTCTGGAGTTCATGTAATCGGAGACTCTAATAACCCTAGTNTTTATCCGCCCACTATAAGGACGAACAGCTGTTCCAACCTTGGATGGTAGACATACTTTCTGCAATCTCGGAATTCCGTAGGTCGCAGATCAAGGTGCATGCCCGGATGACAAATGCACCAAGTTTCTCTTCCTAAATAGCCAACCCGACAGCTTTGATTGCTGCTAGTAACATATAGCTATCTCTATAAAGAAGCGGATTCATGGAAGAAGAGATCGGTATCAAGCTGAGCTTTCGTGTTGAGTTTGGGGAGGATCCGGGACAGCCTGCGGCTTTCGTGACGGGCTTTAGCGGAGAAATTTCGGTCTGGGGATTGGAAGAAGGCGGCGAGTCTACTGAGGTTGGCTCAATGACTGTCTGCGTCGCGGACTTGGCTGGGGGCCGAAAAGCTGGGTACGTGCCGGGCGAACTGTTCGACGACAGGACAAGCACGGCCTGCTTTAGGGAGCTCCTGATCGGTTGCTGGGCGACCGGTGGCGGCGCAGTATGGCGCCCTCGGTTGCGCCGACTCCTTCAGGTTGGCCCCGTATCCGGACGCATCCTTCTCATTGATCGTGTGGAGATCAATGAGGCATATCGGGGTCGTAATCTCGGCCACAGCGCAATCAACGCGGCGATTAAGCATCTTGGATTCGGTTGCGATTTCGTGACTCTCAAGCCTTTCCCGCTACAGTTTGAGGCCGGGCATCCTGTCCGGCAGCAGTGGGAAGCCTCCGGGGACCTGGAAGGCCTGCGACGCGCAGAGAAAGCTGCAACTCGCAAACTTGAGCTGCACTACGGACGGATCGGCTTCCAAAAGCTGGCCGGGACTTCCTTGATGGTCCGGCGCGTCGCACAATGAACGCAATATGAACGATGCGTCGCCCGGGGCGACATTCCTGTCCAAGCCGAGGTAGGATCGTCCCGTCATCGAAAGCGGGGAGAACCTTCGCAAACGGCTGAGTGCGATGCACTCGAGGGGATCAGATCCCTACGACATCCGGCGGGCGACCCGGCTTATGGCCACACGGGAAACGTCTATCCGGTCAGGTGGCTGCGGCGAAGGCACGCAGCCAAAGATGGATGGAGGGGCAAAGCTGGCGCAGGACCCCGTCTCTAGTTGCAGCGAAGGGCCTAGGCATCCCGCCTGGGCGCAACGGAGACCCAGAGTAAATGAGTACCTTCTCTAGGAATGATGATACTCGCCAGCCGCTGCTCAAGACCTGGATCCAGAAGTTCCTTTCAGGTCCATGGTTGTTCCGGATTCTTATGGTCGCGTGGAAGATTTATGACTCACTTGATCGCGACTGACTCCCACCTAAGGTTCATGGGGCGACGAAACGGAAAGACCGAGTAGCACCCTCCTTCTGATCTTCTTGTCGGACCATGATGCTGAACTCTGCGCTACGCACTATTCGTGAGGTCCACCGTTTCCCCCAGGCGGAGATGGCGGCCAAGCTTCAAATCTCCCGGTCTCACTTATCCGAGATCGAGAGTGGCAAGAAAGCTGTATCTGTGGAGCTTCTCAATAGATACGCGGACGCCTTTGATGTCCCTCCGTCAACATTCCTGAGTTTTGCCGAAGCTCTTGAGGGGACGTCGCCGCGGCGCCGGGAAAACGCCAAACGTCTTTTGAGCGTGCTGGACTGGGTGACCGAGAAGGGGAGTGGGAGTGGCGAAACAGGAGCGTCGACCCCGTAGGTTGGAAGAGTCAGGTCTCTTTCGACTCCGAACCATGGGGGCTTTGGCCCGCCTACTGCACTGGAAAAAGTCGCCGAGCGCGTTGCGCTCGCTGTGTTTGCGGCGGGACAACTGGGATGAGTTTGATCAGGCAAGGCCGGGGAAGAAGCCGCGAAGGATTCAGGCGCCAAAGCCCGCAATTAAGGTCCTTCAGCGACGCTTGAATGATCTTCTGCAACGGATTGAGGCGCCGGAGTACCTCCATTCCGGCACTGTTGGGCGGTCTTACCTGACGAATTCCGCGCTGCATAGGGACGCCGAGGGCGCGACCGTCACGGTCGATATTTCGGACTTCTACCCGAGCGTCACCAGGAAAAGGCTCTTCGTCCTATTCCGCACCGTCTTCCAATGTTCTTCGGACGTCGCAGACGCCCTCGCTGGCTTGCTGTCCTGCGGAGGGAGCCTTGCAACAGGTTCACCTGCAAGTGCCCTCGTCGCATTCTGGGCGGCTAAGGACATGTTTGACGGGATCGCGGAACGTGCCAAGCGGCTCGGTGGCCGCTTCTCTCTATATGTGGATGACATCACTCTTACCGCGAGGACGGCGGGGAGGGGAGACGTCTCATTCATCGAAAGACACGTCGGAAGGTATGGCTTCAGGCTGGCGCGGAAGAAGTCTCGAGTCTATCGGGCCGGCCAGCCGCGCGAAATTACGGGCCGAGTGCTTCGGAATGGCCAGAGTCGGGCTCCGAACAAGCAGCACAGGTACATGCATGAGGCGCTCTCAGCCATGGGGCCGGATGCTCCGCCCGCTGAGATCCGGTCGGCTATTGGTCGGATCCAGCATGTCGCGATCCTCGATGAAATCCGTTCACAAGAATTGATGGCCGGCGCCCGACGGCTCCGGGGCAAACTTGCTTCAAGCTAGAAAGCGTTCGTGCGGGGCGCACCTCGTTGCATCATCCGACGCCGGTTCGCCCAGAGTGCTCTTCCTCCATCTTCCCCGCATACCGATACCAAGCGTGCCATGTACTTGGCCGCCAATCGCTTGTTTGGGGCCTTCCGGGTCATGAGCGGCGGGTCCGTCTGAAGGCGCCACTGGCCGTCATCCTGCACGATCCCGATGCAGGCCCATTGTCGTCTCAGGTAGAGGCTACCTCCCGACTCAAGCCACCAGTAGCACGCGTGCAGGCCGGCTTTCGCAAGGAGATCGTCGTAAGGCGTCGGCTTCATGGCCCGTGATCCTAGGCATTGCCGTCGCGCGCGCTGAGACTGGGCGGGCGGATCCTCTTAGACACTCAGCACTCATCCCCGGGTGTACCTTCGACGCATGTGCTACTCAGCCCAGATCAAGTCGGATTACCGGAAGTTCGTCCGCAACGTCGGGCCGGTCATGGACTTGGAGGCCTTCGCTCGCCTTTGGCTGCGCGAGAACGGCCTGGAGCGCGACCACATCCCCAAGGGCGTCATCGACACGGTGGGGCCGCTGCTGCCCCCGGACGTGAGACAGGTGCTCGATCAGCGCTTCGCACGGGACCAGGCGCGCTGGGAGGCCGAGCGGTTCGCCCAAGCCCGGCGCAAGGCCGACAATGAGCGGAAGCTGGCAAGCAAGCCGACGAAGGCGGCTGCTGAGCACGTCCGGATCGCGTCCAAGAAGATCGATCAGCTGATGGGCTGGATCTCGGACTTGCACCGCACCGAGCTGGAACCCCGGGACTGGCAATTCTTCCCGCAGTGGTGGGTACCAGTCATCGTCCGAGATGGCCCGGGCTATGTGATTCGCCCCATGCGATACCAGCTACGTCAGCCGGGGAAGCCAGCTACGGCAGACTGGGTCATGGAGAAAGGCCGGAAGCGCCTCTCTGGTACCTACAACGCGCGGCGCGACAGGCTTGAGGGATTCTGGCGGTCGCAGTTCGGGCATACCCATGCACTGATGGTGGTGGACACATTCTGGGAGAACGTCCAGGGGCACGATGGGCGCACCCGGCGAGTCCAATTCCAGCCGCGAACCGGGGAGCCGATGCTAGTCGCTTGTCTCTGGGCCAACTGGAACGACCCCGAGGGCAAGCTGCCTGATATGCCGTGCTTCGCGGCGATTACAGACGACCCGGAGCCGGAGGTCGCCGAGGCAGGCCACGACCGGACGATCATCAATATCAAGCCTGAACACGTCGAGACTTGGCTGAACCCCGATCCAAACGACCTGGGCGCCCTCTACGCGATCTTCGATGACAAGCAGCATCCCTACTACGAACACCGCATAGCCGCATGAGCCGCCATTGATTGCCGATCAGATGATTGGCTTACGCGCGTGCACTACGCGAAACGCGCCCCTCACTGCCTAGGCCTACCATCTCGCCATGAAGACCCGCGACCAAATCGACGCCGAGCTCGCTCGGCTGGATAGGCGCCTGAAGGATCTGCCGGAGGAGTGCCATCCGGATGAGATCCTAGAGGCCTTTGCAGGCGAGGCTGAGTGCCTTATAGAGCATGCGCCGCCCGATCAGGTGGAGCATATTCACGCCACCATCGGCTGCATGCTGGCCGTAGCTGGGCTCATCCCTGGTGACAATGAAAGCGAGGAGTGCACAGCGCCTTAGGGATGACTGAGGTACGCCGGAGTCGCCTTAGATCCATCCTGCAATGCATTCCATGGATTCAGTGACTGACAGCCCGAGAACCGGCTGCGCCCGCGCTCAGGGCGAGGCCCCATGAAGGGCAGGAGACATTACGAATGATCGAGCCTGCCCGTCGATCTAACGGCTCCAGTTACCTGGCTGGCCTAACGGAAATGCCGCCGCCGCGTGGGCCAACTCCCCCTTTCTTGGCAACTTGCGACCGAGGTACCTGCAGAGCACGCCGGAAAGCCCTACGAGAAGTTCCGCCTCCTCGAACGTGGGCTCTCGCCCTTCGATGAGGTGGCGACCGTTCTCAGATGCGTATCCATACACTTTACTAACTGCGATATCCAAGGGCCTCGGGAAAAGCTCGGGTTGCTTCTTGATCAAGTCTCCAAGGGTGTGCTTCGAGCCTGTCAAGTCCCTCGCTAGGCACTCGAGCGCGGCCAGACCGTGCTGAACTGCGCCGGATAGCTCAGGAGTCGGGCGCCGTGACAAATCGCGTAAGGCTTCGTGGAGTTCACTAGCTGTAGTGGTCTTGCCGGCTTGGCTAAGCTCATCGCGGCCTTGTCGAACGGCCATCTCAAACACATCTGAGCCCCTCATTTCCACGCGATTAGCGGCTAACTGCCAGCCGATTCCATTCTTTCGGAACACACGATTAATATCGTGGGAGAAGACCTCGCTAGGTGTGCCTTGCGCGAGGGGGTGCCTCGGCCACCGGCTCAGTGCCTCGGCGAGCGCCTCAATGACATCGTAGACTTCAAACCACTCGCATCCGTTGAGCGCATCCTCGACTTCCCGCAGGATGTTCGGCTCGCTCCAGTTACCTCGCTCATCGGCGGCGATTGCGAGGGTTTGGGTGACGACGCGGCGCAGCGTATTCGGATCCATTCCGGCGTGCCTCGCTGCCGAAACGATCGCGCCGCGAAGCACGGGGGGTGCGCCCTCACGTATGCTGATTTCGGGCTCAATGGAGCTGTAACCGTGACGTTCTGAAAAGGATTCCATGCAGCGCTTTCCGTCCTCCGCTTCCGGCGAGTCTACTATGCTCCAAAGGAGGCCAGCCGGCACGCGGATCGCCCCAAGTGTCCATACGGACCTACGGTAATCTACTGGTGCCTGCCCATAGGATGAGCGATCGCGATCCCGCGATTGCGACAGCGCCAATGATCTGGGGGGGCGTAGCCGATGAGAAGACGTGAGCGTCAATTATTAGCAGCATCTAAGCTGGGCGCGTGTTTCATACATCGCGGCTCGCTGATGACGAGTCGTATCAGGAGCCTCTGCAGCACAGGCGAGTGCATTGCAAAGCAACTGGGCGTCCAGGCAAAGTTGCCGGCTCAGCTTTCCACTAGCAACGAGGCTGCGCCAAACGGAAGGGTCGATGTCGTCCAGATCACGGAGATCTACCCAGCTCTCGGCATGGAGGCGGCCCTCTGGGTCAAGGACCCCAAGGTGGTAGCCAGGCGGATGATCATGGCTGCATTTGCACTCAATCGGCCTCAAGTTCGACCGACTCGTTAGCAAACGCAGAACGATATCTCCTCCTCGCGTGATCGCTAGGACGACCGCGTACTTGGGGCACGCTCTACCGTCATCAGCCACATAGAAATCGTTCCAAAGCCAGACTTCGCCTGGAGCTGGGGCCATCCTTAGTGTCCTGCATTCCGGATAGCGGCGACAAATCCACGATACTCATTCGCCGCCTGCAAGATATCTTCCCGCTCCCCGCAGTCAGCAGCCAAAGATAGCTCGTAAGGGATTACGTCGTTCTGGCCTTTGCCGTCGCGCCAAACTTTGTCCCACGCCTCCATTTTGAGTGTGGGTGATATCGACCATCTGTTGGGCGTGCTTGTCTCTGTAGGTGGTTGCGATGTCTTCAAGCAACGCAAGCTGCCTAGGGGTGAATGCGCCTTCGTCGAACTCCGCGCCCTCATTGGGGACAACCGTTTCCCGAACCGAATGAATCGTCTCCTCGGGCTGGATGGTTACCAGGGCAGCAAGATCGGGGCTGAAGCCGCTCTTCCATTCAGAACGGAACGCCTTGGGGACCGGCCCCATCCTCCAAGCCTGATATTCAAGACCGGTCACGCTCCGGCCAGTCTGCTTGAAGTGTTCGAAATCGAGCAGATAGAGCAGCTTTAGCAGCTTGGTTTGCCCTGCGAACTTCGTATATTTCGCAAAGTAGAAGATCGCATTGATCAGGCGCTGGCGCTGAGCCTTAGTCATAGTCGCCAAGTATAGCGTAGAGCCTTGGCACTCACGTTTACTGGTGTTCAGGGGACCAATAGGGCGGCAAACTGAAGCATTCATCTTCAAGGCTAGGCGGCCTTGAGTCGTCTACGACGCGTTGGGCGAGTCGATGAGGAATCCAGCGGTCGCGCCGGCGCCTGGGCGCGACCCGTGCGAGGGAACTGCCTAGACCTCGGGTCGGCGTCGCACGTTGCTGGTCGGACAAAGGCTAGGGGTACCAATGTCTCCCGGAAATCAGCTGACTCCCACATTCTTTGTAAGAAAAGTCTGATCCCAGATGCTGTCGGCGCTCCGCGCTCAGGTTAGGAATCCCCCGAGGCAGGACCTTCTAGTAGGCTCATGAGTGGTGCTCGCGCCCATCTCGGGGCGCATCCACGTAGTTGGAAGTTGGGCGATCCAATACTTCACCAATCGGGGGCAGCATGAGTGACGAAATTTATCGGCGCTTACTTGAAGAGCAGCGGCGGATGGAGCGAATGTTCGGCGAAACCGATCGGATCATGCGCCTCATAGACCCGCTTCGCGAGGTCCGCGACATCCTTGAGCCATTGGCAAGAATGCAGGCCAACGTGCCTGACTATCGCGATTCCAGGGACAAGCTGAAAGAGGAGATAGAGAGCGCTTTTGATCTACAGGGCTCCATCGCTCGACTGCAAGATGATCCGCTGATCAGCGGGTTCAATCGAGGAAAGGCACTATTTGAGCAGACGTTCGGGGGTATCGATGAGCTAGCTCGCTCCTTCACATTCAGGACGGCCTATCCTGACCTGAGGGAGCTCATTCGTGATTGGTCCAACGAGGCGCGCGGCCATCTCAAAGTGTTGCTTTCGATGGGGTGGTGCCTGGATCCATACGCCGTCAACGAGTGGGCCGGTGCCATTGCGCAAAAGATGGAGGATGGCGAGGCTGCGGAAGCCGAGGCATGGCTTATTGAATACTTCAGGGGGCACGCATCCATCATTGAGGATCGTGTGTCAGACCAAAGTGCAGCCCGTGCCCCTTTACTGCGAGACGCGTTTGCTGCTCATCGGGAGGGTCGCTACGCTTTGAGCATCCCAGTCATGTTGGCCCAAGCGGAAGGGCTTGCCAGGGATGTCATGGGGCTCAAGCTCTTCTCAAAGGCCGAGCGGCCCAACGCACGAGCAACTGGCACGCTGCGACTGGCCTTGATTTCGGCTTTCTATGAGAAAGCGAATGTCGTCATCCGTAATACAGACGAGCTTCCTCAAGGGTTCGACGGTCTGAATCGTCACGCCGTCCTACATGGAATCGATAGCAACTACGCTACAGAGGTCAACGGACTTCGTGCGATCTCGTTGCTAAACCTAGTTGCCTTCCTCGCCAGTCACGAGGATGAGGTCGGTGAAATCCTGGAGGTGGATGATCGGTAACGGATGCCTGATCTGATCCTGCGCGCCCGCCAGCCAGCGTTCTACCTCGGATCTAGTTCCCGTCCGGAAATGGATGCTTCGCATACATCAGCATCTGTGCCCTATACAGGACGCATAGGATCCGCGAACTAATAGGGGACCCACGTCGCCCCAAGTGACATATTCGAAAAGTCACTGGGGTCGATGGATCTTGCCTACTTGATGAGCGCTCGGCGCGGATCTTCCGGCCGAACATGGAGCGGTCGATGATGAACGAAGTCAGCGGCGAGGCGGCGGAGAACTCTATAGACGCCGCGACTGAATGCAGCTGTCAGCACAAAGGCAAGCACCCATGCATCACGGAAGCCTTCCGCAAACGGAGACGTTATCGAATGCATTGTTAGTACTCCCATAGATCAGTAATGAACCGCCATCCGCCAAAGATCAGAACGACTGAGCTAATGGCGACGTCAAACCAGAAGACCACAAGTTTGATCTTCAATACGGCAGAGTAGATGCTAGGCGGGAACTCATGATGGCTGTGTAGAAGGTCCGCGAAATACCCCACCGACCATGAGATCAACATTAGAACAGAGAAGATGAACGCAGTGCCGGCCAGATGCCCCAGCAGGTGCCAGATAGAGATCCAAAACCCTTTGCCACGTCTGGAATGGTGCATCCGTGCGGTCCCCGTTCCGCGTCGGTTCATCCTAGCAGAGGCATTGATATCTCAGACGAGAGATCTCATCAATGGATGAGACGATTGAAGGTCCGAAAACGAGCATGTAAGTTACATGTCTCTTCACGGCAATCAGTTACGGGTGCGTCGCTTCCGCCGGCGCTAAGTCCTTGATTGCGTGGGCTGCGTGAGGTGCTACGTAAGGACTGACCGAGCGCTCGCGTAAGCAATTGAATTTAAATGGAATGTAGCCAGTTCGAATCCGGCTACCCCGACCAAATTCAGGTACCCGAAAAGCGGCTGCCGGTAACGGCAGCCGCTTTTCGTCGTGGCCCCCGCCGCGCCACGGCAGGCGCCGGGGGCCAGGCGCGATCAGGAGCGCGGGCGGTCCCTGTGGTGGCGGGGAAGCCCTGCGGCACCTTGCCGTCCTCGTCCAGGAACTCGAGCGAGGGCGCTGCGTCGGGACCGGGTTGCATCCTGATCCGCGGGCGGCCCTGCTTGTCGGCAAGGACCACCGGGGAAGAGTCACCCGGGGTGCGGCCGACGAACAGCCGTCGGCTCTGGTGGCCGCCGGCCTGGCGCCACTTTGCAGCCAGCGCGTCGCGCTCCGGCCCGGGTGGCAGCCTGCTGGAGGCTTCCTCCGGTGGCTACCGGGGCCGGCAGGCACTCGCCGTTGGCCGGCACCAGGGTACGCGACCCATCGGCGTTGNCCATGTTGATCCGTTCCACGGTGATCCCGGTGAACNCGGCCTTGCCCTTGCGGTCTGATGCGCCAGTGAGCGCCACGGCGACGGCGACCACGGTCGTGGCGGCCAGGCAGCGCCTGGGCAGGCGGTTCTGTGCGGGCAGCTGCGCGACGGACTGCTGCATCGATCCTCCATGTCGGTGGTTGGGCGCCGACCGCGGCGGCCGCCGCGAGGGCCGACCGCGCATGAGCGTGGGTGCCGGTGCGTGACTCAAGTGCTGCTGGGCGGCGTGGACGGTATCCCGGCATGGCGCATGGCCGCGGCCGGGCGGGTTTTCGAAGTTCAACCATGGAGGGATTCGGATGCGATGCATGCTGGGCTGGTGGATGTCATTCCTGCTGGGGGCGGTGCCCGGCGCGGCGATGGCGCAGGCCGAACCACCCGTGCCGCTGGATGGCGACGGGGAGGTGGTGGACATGGCCCCGGTGCTGGTCGCCGGTGTCCAGCCCGGTCCGGGGCTGTGGCGGGTCAGCAAGGACGACCATGTGCTCTACATCCTCGGTACGCAGTCGCCGCTGCCGCGCGACATCGACTGGGACGCGCGCGAGGTGCGCGAGGTACTGGACGAAGCCGGCGCGGTGCTGGGCTCGCCGGGCCTGTCGGTCGACGCCGATGTCGGTTTCTTCCGCGGCCTCACCCTGGTGCCATCGGCGATGAAGGCGATGCGCAATCCCGGCGGCGCCACGCTCGACAAGGTGCTGCCGCCGGAGCTGTACGCGCGCTGGTTGCCATTGAAGCAGCAGTACATGGGGCGCGACCGCGGGGTGGAGAAGAAGCGCCCGCTGATTGCCGTATATGAGCTCTACAAGGCCGCGCTGGACCACAGCCGGCTGCGCCAGGGTGGTGTGGTGGGCCCGGTGCTGGCCAAGGAGTTGAAGGCGCGCGGCCTGGAGTCCACCTCGACCGTGCTCGAGCTGAAGATCGAGGACCCGCGCCAGGCCCTGGCCGACTTCCGCGGCGAGGCGCTCAAGCCGCAGGACCTGCAGTGCTTTGCCGCCACGCTCGACGTGATCGAGCAGGACCTGCCGCGGATCGCGGCGCGTGCCAACGCCTGGGCGGTGGGTGACGTGGCCGCGCTGCGGGCGATGCCGCGCAACCGCCGGCAGCTGGCCGACTGCATGGATGCCTGGGTGCAGGCCGAGGCCGCGCGCAAGCGTGGTTTCACCGACATCGAGGCCCGGATNCGCGAGCGCTGGCTGGCCGCGGTGGAGAAGGCGCTGGCCGGGCACAGGGTCTCGTTCGCCACGATGAGCATCGACACCCTGCTGTACGACCGCGAGGGCTATCTGGCAGCGCTTGCCGCGAAGGGCTACCGCATCCAGGCGCCGGACGAGCTGGTGGAGGGTGACGGGGAATCGCCGTCGGAAGAGGCGCCGGAGGCTGCGGCCACCCGCTGATACGGCAACGGCCGCTTTCGCGGCCGTCGTCGGCACCCGACCGGCATCGGGAAGGCCAGGGGGGCGGGGCCCCTTCCGGGATCAGCCGCCCGCTGCCAGCGGCAGGATGCCCGCGCCCGCGGCCAGCTGCGGCCAACGGCGCAGCACCGAGGCGCGGATGCCGGCGGCGTCGATGCCGGCCTCGGCCAGCAGGTCCTCGCGGCTGGCGTGGTGCTGGAACGCGTCCGGCAGGCCCAGCTGCAGCACCGCCATGGCGATGCCTTCGGCGTTGAGCAGCTCGGCCACGGCCGAGCCGGCGCCGCCGGCGACCACGTTGTCCTCGATCGTCACCAGGCCGTCGTGGCTGCGCGCCAGTTCCAGCACCAGGTCGCGGTCCAGCGGCTTGATGAAGCGCATGTTGGCCACGGTCAGGTCCAGCTCCGCGGCCACCTCCTCGGCGGCCGGCACGGTGGCGCCGAACGCCAGCAAGGCCACCTTCTTGCCCTTGCGGCGCAGCTGGCCGCGGCCGATCGGCAGGGTCTCCAGGGCCGGCTCCACCGCCACCCCGGGGCCGGTGCCGCGCGGGTAGCGCACCGCGGCCGGGCCGGGGTGGCGCAGGCCGGTGGTGAGCATCTGCCGGCACTCGTTCTCGTCGGCCGGGGCCATGACCACCATGTTCGGCACGCAGCGCAGGTAGCTGAGGTCCAGGTTGCCGGCGTGGGTGGCGCCGTCGGGCCCGACCACGCCGCCCCGGTCGATCGCGAACAGCACGTCCAGGTTCTGGGTGGCCACGTCGTGCACCAGCTGGTCGTAGGCGCGCTGCAGGAAGGTGGAGTAGATCGCCACCACCGGCTTGGCGCCCTGGGTGGCCATGCCGGCGGCCAGGGTCACCGCGTGCTGCTCGGCGATGGCCACGTCGAAGTAGCGCTGCGGGTATTCCTTCGAGAAGCGCACCAGGCCCGAGCCCTCGCGCATGGCCGGGGTGATGCCCATCAGCCGCGGCTCGGCGGCGGCCATGTCGCACAGCCAGTCGCTGAAGACGTCGGTGTAGGTGGGCTTCTTCGCGCCGGGCTTGGCGACCAGGCCCTTGGCCGGGTCGAACGGGCCGACCGCGTGGTAGCCGATCTGGTCGCCCTCGGCCAGCTCGTAGCCCTTGCCCTTGGTGGTGATCACGTGCAGCAGCTGCGGGCCCTTGAGGGTCTTGAGCGTGCGCAGCGCGCCGAGCAGGGTGGGCAGGTCGTGGCCGTCGATCGGGCCGGTGTAGTGGAAGCCCATTTCCTCGAACAGGGTGGAGGGCACGAACATGCCCTTCCAGTGCTCTTCCCAGCGCTTGACGAAGCGCGCCGGCGGCTTGTTCTTGTCGCCCAGCAGCTTCTTGCCGCCCTCGCGGATCCGGTTGAAGGTGGCGCTGCCGGTCATCCGGCCCAGCATCTTGGTCAAGCCGCCCACCGCCTCGGAGATCGACATGCGGTTGTCGTTGAGGATCACCAGCAGGTTCGGCTCCTCGTCCATGCCGCCGGCGTGGTTGAGGGCCTCGTAGGCCATGCCGGCAGTCATCGCGCCGTCGCCGATCACCGCCACCACCTTGCGGTCGTCGCCGGCCTGCTGCAGGGCGATGGCCATGCCCAGGGCGGCGGAGATCGAGGTGGAGGAATGGCCGACGCCGAAGGTGTCGTACTCGCTTTCCTCGCGCTTGGGGAACGGCGCGATGCCGTCCTTCTGCTTGACCGTGTGGATGCGGTCGCGGCGGCCGGTGAGGATCTTGTGCGGNTAGGTCTGGTGGCCCACGTCCCACACCAGCTGGTCCACCGGCGTCTGGTACAGGTAGTGCAGGGCCACGGTCAGCTCGACCACGCCCAGGCCGGCGCCGAAGTGGCCGCCGCTGCGGCCGACCGACTCGATCAGGTAGGCGCGCAGTTCCTGGGCGACTGCCGGCAGCTCGGCCTCGTCGAAGCGGCGCAGGTCCGCGGGCGAGTCGATGCGCGCGAGGCGCGGGTAGCGTTGGGAGTCGATCATCGGGGCCGGAAAACCGTACGGTGGCCCATTTTCCTCCCCGGGGACGTGACGGGGCAAGCAAGGCTTGCGCCGCGGCCCCCGGTGGTGGTCCGGGCGGGACTAGACCGGACGCCGCGAACGGCGCGGCAGCTGCGCGCGCAGGAAGGCCATCTGGTCGGCCAGGATGTTGCGGTTGGACAGGATCAGGTGCTCGATCCAGCTCGGGCGGTAGGGCACGGCCAGCAGCGGCATGTTGGCCTGGTGCGGAGTGCGGTTGCCCTTGCGCGAGTTGCACTGGAAGCAGGCGCTGACCACGTTCTCCCAGATGTCCAGCCCGCCGCGCGAAAGGGGGATGACGTGGTCGCGGGTCAGCTGCGGCCGCGGGAACTGCTGGCCGCAGTACAGGCACAGGTAGGAATCGCGCGCGAACAGGGCGGCGTTGGACAGCGCCGGGGTGGGATCCAGCGCCCGCGCCCGGGCATGGCCGCGGGTGGCGATGATCGGGTGCAGCTCGATCACGCTGCGGCTGCCGGTGTCGCGGTTGACGCCGCCGTGCACGCGCATGCACGGCTGGCCCAGGGTCCAGGCGACCGCGCCGCGTGCGTAGAGGCAGGTCGCGTCCTGCCAGTGGATCCAGTCCATGGCCCGGCCGTGGGCGTCCAGCGAGAGCACGCGCGGCGCGTTGGCCAGGCCGCGGAGCGAAGGGGACGCGTCCGCCGGTACCGGGGTCCCGGCGAAGATCGGATCAAGCATCGCCGTATCCGTCTCCATCGGGTTCCAGCTTATACCCGAAAGATGACGGTCGGGGTCAAGCCCTCAGCGCAGCACGCCCTGCAGGCCGGGCGCGGGATTGAGCGAACTGCGCGCATCCAGCTCGAAGCTGCGCGGCTTGCTGGCCTCCTCGGGCGTGGCGCTGACATTGCCCTGCAGGCGGTAGGACAGGGCGCGGCGCCCGGCCAGCGCATCGGCCACCGCCAGGCGCGCCATCGGTTGCGGGCGCAGGGTGGCGCGCACCGTGTCCGCGGCGGAGGGGCCGATGGAGATGGCGGGCGTGGCCTCGAGGGTGCCGGCCTCGTGCTCGTCCACGCTGACCGCCAGCGAAACCCGCTCGAAGCGCATGGACATGCTGCTGTAGTTGTGCAGGCGCAGGTCCACGGTCCAGCTGCCGTCGCTCTCCACCGTCAGCTGCTGGATCGAGGCGGCCGGCGCGGACACGCGCTTGACCTTGCCGCCGCAGCCGGCGAGCAGGGCCATGGCCAAGGCCAGGGCAAGGACCGGAAGGAACCGTCGCGGGAANTTCATGCCGCCTCCATCGTGTGGGCGGCTGATATTACGGGGTTTGCGCATCGTCTTCGCTGTCCCCCGGGGCCTGGCCGCCATGCAGCGGCGCGGCCACCACCAGCTCGGAGAGGTCGTAGCCCATCCGTTCGGCCGCCGCCTTCAGCCGCGCGAACAGCATCGCGTCCATCGACGGCTCCCGCGCCAGGATCCACAGGTACCTGCGCCCGGGCTCACCGACCATCGCCCACTGGTAGTCCGGATCCAGCGCCAGCACCCAGTAGTCGGCCCAGACCAGCGGCAGCCAGCCCAGCCAGTCCGGGGCGAAGCGCACCTGCAGCCGTGCCGGGTGGCCCTCGACCTGGCGCGCCACGCCATCGGCCGCCAGGTATTCGCCTTCCCGGGTGCGGCAGGCGTTGCGCACGCCGATGCGGCCATCGCTGCGCAGGGTGTAGTGCGCGGTGGCGTCGCTGGCACAGCGGCGCTGGTGCGAGACCGGCAAGCGCGCGATCTCGTGCCAGTGGCCGGCGTAGCGGGTCAGGTCCAGGGTCTCGACCGGCACCACCCGTGGACGTTCCTGGGCCAGGGCGGGCACCAGGCCGGCGCACAGCAGCAGCGTGGTCAGGACGAGGAAGCGCATGCGGTCTCCTGGGGCGCGGCTGGGCCGGATGCTAGCACCGACGCCGCAAGAGGCCGTTGTTGCGCTGCCGCGCGCGGAGGTGCCTCGCGCGGCGCATTCGGCGCCGCTGCCGGGCGCGTGGGCGCACGTCCCCATGCCGTGGTGGTTGCCGGGGGCACGCCGGCCCGGGCCGGCGTCGGCGAAGCCCTGCGCGGGCAGGTGCGCGCAGGNCGTGGCGCAGGGCGCCGCGCTGCCCTCCCGGGCGGATGCGCTGGCCTCAGTCGAGGCGGACCCGCCGCGGGTGCCGGCCGTAGTGGCGGACCTCCACTACCAGCGGAGGCCCGGCGCGCAGGTGGTGGGCCACGGCGAGGGTGCGCGCCAGTTCCAGCGCCTTGCCGATGGATGGAAAGGAAGTAATGGGGTGGTCGCCGTCGAACAGGACGCACCCCCTATGGTCCTTCTGAACGGTCAGTCGTCTGCAGTCCATGCGACAGGGCCCCCTCCGCTCCCCGCGGTCTTGCCGTCCCCTGCACCGGCGCACTTTGCCGCCTCGCCGTGGGCCTGGCAATCAGGGATCGGCGAGGCGGCGTATAGGAAAAGCGGCCACGCGCCGCCATCCTGGTGGCGCTAGTCCCGCGCCTCGATCCGGGCTTCGCGCAGGGCGTCCCCGGCCTGCCGGAGCGCGGCGGTGTCCAGTGGGCGGATGGTTTCGATCCGGCACGGGACCCGGCCCACCTGGCCGACCATCGGGCCCAGCGGCAGGACGCTGTCGAAGCGCGCCTGCACGCGCGAGCCGGTGCTGGTGAGGGACAAGGCGGTGGCATGGCGCAGGTCGTTGCACGGGCCGGTCAGCTCCAGCAGCCAGGCCTCGCGCGGCCGGGTCCAGACCACCAGCGCCTCGTCGCCCAGCGCGGTCCAGCCGTTGAGCTGGCCGGGCAGGTGGAAGCCGGGCACCGGCTCGCCCGCGTGCGAACGGTGCAGTTGCAGGCGTTCGGCGTCGCTCATGCGCGGGGTGCCGGCGCAGGCGGAAAGCAGGGCCGTGGCCAGCAGGGCCGCAAGGCATGTCCGTTTCCGTTTCATTGCAAGCTCCGCAAGTGGACGTAACCCCATCATGGCGCAGGCCGCGGATGCGGCAAGGGCGGGGCCGATGCACGTTCATCGAACGGGATGCTTGTCGGATCGCGAAAGGCCCGTTATGATGCCGCCCCTCGCAGCGGCCAAGCCGCAGCGCAGATGGCCGGGTAGCTCAGTTGGTAGAGCAGGGGATTGAAAATCCCCGTGTCGGGGGTTCGATTCCCTCCCCGGCCACCATCCTTCGGAAGCCTGCATGGGCTTCACCGCAAACGGACCTTCGGGTCCGTTTTCTGTTTCCGGCTTCCGCCAGGCCGCGCCGATGGCCCGGCCGCCACGCACGCCTCGCGCCGCGGTTAAAGGAATCGCTCCGCGCGTCGCTATCCCGGTAAGCGGACTGTCCCACCGACGGCCACGCATGTGCCCGCGGTTGCCGACGCATTCTTCATGGGCTGCGCGCGAGCATCGGGTCCGCGGGCTGCAGATGGCGCCCGTCCGTACCGCCCGGTACCCTGGAATGCCGAGCGCGTTGTCGCGCGTGTAGGTTTTTTCCTACCCCACGACGCAAGGTTTCCCGACTTACAGGCTTTGCCGGATTTGGCATCCTGCGCGTGCCCCGGCAGTTACGGCATGCGAAGGACAGGATGACCGCTCTGCAAGGACCAGGCCACCGGCAGGACGCCGGGCCGGGGCATTAACAGGATCCGCGCCGCCAGGGCGCGGTTTTTGTTTGTGTCGCCGCATGGCCCCGCGCGACGCGGAGCGGGCGCTCAGCCTGCCGAAGGCGGCACGTAGCCGGCCGGCTTCTCGGCATCGCCACCGAACAGGAACTTCTCCATCTGCTGCTCGAGGAAGGCGCGGTGCTGCGGGTCGCGCGGCGACAGCCGGTTCTCGTTGATCAGCATGGTCTGGTGCGCCAGCCAGGCGTTCCAGGCGTTCTTGCCGATGTGGGCGTGGATGCGCTTGCCCAGCTCGCCAGGCCAGGGGATGAAATCCAGGCCCTCGGCCTCGCGTTGTTCGTACTGGCAGAAGATCGTGCGGGACATGGGCGTTGGTCGCTTCAGAGTGAGTCGAGCAGCTTGCGGATGGGCGCGGGCAGGCCGAGTCCGGCCAGTTCCGCCCGCGCCACCCAGCGCTGGGCCTCATTGTCGCCCACGCGGGCGCGCGGGGCGACCTTGCGCAGGCGCATCGGCTGCAGGTGCAGGCGGTAGTGGCTGAAGGTGTGGACGATGGCCGGCAGGGCTTCGGCGGCGTCAAAGTCGCCGTCCAGCTCGCGCCCGAACCATTCGCGCAGCTCGGCCTCGGTTTCCGCCTGCGGCAGGGTCCACAGCGAGGCCCAGATCCCGGTGGACGGGCGCCGCTGCAGCAGCAGGCGGCCCTCGGCATCCTCCAGCAGCAGGGCGATTGCCTCGCGTTCGGGCAGGGTCTTGCCCGGGCGCGGGGTGGGCAGGGCGTCGACCAGGCCTTCGCGCAGGGCGGTGCAGCCGCCGGCCAGCGGACAGGCCAGGCAGGCCGGCGCGGCGCGGGTGCACTGGGTGGCGCCGAAATCCATCTGCGCCTGGGTGTAGTCGGCCATGCGTCCGGCCGGGACGTGGCGCACGTGGTCGGCGGCCAGCGCCCACATCCGTTTCTCCACCGCCGGCGTGCCGGGCCAGCCGTGGATGCCGTGCCAGCGCGCCAGCACGCGCTTGACGTTGCCGTCCAGGATCGGGAACGGATCGCCCCAGGCCTGGGCCAGGATCGCGCCGGCGGTGCTGCGGCCGATCCCGGGCAGGGCCAGCAGGGCCTCGAAGTCGCGCGGCAGGTCGCCGCCATGCAGTTCGACGCAACGCTGCGCGGCTGCGTGCAGGTTGCGGGCGCGGGCGTAGTAGCCCAGGCCGGCCCAGTGCGCCATCACCTGGTCGGTGGAGGCGGCGGCCAGGTCGGGCAGGGTGGGGAAGCTGTCGACGAAGCGCAGGAAGTACGGGATGACCGTGGCCACCTGGGTCTGCTGCAGCATGATTTCCGACAGCCACACCCGGTAGGGCGTGCGCGGGTGCTGCCAGGGCAGGTCGTGGCGGCCGTGGCGGTCGAACCAGGCCAGCAGCGGTGCGACGAAGCGGTCGGGCGTCTCAGCGGCCACGGCGCGGCTCCTGCGCGATGGCGCGCACGGCGGGGCAGGCAGGCGCCCGTCCCGCGCTCGCGGTCGCAGCGTGCATGCGCGGGCTCAGGCGCCCAGCGCCTCGGGCAGCAGCGCGTCGACGAAGGCGTCCGGATCGAACACGCGCAGGTCCTCCGGGCGCTCGCCGATGCCGGCGAAGCGGATCGGGATGCCGAACTCGCGCGCCAGGGCGAACACCACGCCGCCCTTGGCGGTGCCGTCGAGCTTGGTCACCACCAGGCCGGTCACGCCGACGGCGGCATTGAACTGGCGCAGCTGGTTGAGCGCGTTCTGGCCGGTGGTGCCGTCGATCACCATCAGCACCTCGTGCGGCG
>Ga0065721_10049984_pt1 | contig 24568 bp, 21 predicted proteins | sample Mesricmetagenome_FD_59108 | JGI IMG/M metagenome (GOLD analysis project Ga0065721, IMG submission 59108) | Mesophilic microbial community from rice straw/compost enrichment Sample: eDNA_1 v2 (version 2) | ecosystem: Engineered > Solid waste > Grass > Composting > Bioreactor | place: USA: Davis...
CGCCGTTGCGGCGGGCAAGCCAGACCGTAAGGACGGCGACGCTGATGATGAAGACCTCCTTCCGGGCCCCAATCATGAAGGACGGTGCCCAGGTGAGGCAGGCTGCCGCGATGGCCAGCATGCGGACACGCCAGGATGGCGTCACCACGGCGTTCACCGCGACAAGGATGGTGAAGGCGATGGCGATGAGCTGCGCGTTGTGATTGGCGGACAGAAGGAATTCCTTCGCGTAGGTCCGCCGTTCGGCCTCCAGGGCCGCACCCAGGCCTACCCGGCCAAGGTTGGCCCAATCGATCACCGCAAAAACGAAGAGCACGGCGCAGCAGAGATGGATGCGCCAGCGGGGCAGGGCGGCAATGCGTGCCAGCGCAACCTCCAGCGCATTCAGATAGGCGAGGCACCAGCGCGTCCTGAGAAGCGGGAAGAACACCAAAAGGCTCAGCGCATAGGCGCGCATGGCGTCGAGCGTGTCGGATTCGATGAACACGGCCGAGATGTACGGGTGCGGAGTCAGGCCAGCCAGATCGAACGTGAGATAGCAGGACGCGAAATACAGCAGCAGAAGAAGCCAGATCAGACCGGCGAGCCGGCGCACCGGATCGGTGATCAACTGCCACACCACCCCACCGCAGGCGGCGATGAGGAAATAGGTGAAGCGCTTTGTGGACACCAGATGGAAGTCCTGCATCACCTCCAGCACCGACCAGCCGATGAGCAGCACGCAATAGGCGAGCCACGCCATCTCCGGAATGTCCGTGAGCCGGTAGAGCAGCGATGGTCCTTCACCGATGCGAGGAACATGGACGCGCCGGGGGCGGTCAACACGCGTAACGGACAATGGAAGTGGGTGAGCCATGGCGTCACCGTCCGACCACGCTTTGCGGCCCGCTTCCCCCTGGTGCACCTTTTCCTGGGATGAGCGGAAGGGCCCTTATGGACTGCACCGCCTTCTGGATGCTGGCCGGCAGCCCGGACAGATAAGCGCGGATTATGGTCTCGCTCTGGGACTGGGTGTCGATGGAGATCCGCGGGATCTGAAAGCGGCGGCGCAGATCGTCGTTGCGGAACAGGCGCCGCTCGGTTGCGAAGGCGGCCTTGAAGCCGGCCTTCTCGACAGCGTGCACGGCGTCGCTCCCGACTTCGAAACCTTGCCCATAGGGATAGGCGAAGTAGCTCGGCCGCCCTCCCAGTTCCTCGGTCAACCGGTCGCGGCATTCATTGATTTCCACCGCGATTTCGCTTGCCGTCAGGCGGCTCAGCATCGGATGCGAAACGGTGTGGCCCCCGAAGGTTGCCAATCCGCTTTGCTGCATTTCGCGAACCATGGGCCAGTCCACGGCCAGATCGTACCCGCCCCCCTGCTGGAGGCCGGAGCGGTGCTCCGCCAGCAGCCTTTCGACGATGAGCGGGATGTCCTTCGACGGCTGCTGGCGGAAATACTGGTCGCCAAGGGCGAAAGCCGCCTTCTTCTCTGCGATGGTGGCGGCGGGCAAGCGCACCGTGCCCAGAGTGACGTGGCTGTTGCGCGCGACAACGTCCTCAAGAACGCGCCACCACAATGGCAGGCGCCGGTCGACGAAGCCCGTGGTGAGGAAGATGGCGAACGGCACCTCGTATTGCCGGAGCACGGGAAACGCCACGTCGTAGTTGTCGCGGCAACCGTCGTCAAAGGTGATGGCCACAAAGGGGCGCGTGTCGCCCGTTTCGACCCGGTGCAACGCCTCCTGTAGGGAAACAAGCGAAATCCGCTGACGCCGCAGATCGACGATCATGCGTTCAAGAAACCGGTCGGTGATGGTCAGGCCGCTGACCTGCCCCTCGTCGCTCCGGGCCTTGGTCACGGAGTGGAGACAGAGAATGGCGCTGGTTCGCCGCGCCCGGGCGGAACCGAGGTGGCCAAGGCCGCTTATGAGCATGTGGCGTGCGAAATTCCGGATCATGGGCCCGTTCACCTGTGAATTGATGCAGCGGCGTTTGACGACGGTTCGCCGGAAGGCTCAGGCCGACGATACGGCCAGGGGCTGTTCCGGCTGCTCGCGCAGGTAGCCGTAGGCGGATGCCCGGATCAGGCGCCGCATGTCGCGGCTGCCGATGCCGTTGATGCAGACGCCGGCGATGTTGCCGCCGGACCGCTCGATTTCCGACAACCCACGCAACGCGGTCTGGGGCGACGTTTCGTTCCAGTTGATGAGGAAAAGCAACCGGTCGGCCAGCTGTGCATAGACCTTGGCATCGGGTGCCGCCAGGATTGGCGGCGAGTCGATGATGACCAGATCGAACGTCGCGGCCGCGCAGGAAATCAGGGCGTTCAGGCTACGATACTGCGAATGGCCGATGGGCTGGCGCCAGACCGGGCCGGCGGGCAGGACGTGAACCCCGCTGACCTCGTCGAACTGAACGGCTTCGTACATGGACGTTTCGTTGTTAAGGATGTTGACCAGCCCCAGGTCGCCCGTGTGCTTGCCGGCGGTTGCCTTTCGAGTGTCGCCTTGGATCAGCAGCACGCGCTGGCCGGCGGCGGCCGCAGCAGCGGCAAGCGCCCAGCTTACGGTCGATTTGCCTTCTCTCGGCAAGGACGAGGCAACCATCAGCACTTTGATCTCGCCCTCCTCGTTCGACGTGGTGGTCGACAGCCAAAGGCGAAGGCGCTCGATCGAGCTTTGGAAGTCCGGCTTCTTGGCGAGCCTCGCCGGCCACGGGCCCTGAGCGTTGAGCGAGCCGGATTTCGGAAGGATTCCCAGCACGGGCGTACCGACCATGTCCTCGATCTGGTCGATGGACGAGAAACCGCTGCGCTTGCACTCGCGCCGCCACGCGACACCCGCCGAGGCGAACAAGCCCGCGATGGTTGCCAGAGCCAGGATCGGAAGGGGCCGGGGGAAGGAAGGCTCCAGCGGCAGAACGGCCTGCTTGACCGGTTTGGCATCCGGCCGCTGCAGTTCGGCCAAGCCGGTGGCCTTGTTCATGTGCGCGAGAAACGCCTCGTAGTTGCTCTTGGCGGCTTGCGCCTGTGCTTCCAGTTCCACCAACTCGGCCCGGATCGAGCTTTGCTCCATGGTTTGGTCTTTGGAAACCTTGAGTTCGCGATCGAGGCTGGCCTCCTTGTCGCGCGCCACCCGCAATTCGTTCTCCCGCGATCGGATCAGGTCGTCGATGGCGGCGTTCACTGTGCGGTCAAGCTCGGCGATCTGCGCGGACATCTGGATGACCGTGGGATGACGCGGCCCATATGCGGTGGTGATGTGGGCCATCTGCCTCGACAGATAGGCCCGCTGGTCCCGCAGTTGCTGAATCATCGGTGTCGCGAAGCTGGCCACGCTGAGTGCGGCCACGGGAGATTGTTTTTTGGCGTCGCGCAATTCCTTGAGGCGGGCTTCCATTTCGATCCGCTCCGTGCGCGCCGCCAGAAGACGGTTGTTCAAATCGGACGTGGCTTGGCCCGACATGGTCAAGGGCGTGCCGCCCACCGGGCCGAGGTCGAGGCGCCCAAGTTTCTGAAGGTAGGCTCGAAGGTTGTTCTGCGATTGAACCATCCGCTCGTGAAAGCGGTCGGTGATGATGTCAAGGGCCTGCGATGCCGTTTGGAGCTGGGTTACTTTCTCGCGGAGCTGAGTGTCCATGTAGACCTGCATCAGCTCGTTGACGATGTTCATCGCCTTTTCCGGCGACCGAGACCGATATTGGATTTGCAACATGAGTGATTGCGGGACCTGCGACACCGACAGTCGCTTTTGAAACTGGTCGACAATGATGCTGCGGCGTACGGATTCGGAAACGGGTGCTCCCCCTTGCAGGGTGTTCAGCCGATCGGGAAGCAGGGAGATTCCGATGCCGGCGAGCGCTTCGGTCGCCGCCGACGGCAATGCGTCGTGGAGCTTCGTCCGCAGCCCGTCCCACAGCGCGACGACGGGCGAGGTCTCCCTGAAGGGCTCGTTGAGTTCCGGGTCGTCCCACAGGTGAAGCCGGTCGATGACCCCCTGGACGACCAACGGAGAATTGGCGATTTCCGTCGCGGCGCGGGTGGTGAACAGGTCCATCGGCACATCGGTGAACAAGGGTTCCGAAGGCGTGGAGCGCAGCCGGGTGTTCTCCACGGCCAGGATTGCGTAAGCTGAATATTCCTTCGGAAGCAGCTTCAACGCCGTTACGCCCGCCCCAAGGGCAATCACCATGACGACGACGCTGACCGCCAGATTACGCCGCAACAGGCCGTAAGGGCTTGCCGGGGTATCGGTAATCGGTGGCGCGCTCACGGGATAGGCGGATTGCTCAAGCATCTTGCTTTGCTCCACACTTGTCGATTCAGCATGATCCTGTCAGGCCGGTAGGCTCAGCATTTGGAGGGGGTTGGGACGCCGGGCTCCTCCTCTGGATCATGCGCCGGCAGCGGTGTTCGGATGTCCAGTGCCACAGCCGCCATGTCGAGCAGGCGCGTCGCGCTCTGCATCCATTGGAAGCCCTTGGCCCGTGCCATGCCGGTTTCCGCAAGGGCCGCGCGCAACGCACCGTCCGTCATCAGCGCCGCAATGGCGCGTGCGATGTCCTGCGGATCCGTGGGGTGGCAGTACAGGGCTGCGGAACTGCAAACTTCCGGCAGAGCGCCAGCGCGCGACACGATGACCGGGCAGCCGCAGTTCATGGCTTCCAGGGGTGGGATGCCGAACCCTTCGTAAAGGGACGGGAAAACGAAGCACATCGCGTTCTCGTAAAGCGCTTTCAATTCCCCGTCGGAAACCTCGCCGACATCCACGAGGTCGTTGTCGGACAAGCCTTGCGGACCAGACGCGTGGCTGAAAACCCGCCCGTTCCGACGCCCGGCGACGACCAACTGTGGCCTCGGCTCCGGCAGAAAGGACATTGCTTGTTCGAGCACTGCGACGTTCTTGGACCGGCTGTAGCCACCGACCGCAAAGACGTAATTGCCGGGTTTCAGGCCATGCCGATCCAGAATGCCCGGTTGCGACACCACAGAACGGATGTGCTCCGCGGAGTTTGGCAGTATCGCGACGGTTTTCGCGTCAACGCCGTAATAGGTGGCGAGCTCTGAAGCCGAAAAGCTGGAAACTGTAGCAAGACGGTGGACGCGCCGCGTCAAAGCCCTGTGGAGGATGCGATACCAGGTGCGGAAGGTTCGGGAATAGTTTTCCGGCTTTGCATGGACCGCAGCGTCGTGGATGCAGACGATCTGCCGCGGGTGAAAGATCGGGCCGGAGTTCGCCAGGCTGACTAGCACATCATTCCAGGCGAAGTGGCACAGCTCCGCCTGTTCCCAGGTCTGGCCTCCGCGTTGGCCCACACGCATCGTCCGAATACGCTGCAATACGCCATCGAAGGGCGTGGCATTCGGAGGAACAGCCAGGACGATGTCGATGTGATCCATGGCGCCGGTCGGGCCCGACCACTCGGAAAGCGCCTGGTCCATGCTACGGACCATTTCATTCGCATAGCGCTGAACGCCGGTGATGGACTGGGACAGGAAGCGCCCGTTGATGATCAGCCGGCGCGGAGGTTCGGGACGCGATAGCTTCATGACGATGCCTTTTTTATTGCGCGTCATCAGGTGCCGGCGACGGCGCGGATGCGCCGGGGCAGATCCGGCACGATGCGCGATTCCATCTCTTCCGCCGAAATGGAGAGGTTTGTCTGTTGCGCGACCAGCGAGGCAAAGGCGCTGCGGAAATGTTCCGGGCTGAAGCGCTGCGCGTTGAGCCGGCATTCGCGCGGAGAGTAGTCGTGCTCGCGCAACTCGAACGCCCGCACGGCCTCTGCGATGCAGTCCGGCGTCTGCTCCGCAAAGAAATGGCCGGTCGGGCTGGGGGCGTCCTGCGCGCGGATCGTTTCGGTCGCTCCCCCACAGCCGTACGCGATCACCGGTGTTCCGCAGGCCTGGGCTTCCAGCGGCGCGATCCCGAAATCCTCGCGGGCTGCGAAGATGAAGGCGCGCGCTTCCTGCAGGTGACGGCGGAGCACGTCCTGCGACTGGTACCCCATCATGTGCACGTTCGCCGGAGCGATCGCCTTGATCTTCTCGAAGTCCGGGCCGTCTCCGATCACGACGAGCTTTCGGTCGGGCAACCGGGCGAAGGCCTGGACGATGGCGTCAATCCGCTTGTAGGGAACCAGGCGAGAGGCCGTGACGTAGAAGTCCGACTTGCTGCCGCCTGGGAAATAGCTGGAAATGTCGATGGGCGGGTGAATGACCGTCGCTTTCCGCCGATAGATTTTCCAGATCCGCTGGGCGATGAACTCGGAATTGGCGACGAAGGTGTCCACGCCGTTGGCGGTTCGCCCATCCCAGATCCGGATGCGATGGAGAATCAGCTTGGCGAGCCAGGCGTTCGCGCTGCGGCTGATGCCGGTGGCGTTCAGATACTCGTGCTGAAGATCCCAGGCGTAACGCATCGGCGAATGAACGTAGCTGATGTGAGGCTGGTTGGGGCCGGTGATGACGCCCTTGGCGACCGCTGAGCTGCTGGAAATCACCAGGTCATATTCGGACAGATCGAAGTCCTCGATGGCCATGGGCATGAGCGGCAGATAGATGCGATGATTCTTCAGTGCCCAAGGGAGCTTTTGGATGAATGATGTGCGGACCCTGTGGCCGGTCAGGATGCCCCGATCTCTGCTGGGCAGGCGGTCGATGAGAGTGACCACGTCTGCTTGCGGGAAAAGCAGCAGCAATTGCTCAAGAACACGTTCGGCCCCGCCTAGGACATAAAGCCAATCGTGGACGATACACACTTTCGGCATTTTTTTGTGCATTGCGGTTTGCCTTCTCAGGTGCCGTGTCAAGCGCACGGCGATGTTTCATATGGCAAGGCATGTATGACCATCATCGCAGATCCGGAAATCCTGAAAATGCAATGAAGTGTTGCGTCTGATAATAAACATTGCGCTTCGATTTCTTTGATCAACGTTATTTTGGCCGATTATGCATGTATAAATCACATTACATGCAGGTTCGGTGTATGGAATTTCTCCCGTAAAATCCATCATAACGCCATCCGATTCTCCATATAAGGATCTTCGAAAGATTGGATGCTGTAAATAATCAATTCTGGCAGATCGGTATCTGCGGCGCGACGAAGGTCTACTCAATTTTAATGGACAGATTTTCGGTGGGCGCTTTGCCACACTGGCGTGCAGCGGGGGTCGTTCTTGGGTCCGCAAAGTCGTTGAAATTCCTTGATCAGGCGATAATCAAAAGGTAAATTATGCATTAACCAAACTGAGTCTCCGCGACGGGCCGCGCTCAAAGTCCTGGAATAAGCAGAGTCGTGGCATCGTTGTGGCCTAATGGAGTTAAATGTAGGACTGGCCAGGAATCATGTTTTGACTCTCCTATCAGCGTGATACCGCTCTGTAGATATTGCGCTGGTTGTTCCAGCAAGAGCTGACATGGAGTCACTGAGAAATGGCTACGTATATCAACGCACGGGATTTTGGTGCAAAGGGTGATGGTCGGACGGACGACACGGCCGCTCTGCAGAAGGCTTTCGACTATGCAAAGGCCAATGGCGTCGCTGTCTACATTCCAAGTGGCACTTACACCCACTCCAACGTCCTGACCGCTGATAGCATCACCGTCTTCGGTGATGGTGACGGTACCCTTCTCAAGGGCACGACGGCCGGCAAAGAAGCGCTGATCATGACCGGCATGAAGCCGCAGTTGTACAGCGTCGCGCTGGAAGGCGTCGCGGCAACCCGTCTGACGAACGACTCCTCGACCGCGATCAATCCCCGCTTCGCGACCGATTTCGTGATCGAGAACGTGCACATCAAAAGCTCGTCGTCGGCCGGCATCATGACCGTTGGCGGCAACGGCGGCACCATCCGCTACAACACGGTCGAAGGCACGAAGGCTGACGGCATCTACACGACCGTCGGCAGCCACGACATCGACATTCAGTACAACCACACGATCCGGACCGGCGACGACGCGATTTCGATCACCGCCTACAAGGGTGATCCGGGTTACACCTACAACATCAACGTCGCGAACAACCTCGTGACGGGGAATTGGGAATCGCGCAGCATCACCGTCAATGGCGGTCACGACATCAAGATCAGCAACAACTATGTCGACGGCGGTACGGCCGGCGTTTCGGTTGGCGCTGAGACGGTGTGGGGCACCCGTGACGTCTACAACGTGACCGTCGAGAACAACGTGTTCCGCGACGCCACCTACACCGGTGAAGGCACCATCGGCGGCGGTGCGATCCACCTGTACAACGATGTCGGGCCGGCTCGGAACATCGTCATCCAGAACAACGACATCTATGCCCCGGCCCATCATGGCATCTTCGTCATGGGCAATCAGCAGATCCAGGGCACGATCCAGAACAACGAGATCTACGCCGACAGCTCGCACGCGACCTACGTCAACAAGAATGGCGCCGCGACCCAGATCACCCAGGTGAGCAACCCGCGGGTGGATCCGGCGAGCTATCCTGGTGATACGATGCCCAAGGCCGGCATCAGCTCTGCGTACCAGATCCCTGTGGACGGCGCGCCGGGCAACACGGATCCGTCCACTCCGCCCGCTCCGCCTCCCACGGTGCCGACGGTCATCGATTCCGGCACCACGGGCAAGGATGCCATCGTGGTCCATGTGAGCGAGGACGCCTATCTGGGCGATGCCAAGTTCCGCCTCATGGTGGACGGCAAGCAGATCGGTCCGGACATGACGGTCACGGGCAGCCACAGCGAAGGAAAGTGGCAGGATGTCGTCTTCCACACCGATCTCGCGACGACCGCCAAGAACGCCAGCGTCGTGTTCCTGAACGATGCCTACGGCGGCGACGCGGCGCACGATCGCAACCTGTATGTCCAGTCGATCTCCGTGAACGGGAAGGTTCTTACGCCGAACACGGATACGCTGGGCACCACCGGCGCCACGGCGACGGTGGCGCTGCCGGTCGCCTCGACGCCTCCGACCTCACCGGGCTCGGTCGCGGCGAAGGTCGTCATCAACGCGTCGGGCACTCCGGCTGGCGGCACGAACGCTCACTTCAACCTGCTGGTCGACGGCAAGAAGGTTGGCGAGGGCGTCGCGGGCACCACGGCCAAGGACTACACCTTCACCGCCAACGTGACCGCCGACCAGGCTCACAAGGTGCAGGTGCAGTACGACAACGACGGCGTGGTGAACGGCCAGGATCGCAACCTGATCGTCAACAAGGTGACGATCAACGGCCACGCGGTGAACGCGACGGACAGCATCGTCACCTACGACAAGGGCGCGCTGGACGGCAAGGACGTGGCCAAGGGCCAGGCCGGTATGTGGTGGAATGGCACGCTGGTCGTCAACGCTGACAAGTCCTGGTTCTCGGCGACGACCGCCAAGGCGGCCGCTCTTGGGGTCGGAGAGCCGACTGCGGAGCATATGGTCTATGTCACGCAGAACGCGTCGGGGCAGGTCTACACGAACCAGTCGGCCGATTTGCACAACACCACGCTGGAACACATGGACAACCTCGTCCATGGCACGGAATCGTTGCTGCTTCACAACGATCACGCGCTGGACCATGCGATGTAAGGTTCTCTGACGTCCTGATTTCCTCGAAGGCCCATGCATCCGCATGGGCCTTTTTTCTTAAAGACGCTGATTCCGAAAGTTCTCCGCCGCGCTGCAGCATCGAATTCGATGCGAAGCCTGTGACGCGAACCACATGAGGTGCAGTCGGTGTTTGTTGCCTCGATGATTTCATTCTATGTGCGGTAATAACCATCCATATTAAGGATTCGCGATTCCCCTTGGATGGCCCATAATGGAATTCGGGGAACAAACGAGGAGAGCGAACAATGCTCTTCGGAATGCTAGCCATCTATCTGATCTGTACGATCTTCGTCTGGATCGTGGGAGCATTCGCAGATGATGATCTGCACGTATGCGCCACGACCCCCACCGAGCGCGCAGTTGGCGCGATTCTGTGGCCGGTGTTTCTGCCCCTTGTGCTTGCCGCAATGATGTGGGTGCGATTCCACCCAAAGCGCGTGAGCTGGAATTTGGCGCACGCGCTGCACTTTGGACGCGGTCTGTTTTCTCCAGCCTCCCGATCTGCGGCGAAGGAAGGGGCACCGCGCCTGCCGCCGGCCTGATACGGCTTGTCTGCGTTGATGGAAACCTTTGGATGCGGTTGGAAGGGGGGAAGAACGTCTGCCCTCCTTTTTTCTTCGTATACGTTGGAACGCAAATCCGATGCGCCTGTTAAGGATGCGAATGGGCCTGCGGGTACATAGGCGATTCCGCAGTGCAGCATCCATCTTGCGTAGGTCACGGTCACCATCCTCCTCAGAATGGAGGAGGCCACCGCGAGCGATGGCGCGTCCTCCGGCGCCGGAAGCGGTACGGTCTGGAAGACCACTACGCCCTAACCCTTCATCAAAGTGCGCATTTACGGATTGTCCGTTGTTGCGTATTCTCTCAAGTCATAAGGCAATGTGCGCAAGCAATCAAGACAACCGTAGGAAAACATCGGCTGTTCAATGAGAAAAGCGCAGAACGCCTGGGGAGGAAAATCAATCTGAAAGACTGGCGGGAGCAATCCTGTTTGTCGGTTCTGATCGTATGCATCGGGGCAAATCTTCCTGTGTGCGGCTTTTCATTGAAGGCCGGGGGAAATCAGGAAGAGACGGTGCGGAAGACAGAATGCAGCATGCCAGCATTTTTCGGCCGCTGCACAGGACGCGGGATTGCCAAACGGAGGGAGCAGAATGACGACCAACGGCACAGCCCATCCTGCACTCACCCTGGTGTTTGCGGACGAAAACAGCCTGACGCGTGACTGCTTTGCCATCAGCCTCAGCACGTTGGACACAAAGATCACCGTCCATCCCGTGCCGTCGTTGGCAGAGGCCGCGCAGATGGCGGACCAGATCCCCCATGTGGATGTGGTGCTCTACAACATCGGATCGGACGCCGAACTCACGTCCGACGTGACGGCCGCGATCGAGGAAGCCGCCGCCGCGTTCCATCCGGCGCCGCTGATCATCATTTCCGATCATGACGATATCGAGATGATCCTGGATTGCCTGCGCCTGGGCATTCGCGGCTACATCGTGGCGAGCCTGGGGCTGGGCGTGGCCCTGGAGGCCATCCGGCTCGTGGTCGCCGGTGGGACCTTCATCCCGGCCACCTCGCTCCACAAGCTCACCAACCCGACGGTGCCGCGCCCCATCGCCGCGGTGCCCAGCCCGGCGCAGGACAGCATCGGCGGCCTGACCCCGCGCGAAATGGCCGTGCTGAACTGCCTGCGGGAAGGGAAATCGAACAAGATCATCGCCTACCAGCTGGGCATGTGTGAGAACACGGCCAAGGCGCACGTGCGCAACGTCCTGAAGAAGCTGGGCGCGACCAACCGGACCGAGGCTGCCTACCTGGCCCACACCAAGCTTTCGGGCGAGGGGATGCTGGCGAAGGTGGCGAACGGCCGATAGGCGTCGATGGGTGACGCGATCGGCCGACCAGTCCCCAACAACCAACGCCATGAAACAATCCGGCGCTCCCACGGGTTGAAAGGTCGAAAAGACCACCGTGGGAGGGCCGGACATGGCATCGCAATCTCGCCAGAAGGGCAGCGGCAAGAAAAAGGCCGGCGAACAGAAGGAGGTTGTCGAGCGCGTCATGCACGAATTCAAGCATGGCGACCTCGAAACCCATGGGCGCACCGTCAAGGACCGGAAGCAGGCCATCGCCATCGCGTTGCGCGAGGCCGGCGCCTCCAAATACGAGACCCCGAAGAAGAACCGCGAGAACCTGAAGCGCACCCAGGAACGCGAAGGGGAGCGTGAACAGTCCCGCGCGGATCTCTACGCCGAAGCCAAGCGGCGCAACATCCCCGGACGTTCGAAGATGACCAAGGAAGACCTGAAGCAGGCGCTGCACGGCGCATGAGGACGGCGGCGTTCCACCCGAACGCCGCCTCCAACGCCTTCAGGCGTCAAATCATCCAATGCCTTCAGGCGTCAAATCATCTCGCGGGCGCGGTCCTTGAACACCGTGGCCGCGATCTTCAGCGCGTCCGGCGTGCCGCGCGCCATCGCCTCGGCCAGATGCATCGCCTGCTTGGCCTGGACCTTCGGCGGCATCGGCGGTTCGTTGGAATCGACGATGCAGTCCACCACCACCGGGCCGGGATGGGCGAGGGCGGCGTCCAGCGTGGCGGCGCAGTCCTTCGGGTCGGTGATGGTGAAGCCCTTGCCGCCGCAGGCCTCCGCCACCTTGGCGAAGTCGATGGGGTAGAGGTCGCAGACGTATTCGGGGTTGCCCAGGAAGACCATCTGCTCCCACTTGATCTGGCCCAGCGAGCGGTTGTTGCTGATCACCACCTTGATCGGAAGCCCGTACTTCACCGCCGTGGCGAAGTCGGCCATCAGCATGGAAAAGCCGCCGTCACCGACATAGGCGACGACCTGCCGGCCTGGGTAGGCGATCTGCGCCGCGATGGCATAGGGCAGCCCCGGCGCCATGGTGGCGAGGTTGCCGGACAGCGAATGCATCTGCCCGCGCTTCACCGGAATCTGCCGCGCCCACCATGTGGCGATGGTGCCGCTGTCGCAGGCGACGATGGCGGTGTCGGACAGGCGCTTGCCCAGTTCCCAGGCGACGACCTGCGGCTTCATGGGCGTGTCCATACGGGTGCCGCGCTCCTGCATCAGCGTCATCCACTCCGCCTTGCCGGCCTGGGCCTTTTGCAGGAAGGAGCGGTCGCTGTGCGGCTTCACGCGGTCGATCAGGATGTCGAGCGCCAGCCGGCAGTCGCCGACCAGCCCGGCTTCCACCGGGAAGCGCAGGCCGATGCGGGCGGCATCGATGTCGATCTGGATGGCGCGGGCCTGTCCCGGTTTCGGGTAATATTCGATGTAGGGGAAGGTTGATCCGGCGATCAGCAGGGTGTCGCAGGTTTCCATCGCCTCCTGCGAGGGCGTGGTGCCCAGCAGCCCGACCTGCCCGGTGGTGAAGGGGCTGTCGTCCGGCACCGCGGCCTTGCCCAGCAGCGCCTTGACGATCACCGCGCCCAGCTTGTCCGCCAGCCGCTCCAATTGATCCGTCGCGCGCAACGCGCCCTGGCCTGCCAGGATGACGATGCGCTGCCCGGCGTCCAGGATGTCCACGGCGCGCCGGGTCTGCTCCTCCGACGGGACGGGCAGTTCGGGGGCGAACAGGTTGGTATTGTGGCCCTTGACGTTGCGCGGGGCGCGCAAATCCTCGCGGACGGTCTGTTCCTGCAGATCGACCGGCATGGTGATGTGGGCGACGCCGCGGTGCGCCAGCGCCGTGCGGCAGGCCAGCGTCGCGATGTTCTGGACGTGGGCGGCTCCCATGATGCGCTGGTTGTACAGCGCCACGTCCTGGAACAGCTTGTCCAACTCGACGTCCTGCTGGGTGTAGGTGCCGACCAGATCGTGGAACTGCAACCCGGTGATGGCGAGCACCGGCTGGTGGTCCAGCTTGGCGTCGTACAGCCCGTTCAGCAGATGGATCCCGCCCGGACCGGAGGTGGCGATGCACACGCCCAGCTTCCCGGTGTATTTGGCGTAGCCGCAGGCCATGAAGGCCGCGGCCTCTTCGTGCCGGACCTGAACGAAGCGGATCTCGTCCTTGCGCTGGCGCAGCGCCTCGATGATGCCGTTGATGCCGTCGCCGGGAATGCCGAAGACCGTGTCCACCCCCCAGTCCACCAGCACATCCACCAGAATGTCGGATGCCGTGCTCGCCATTGGAATCTCCGTCTCTGTGGGAAAGGCCGTCTTTGCAGCCCGTCTCTGCGAAACATCGGGCCGTTGCACCGCCAACCGCCTTGGTCGGGGCCGGTTCCATGACAAGTCATTCATGCTGCGCCGCGACGGGAACTGCGCCGTGGCGGCGGTCGTTGCTGAAGGTGACGCTTCTTCCCTATCTTTCGAGTGTGCGCCCATGGCCTCCCGCATCGAGGATTATGCCCTTCTCGGAGACTGCGAAACCGCGGCCCTGGTGTCCCGCGAGGGCTCCATCGATTGGCTGTGCTGGCCACGCTTCGATTCCGACGCCTGCTTCGCCGCCCTGCTGGGCACGCCGGAAAACGGGCGGTGGCTGCTGCGGCCGCTCGATCCCGACGCGCGCACGACCCGCCGCTACCGCGACGGCACCCTGATCCTGGAGACGGAGTTCGAGACGGCCGACGGCGCCGTCACGCTGCTGGACTTCATGCCGCCGCGCGGTCAGGCGTCCGACGTGGTGCGCATCGTGCGCGGGCGGCGCGGCCGGGTGGACATGCGCATGGACCTGACGATCCGCTTTGGCTATGGCTGCAACGTGCCATGGGTGTCGCGGATCGCGCCGCACACGCTGCGCGCCATCGCCGGGCCGGACATGGTGACGCTGCGCTCGCCCGCTTCCTTCCACGGCGAAGGGCTGAACACCGTCGCCGACTTCACGGTGGAGGAGGGCGAGAGCGTCCCCTTCGTGCTGACCTACTGCCCCTCGCACCTGCCGGCGCCGGAACCGGTGGACCCGGAACTGGCCTTGGAGGAGACGCAGCAGTTCTGGGATGAATGGTCCCAGCGCTGCACCTACCAGGGCGACTGGCGGGACGCGGTGGTCCGTTCGCTGGTCACGCTGAAGGCGCTGACCTACCGGCCGACCGGCGGCATCGTCGCCGCCGCCACGACGTCGCTGCCGGAACGGCTGGGCGGCGTGCGCAACTGGGACTACCGCTATTGCTGGCTGCGCGACGCCACGCTGACCCTGCTGGCCCTGGCCAACGCCGGCTATTACCAGGAGGCGCGGGACTGGCGGGAATGGCTGGTGCGCGCCGTGGCGGGCAGCCCGAACCAGATCCAGGTGATGTACGGCATCGCCGGTGAACGGCGCCTTCACGAATGGGAGGTGCCATGGCTGCGCGGCTATGAGGGCGCAGCACCCGTGCGCATCGGCAACGGGGCCGCGGGGCAGCTCCAGCTCGACATTTACGGGGAGCTGATGGACGCCGCCTATCAGGCGCGCCAGGGCCACATCGGCGGCACCGACCAGGGGTGGCGCCTGCAATGCGCCCTGCTCGACCATCTGGAATCGGTGTGGGACCAGCCCGACGAGGGCATTTGGGAGGTGCGCGGCGAGCCGCGCCACTTCACCCATTCCAAGGTCATGGCCTGGGTCGCGGTGGACCGCATGGTGAAGAGCGTCGAACGATTCGGTCTGGCGGGGCCGGTGGATCGCTGGCGGACGCTGCGCGACGCCATTCGCAAGGACGTGTGCGACAAGGGCTACTCACCCGCGCTGAACAGCTTCGTCCAGTATTATGGCGCGGAGCATGTCGACGCCAGCCTGCTGTTCCTGCCGCTGGTCGGGTTCCTGCCGGTGGAGGACCCGCGCATCCGCGGCACCGTCGCCGCCATCGAACGGGAACTGATGTTCGACGGCTTCGTCCTCCGCTACCGGTCGGAGAAAACCGACGACGGTCTGCCGAACGGGGAAGGCGTGTTCCTGGCCTGCACGCTGTGGCTCGCCGACGTCTACGTGCTGCAGGGCCGGCGCGAGGAGGCGGTGCAGCTGTTCGAGCGTGTTCTGGCGCTCCGCAACGACCTGGGGCTGCTGTCCGAGGAGTACGACACGAGGGAGCGGCGGCAGGTCGGCAACTTCCCGCAGGCCTTCTCCCATATCGCGCTGGTCACCACCGCCCACAACCTGACGCGCAACGCCCAGCCGGTGCGGCAACGGGCGGACGGGGAGGATTGATGTGGTTGGAAAATGATCACTTCCATCATTTTCCAACCGTAAAACCCTCTCGATCAATGCCTTAGCATTGATCGAGAGGGTCATGCCAAGGGCGCCTTCAGGTGCCGTTGGTATGAGCACCCGTCGGCCCCGCGCAGGTGGGGTGACGGGTGCTGCGCGCGCTTGTTCGAAAGCGCCCTCGACGGGGCCGCTCACGTCGCGGCGGACGCCGCCGGAGTGGTGGGCTCGGTGGTGGCTCGCTCCTCTTCGGGAGCCGGATCGAGGGGAATTGCCGGGCAGCTCGCCTGAGAGGGGCCGGTGACGACGTCGAAATCGAAATCCAACATGATGTGACCTCCGGTTCGTGTGGGAGGCCGCGTCGAGTTCAGGCGGGTGATTTTCGTGCACCGGGTGCTGGAAAAGCAAAAGCCGCCTTGGTTCGGGCGGCTTCGGGTGCAACGTGTTCGTGCGTGACCTCAGACCGCCGGAATGTACCAGCGGTACCAAAATCGGCCCGTAAGGGTGGAAGAGGTGGGGCGCACGATCAACATGGCCCCTTGTTACACCGGAACGCCCGTGCGGCGCAAGCCCCTCTCCCGCGGGGGAGAGGGGCTGCCGTGAACCGGTGCCGGCGTCAGCGGTATCCGGTGCCCATGCGCGTGGTGCTGGCGGTGGTGGTGCCGGTGGTCCCGGCCGTGCCGCTCATGCCGCCCGTGCCGCTCATGCCGCCCGTGCCGCTCATCCCGCCCGAGCCGAGGCCGGCCATGGCCGACGCTCCGGCGGACGTGCCGGCGCCGCCTTGGGCCTGCTGGCGGATGCGCAGGTTGTTCTGCACGTGGCGGACGCCGGAAATGGCCTCGGCCATGTCCTCGGCGCGCCGCTTGGCGCGGCGGTCGTCGACGGTGCCGGACAGCGTGACTTCGCAGTTGCTGACCGTGATGTCGATCTCCGACGCATCGATGTAGGGATCGTCCGTCAGGCGGTCGCTGACATCCTCGCGGATCCGCTCGTCGGAGCGGGTGTAGCCGCGCGGGCCGCGGCCGCGGTGATGCTGTGCGCCCGTGTCGCCCCGCCGGGCGTCCATCTCGCGGCGCCGTGCCGCGTCGTCATCACCGAACCAGGAGGACATCTCGTCTCCGGCCCATTCGAAGAAGCCGCGATCCTCGTTCCGGCCGCCCTGGCCCTGGCTTCCATAACCCTGGCCCTCATAATACCGGTCACGGAAACCACGTCCCCCATAGCCGCCCCGGTATTCCTGATGCCGGCCATAGTCCGAATCCCGGTACCCCGATCCGCGTTGGCCGCCGTAGCCCGAGCGGCCATAGTCGGACTGTCCATAATCGGACCGGCCAAAGCCGCCGTACATGCCGCGCGACCCGAAGTCCTGGCCGTAGTCGCCGCGCGCCTCGTCGCCATAGCCGTAGTCTCGGCTGTAATCCCGGCCGCCATAATCCCGGGACCGGTAGTCCTGTGATCCGTAGCTCTGGCCGTAGGATCCGCGCTCCCGCCCCTCCGGCTGGCGCCAATAGTCACGGCCGTAGTCATAGCCCTCGCGGCCAGAGCCTTCGTAACCATAGCCGGGCTGGCGGCCGCTCATGCTGTCGCGACCGTAACGGCCGAAATCCTCCCGGCCTTGGCGCTGATACTCATTGCCGCGCCAGTCGCGGCCCTCGCTGCGCCAGCGGTCGCGGTCGTCGTCACGGCTGTAGTCCTGGTCGTTTCTCCACCGGCTTTCGTAATCTGCCATGATGGGATACTCCCCCGTTTCTGACATCGCCCGTTTCCCGGGCATGCGCAATCAACAGGGAGGGTGGGAAAGGGTCGCGATGGTCCAGGTTGACGGCCCCGTAGGGCTTCTACGATCCGGCCCTGGGGATGCACACATTTGGCCTGTACACAGATTTGTGAGTGGCCTTCGGCCCGCGGCGACCCAACATCCCGGCAGACACGGGATTTTCTGGGAAGACACAGCCTGATGGTCGCCACCACGCTTGCCGCCGCGAAGTTCGCCGATCCCGACTGGACCGCGAAGGGTGAGCGCCGAGCGAGCGTGCCGTTGTCGCGGCTGGAGACGCTGTGGTTCAACACCGGCAGCCTGTGCAACATCACCTGCGGCCACTGCTACATCGAATCGAGCCCGCAGAACGACAGGCTGGCCTATCTGGAGCCGGCGGACATCCTCCCCTTCCTGGACGAGATCGAGCGCGACGGCCTGCCGGTGCGGGAGATCGGCTTCACGGGCGGCGAGCCCTTCCTGAACCGCCGCATGCCGGAACTGGCCGAGCTGTGCCTCGCCTGCGGGTTCGAGGTGCTGATCCTGACCAACGCCATGCGCCCGATGCAGCGGCCGTCCGTCCGCGCCGCCCTGCTGAACCACCGCGACCGCTACGGCGACCGGCTGCGGCTGCGCGTCAGCCTGGACCACCACAGCGCGGCGCTGCACGACGCGGAGCGCGGCGCCGGAAGTTTCGAGAAGACGATGGCGGGCCTGCACTGGCTGGTGCGCGCGGGCTTCGCCGTCGCGGTGGCCGGACGCACCCGCTGGGGCGAGGCCGAGTCCGACCTGCGCGCCGGCTATGCCCGCCTGTTCGCGGCGCGCGGCCTGCCCCTGGACGCCGCCGATCCGCACGCGCTGGTGCTGTTTCCGGAGATGGACGAGCGCGCGGAGGTGCCGGAGATCACAACCGCCTGCTGGGGCATTCTGGGCCTGAAGCCGGAGGCCATGATGTGCGCCACCAGCCGCATGGTGGTGAAGCGCAAGGGGGCGGAGCGCGCCGTGGTCCTGCCGTGCACGCTGCTGCCCTACGATCCGCGTTTCGAAATGGGGCACAGCCTGGAGGAAGCCGCGCGGGCCCACGGCGGCCATTTCGACCATGGCGCGGTCAAGCTGAACCACAAGCACTGCGCGAAATTCTGCGTTCTGGGAGGTGGCTCCTGTTCGGCGTGAAGCGGCAGCTCTGCTGTTGCCCCTGCTGTTGCCGCGGTCTTGCAGGGCAGCCATGAAAATCATCCCGTCTACGGCTCGCCCAACACCTTGAAACAGCCTGCGAGAGGGGCATATATGCGTCATCGCCGATCAGACCGTGATTTTTCCGGTACTTTCCCGGCGTTTCCCCATCCGGGCCGTTATTCGGCGATTGACCAAAGCTCTCGCCTGGATTATTGGCTCGACACCCTTCCTCCCCGGCCGGTGCCGGCTGGCAGCCTCGACATCTCCCCAATGTCCTGGCGCCGCTGGTTAGACCGGGGAGGTCCCAATTCCGCATCGACCCGCGATGCACGCCCGTCCGGCAGCGTCGAATGCCGGCTGAGAGTAGTGAAGCTGAAGGTAGAATGACGTTTGACACCAAGCGCCGCCGTGCGGCGCCGAAGGGCGGAGTCCGCCCGCAGAACACCCGCCGCCCGCACGACCATGGCGGCGCCGACAACAAGAAGAACCGTCCTCCCCAATCCCGTCCTCCCAGGACCGGTCCTGTTTCAGGGCCGGTGCCCGGCAACGACGAGATCCTGTTCCTCCCGCTGGGCGGCTGCTCGCGCATCGGCATGAACATGGCGCTGTACGGCCACGCCGGGAAATGGCTGATCGTGGACGCCGGCGTCGCCTTCATGGGCGACGAGGCGCCGGGCATCGACAGCCTGATGGCCGATCCGACCTTCATCGAAGAGCGGATGGACGATGTCGTGGGTCTGGTCGTGACCCACGCGCACGAGGACCACATCGGAGCGATCCACCACTTGTGGCCGCGCCTGGAATGCCCGATCTACGCGACGCCCTTCGCCGCCCACGTCATCCGTGACCGGCTGAAGGAAACCGGCGGCCTGCGCCATGTCCGCATCCGTGTGTTCGAGCCGGGGGCGGCCTTCAACGTCGGCCCGTTCGGCGTCGAAAGCATCACCGTGACCCACTCGATCCCCGAGCCGGTGTCCCTGGCGATCCACACCAGTGCGGGCACGGTGCTGCACACCGGCGACTGGAAGTTCGACCCGAACCCGCTGGTCGGCCCGACCATGGACATCGACGCGCTGAAGCGCATCGGTGACCAGGGCGTGCTGGCGATGATGTGCGACAGCACCAACGCCAACGTCGACGGCTCCACGGGGTCGGAGGCCGACGCCCGCGCCGGCCTGATCGAGGCCTTCTCCGGCCGCAAGGGGGCCATCGCGGTGACCGGCTTCGCGTCCAACGTGGCGCGCATGCAGGCGGTCGCCGAGGCCGCGGCGGCGAACGACCGCAAGGTCGTGCTGGTCGGCCGGTCCATGCTGCGCATGGAAAAGGCGGCCCGCGCCAGCGGCTATCTGGAGAATGCGCCGGAGTTCATCTCCGTCATGGAGGCGTCCTGGACGCCGCGCCGGAACCTCGTGTTCCTGTGCACCGGCAGCCAGGGGGAGGAGCGGGCGGCGCTCAGCCGGCTTGCCCGCGACAGCCACCGCGACCTGTGGCTGGAATCCGGCGACACGGTCATCTTCTCGGCCCGCGCCATCCCCGGCAACGAGGCGACCCTGGCCGAAATCCAGGACCACCTGAAGGCCAAGGGGGTGGATGTGGTGACCCCGGCCGAAGCGCCGGTCCACGTCTCCGGCCACCCGAAGCGGGACGATCTGGTGCGCATGTACGACCTGATCCGGCCGCGCTTCGCGGTTCCGGTGCACGGCACGATCGAGCATCTGGAGGCGCACGCCCGCCTTGCCCGCGCCTGCGGGGTCGAACGGGCGCTGATTCCGGAGGATGGCGACATCCTGCGGATCGCCCGGGAAGGCACCGCGGTGGTCGGCCACATTGAGGCCAAACGTCTCGCCAACAATGGGCAGGAACTTGTCCCGTGGGCCGGCTTGCCCGCCGAGGACGACGAGGCGGAAACGACATCGGTCCGGGAACAGCTGGCCGCCTGAGCCGGCTGCTCCCCATTCAACAGCGATCCTCGAAGGAGGAGGATCATGGCACAGCATATGACCTGGTTGTTCAAGACCCCGCGCCGCGTGACGCTGGAAGGCGCCGCCCGGAGCATCGACTTGCAGTACGAGGCCGCCGGCTTCCGCAGCGGCTGGTCCGTCGTGATCGACGGCCATGCCGCCGGAAATTTCCCGGACCTGATTACGGCCCAGGAGCAGGCTTTGCGGCTTGCCCGCGAAACACCCATGCAGGAGGCGGCCTGATCCGGTCGAACCGAAACGGGTTCACCGCGGCGGGCGCCGCTTGCCTCTGACCACCGGAGAGTTGCCCATGGCTGGCTATCCCGCCGATCGGCTTTCCTTCCCCGACATCCTTGACCCGGTGCTGGACGCACCGGAGGGCGACGATGCCGCGCTCGACCAAGCCATCAACGAGGTGGCCGAGGCCCTGGCGGACAGCGGAACCCTGATCGTCGACGCGCTGGGCCGCGCCGCCTATGGCGTGAGCGACGAGGAAGCCGTGCTCGGCCTTCTCGACACCTACATCCGCGTCCTCCTCCACCTCGGCGAGGTCGAGGAAGCGGCGGAGCTGGGCACCGTCATCGAGCGCATCCACCACTTCCAGGCCCGCCGCAAGCGCCGCGGGTCGCGGACGGCATAAGGCGCTCTTGCCGGTGCCGGGTCACACCGGCGGCACGGCTTCGCCGCCGGTCAACCAGCGCGTCGCCAGCGACCGCAGCCGCCCGGTCTGCTGCCGCTGGCGGTGGGCGGACACGGCGTACCCCGCCCAGGTCAGCCCGACCACCACCACCCAGAAGGCGACCAGATAGCGCCAGTCGCCACCGGCAATCAGAAGCACCAGCACGATCAGGCCGACCACCGCGGCGATGGCCCAGCAGATGATGCGGGTGCGGCGGAAGGCGGCCTCGTCGCTTCTCTCAAAGTCCTCGGCCAAAGCCTGGATTTCCAAGCCCGCCTTTTGCCGGGCCTCGGCCACGGGATCCAGCGTGTCCATGGTGCCTCCCATCCGGGTCCTTCCTCCGGTCTGCCTCCCGATCATGCGTCATGATCGCCTGATATGAACGGAAGAACACGGGAAACGGCCGCCCGGCCATCGGGGGAACGGAAAATCACCGCATGTTCCCTCCCCCGCGACGTGGGGGAGGGTTGGGGGTGGGGACCCAGTACTGCGACACCCGTCAGTTCGCCCCGACGCAGCGCCGCGGTTCCGGCTCGCCGAAATGGTCCAGCGCCTGGACCAGGGCGTCGTCGAACACTTCCTCCTTCTCGGTGAAGTAGTCGAAATAGCCGTAATGCCGCCGCAGCGGCAGTTCCGTGAGAGTGCGGATGCGGTAGGCCGGGTCGTTCAGGGTGCCGCGCTCCATCAGTTCGATGACGCGGCGCAGGCGCGCGACTTCGGCCTTGTAGGAGTTCGCGAACCACTGGCGGATCTTCCAGTTCTCGACCTCCAACTGGTTGCGCGGCACGGGGCCGAGCCACGAGACGGGAAAGGGGGCCGCGACGGTCACCTGATCGAAGCCGTGCAGTTCCGCCAGGATGACGCTGCGGTGGTAGGCGCCGTCGATCAGGCCGCCCGGCGCTTCCTCGAAGCCGTAGAGGTAGAGCCAGAGCGCGCTTTCCACCGCCTCCGTGGTGATGTCCTCCAGGCCCACCTCGCCGGCCATCAGGCGGCGGGCGGCGGCGTTGCCGTGCAGGATGCCTTCACCGGCGCGGAAGTCGTAGGTGTTGAACACCACGCCGACATCGGCGGCGTTCAGGGTGCGCGCGATCTCCGCCGCGGTGTTGGAATCGCGCACCGGGGCGTATTGCCGGGCCGGCATCAGCCGTTCCAGCACCGCGTCCGGCGACAACGGCACGTCGAGCCAGCGGCGCGCGTGTTCGTGCAGCGTCGGCCGGAACACGCCGGTGTGGCCGAACATGGCCGTCTGCCACGCCTGGAGAAGGCCGCCCGAAGCACCTTTGTGATTGAGAAGCAGGCTGCGAACGTCCTCGCCGCGCAGCCAGGAGGCCAGCACGACGATTTGCCCGGAGGTCACCGTGAACAGGTCGGGGGTGGTGTTCAGGCGATCCAGCGCCGTTAGCACGCCCGCGCCATGCAGGTTGAAACCGCCGAAGCCGCCAAGGGCGACCGCTCGTCTCTGCATTGTAGAAACTCCAAACATAGAAACAAAAGGCCCACGCGGCGCCGCAGGTGCGGAGCGCCGTCGGGCATAACCTCTGGTGATGGACTGGGGGTGGGCTTAGGCCCGCCGCTCACCCAGCGAACCGGGTGCGGAATCGCCAACGCCCGTTAAGGTCGCGACAAGGCGGCGGTATAGGGAGCGCAGGTGCTGGGCGCGCAGTTCTTCGGCTTGGCGCCGGATCAGACGCTCGTCCCGCGCAGAGGGCAGGGCCGAGGCGAAGGTGGGATGCGAGTTCATAGGGACCTCCTCAGGATTGAGAAGGCGTCTCCCCCAGGAGATGGGTTCTTGTTTTTGCTGCGGTGCACAAGATGTGACAGGGGTACTGTCGTGTCAAGGCTGGTCTCAGAAATGCCTCAACCCTGTCACTTTCCTGTAACGGCCCGTGACGGTCGCAACGCGCCGCTCAGCGCAGGAAATACTGCACGGGAACGACCAGCTCGATCCGGTCCTGCGCCATCTCCGGCGGCGGGGCGGGCAGGGGGGAGGCACGCTCGGCCAGCGCCACGGTTTCCTCGTCCAGAGCCTCGAAACCAGAGCCTTTTTCAAGCTTTGCGGCCAGCACGCGGCCCTGCCGGTCGATGACGATGCGCACCTGCGGCACGCCTTGCTGGCGGCGCATCTGGGCGATGCGCGGGTAGCGCTTGTGCCGCTCCAGGTGGCTGACGACAAGGCCCTGCCATGTCGGCACGGCGTTGCTGGTGTGTGCCGCGGGCGGGAGCGGCGACGGGGTGGCAGCCGCGGACGGGGCAGACGGCATCGAGGGGGCCGCCTGGGTCGGGGGCACGTCGGTCCTGGGCTTCACCTCGGCGGGCGGCTTCGGCCGTTCGCGCTCGACCTTTGGTGGCGTTGGCTTCGGCGGGGTCGGCTTCGGCGTTTCCTTGGGTTTCGGTTTCGGCTTGGGCGGCGGCTCGGGCAGGGCGACCTCGGCCGGGACCGGCGGGAGCGGCTCGGGCGTCACTTCCGGAATAGGTTCCGGCTCCACCATGGGTTCGATGACCGGCTCCGGCAGCACTTCCGGTTCCGGGAGCATGGATTCCAGCGTCGGCGTGGGCTCCGGCGGCGCCACTTCGGGCATGGGCGCCAGATCGAGCATCACCGCGGCGGGCGGAGCCGCGGCCTCTTCGACGGCCACGCGCCAGGACAGCATCCCCACCCCGACGGCAGCGTGGGCGCCGAGCACCAGCAGCAGGCTGCCCCCCCAGCGGGCCAGCGTGGGGGAGGTGCGATCCTCGGAATCGTCGACGTGGGCGATGCTCATCGGGGACCCGCGCTCTCCAGTCCGACCAGGGCGACCTTCAGATAGCCGGCGGCGCGCAGGGCGTTCATCACCTCGGTCAGCTCACCGTAATCCACGCTGCGGTCGGCGCGCAGGAACACGCGGGCGCCCTTGTCGCCGCCGGTCACGCCGTCCAGCGCCGCGGCCAGACCGTCGCGCGCCACCGGCGCGTCGCCGACCGACAGGGAACGGTCGGCCTGGATGGTCAGGAACAGCGGCTTGTCGGGCCGGGGCTGCGGCTGCGCGGTCGAGGCCGGCAGGTCCACCGGAACGTCCACCGTCGCCAGCGGGGCCGCCACCATGAAGATGATCAGCAGCACCAGCATCACGTCGATGAAGGGCGTGACGTTGATCTCGTGGGATTCGGCGAGATCGTTGCCGTCGTCCAGACGCGCCGCCATGGCCTTACTCCGCCGCTTTGGAGGCGCGGGGCAGGGCGCGGCGGTCCATGTCGCGGCTCAGCAGCCGCTGCACCGCCGCCGACGCGTCGCCGAGTTGGGC
>Ga0065721_10049985_pt1 | contig 24564 bp, 20 predicted proteins | sample Mesricmetagenome_FD_59108 | JGI IMG/M metagenome (GOLD analysis project Ga0065721, IMG submission 59108) | Mesophilic microbial community from rice straw/compost enrichment Sample: eDNA_1 v2 (version 2) | ecosystem: Engineered > Solid waste > Grass > Composting > Bioreactor | place: USA: Davis...
CGCCCGCCTGCCGCTCCAGCAGCGGTTCCAGCGTCGCGGCGATCGCCACGGCGGGATCGGCGTGCGACAGTGCCTGCCGCAGCGGCGACTCCGTCGATCCTGCGGCGAGCGGCGCCTCCATGCCGACCGGCAGCGTCTGCACCAGCGCACTGCGGGCGGCGCCATGGCGATGATGCAGATACGTCTGCAGGAAGGCGATGCCGATCAGTCCGCCGAATTGCCGCCCGAAGTTGAACAGCGCGGCGCCCTGGCAGGCCAGCGCCGCCGGCAGTCCGCCCAGCGTGACCAGCGTCAGCGAGACGAACATCAGCCCGAGGCCGAAGCCGCGGATCAGCAGCGGCGGGGTCATGTCGGGCAGGCCGCTGTACGCGGTGGCATACGACAGCATGGCCATCGCCAGCATGAACAGCACGATGCCGAGCGGGATCAGCTTGAACGGCGCCACGCGCGTGTATTGCGCCAGCGCGCCGCCCAGCAGCAGGCCCAGCGACGCGGTGGCGGCGCTCGATACCAGCAGATCGCCCGCATGGGTTGGGCTCAGCCGCAGCACGTTGAGCGCGAAGGCGGGCAGCAGGAAGGCGCTGCCGAACAGCGCGAAGCCGGCCACGAAGCTGACGCAGAAGCCGAAGGCGAAATGCGGGTCGCGGAACAGCCGCGCCTGCAGCCAGCGTGGGCTATCGCACCGGCGCTGGCGCGCGCCATCGCGCCGGCGCTGGCGCCATGCTGCCAGCACCAAGGCCACTCCGGCCAGCAGTCCGGCCTGCACGATCCGTGGCGAGTGCAGCCAGTCGTGACGATTGCCTTCCTGCAGCACGAATACCGTGGCGATCGACGCGACGGTCAGCAGCGCGATACCGATCGGATCGAGCCCGTGCGGCAGCGCCGCGCTTCCCACGTCGATACGCTGGTCGGTGGCCTCGCGAGGGAGGACCAACAGCGCCAGCCCGATCCCCGCCAGCCCGAATGGCACACCCGCCAGGAACACCAGGCGCCAGGACCCATGATCGGTGACCCATCCCTGCGCCAGCGGTGCCAGCGTGGTCGGCGCCATCACGGTCGCCAGCGCGAACACCGCCTGGCTCAGCGGCACCCAGCGCGGCGGCGCATCGCGAAACAGCAGCGCCTGCGCGGTGGCGAGCATCAGCGCGGCGGTAGCGCCCTGCACGAAGCGGCAGGCGCCCAGCATCGCCAGATCGAGCGGCAGCGATGCGGCCGCGGTCGACGCCACCAGCAGGACGCCGGACCACCGCAGCACCGCTGCCTCGCCGAAGCGGCGCGCCACCGCGGCCGCGATCACGAACGCCGCCAGCTTCGCCGCGAAGTACAGGATGTTGAGCCACGCCGCCTCGTCCAGCGTCGCATGCAGCCCGCCGGCGAAATGCGCCCGATTGACCATCATCAGCGTGCCGTTGATGGCGTCGGTCAGGGCGAGCAGCGTCACCGCCGCCAGCAGCGCGGCAAAGCGGCGGTCCATCATCGGGCCTGCGCGAGTTGCTGCGGGAGGCGCTGCGCGGCTTGCCGTGCGACCGGCGCCGCCGGGGCAGCAGGGGCCGCCCGGGCCGCCGCGTCGGATCGCGTATCGATCGACACCACCGCCGACAGCCCCGGCACCAGCTTCCCGTGCAGCGGACCGTCGCGCGCCGGCACGATCTTGACCGGCACGTGCTGCACGATCTTCGTGAAGTTGCCGGTGGCGTTGTCCGGCGGCAGCAGCGCGAACTGCGCGCCGCTGCCCGGCGACACGCTGACGACCGTGCCGTCGATCGGCACGCCGGGATAGCTGTCGAGCTCGATCCGTACCGGGCTGCCGACGCGGACGCGATGCAGCTCGGTCTCCTTCAGGTTGGCGACGACCCAGGATGCCTCGACCGGCACCAGCGCGAGGGCTGGGGTGCCGGGCTGCACGTAGCGCCCGACGCGAATCTGCCGATTGCCGACGACGCCGTCGACCGGCGCACGCACCACGGTATTGCCCAGATCGATACGCGCCAGCTCCAGTCGTGCCAGTGCGGATGCTTCGGCGGCCCTGGCCTCGTCGACCTGCGCGGCGATCACGTCCAGACGTCGGCGCTCGGCATCGAGGTGGGCCAGCGCGCCTTGCTCGGCGGCCGCCGCCTGTTCGGCCTCGGCGCGCGCCAGCTCATAGGCCTGGCGGCTGCTGGCGTGGACCTCCAGCAGCTGCGCGTGGCGCCGATGATCGAGCGCCGCGCGGTACGTGGCCGACTGGCGGATGCGCAGCGCTGCCTGCGCCTGCCGGATCTGCGCCTGCTGCAGCCGATGCTGGCGCTCCAGCGTGGCCAGCGCCGCGCGGCGCGCGCGCACATCGGCTTCCGCCTGGCCGACGCGCGCCAGATAGTCGGCGTCGTCGATGCGGAACAGGACGTCGCCCGCGCGCACCGGCTGATTGTCGTCGACCGCAACGGCGCGCACATAGCCGGCCACGCGCGGCGCCACCGCCGTGACGTCGGAGCGGACATAGGCGTTGTCGCTGGTCACCGTGTGCTGGCGGTGCTGCCACCAGCGATAGCCGCCGTAGCCGGCCAGCAGCGCGCCGGCGATCGACAGCGAGACCAGCATCGTTCGCCGCGATGGGCGTTGCGCCAAGCGCCACGATGGCCGTCGGGAAGGGCCCGGGACCTTTGCCTGGGTCGCCATGCGATTTGCTCCGCGCCGCTAGCGATCGACGAAGGCGTCGTTCAGGCGGACGCCGCGTCGGGGTGGCGAATCCTCTTCGAGCATCGGATGCCGGTGATTGATATCGCTCAGGCTCATGCCGATCGGCGCGGGCGCCGGTGTGGACGTCGTGGCGGTGGCAGCGTCGCCGCCGCCGTCGCCTTGCCTGGTGGCGCAGCCGGACAGTGCGGCCGCCGCGATCGCCAGCGCGATCGAACTGGGGTAGAACCGAAACGTCATCGTGGGCCCGGCATCGTTGCATGCCGCCTCGTGGTGGAAGTGGCACGACTATAGGCAGGGCCGTCACGCAGGGGAAATCGAACGATTCGATGGCCCCCATGCGGCGTTTCAATGGGGACGTGCCCGCCGCGGCGGGCGTCCGGCACCGTCAGTCTTCCGGCGGCGCGAGCATCGCGGTGAAGGCGTCGACGAGGTGCTGGCGCACGTAACGATGCACCGGATCGCTCTCGGCACCACCGTGCCAGTGCAGCCGGATCGCGATGGTGTCCTCGGTGCCGCGCACCGGCACGCAGGCCAGCGCGCCTTGCCGCACGATCAGCGGCGCGACCACGGCGGGCAGCACCGCGACCACCGGGGCGGCCTGCAGCAGCCGGCTCAGCGTCAGCAGGCTCTTGACTTCGGTGGGCATCGCGCCGGTGTGCTGCAACTGGCCGAGAAAGGCGTTGCCGGCCGAGCCGAGCGCGATCGCATGCGACAGGCCGATTGCCTGCAGCGTGCGCAGTTCGTCCGCGCCGACGCTGGCCGGCAGCGGCAGTTGCGCGGGCGCGTGCACGCAGACCAGCTCGCAACGATGCAGGTCCGCGCTGCGATGCCAGTCCTTCGTCGCGAGCGGCACGCCGGTGACCGCCATATCGATCTCGCGGGCGTCGAGGGCGTCCGGCATGCGGGCGGCCGGCATCGCGCGCGACACCAGCCGGATCGACGGCGCTTCGCGCGCCAGCGCGGCACACAGCACCGGCAGCAGCATCGCCTCCAGCGGTTCCGGCAGCGCGATGCGCAGGCACGCCTGCGCCGACGAGGGATCGAACTCGCCGGCCGGACGTACCAGGCCATAGGCCTCGTTCAGCAGCGCGCGTACCGGTTCGACCAGCGCCATGGCCTTGGCGGTCGGCTCCATGCCCCTGGCGCCGCGCACGAACAGCGGATCGTCGAACAGCCGCCGCAGCCGGGCCAGCATATGACTGACCGCGGGCTGCCCGAGGAACAGTTGCCGGGCCGCGCCGCTGACCGAACGCTGGCTCGCCAGCGCATCGAAAGCGACCAGCAGGTTCAGGTCCAGCGCGCGGAATTTGCGGTAGTCGAGGGGGGCGATGTTGTTCGATGTGTGCGGGGATGTGTGGGCCGATGTGTGCGCCGCGTCGTTGCGCGGCCCGGTGACCGGATCCATGCCGTTTCTCCGTCGAGTTCGCCGCGCCAGCCGGGATCCGCCTGGCTCCATGGCCGTTATGGGGTGTCGCGGTCCCGTGGCTCCGCGATGGCATCGAGCATCGCCTGGCCGAGCGCGACGTCGCCTTGCTGCTTCAGCGCCTCGGCCGCGCCGAGCTTGTCGCGCAGTTCGCGATTCTGGCTCAGCTTGAACTTGCCGACCAGCCGCGTGATGTCGATCTCGATGCCGACGATCGCCTTCAGCATCGTATCGATGTAGTCGGCCGGAGCGTCCGTCATCTTCCACGGCTGCGGCCGCGAGGCCTCGTGCGTGCGCGTCAGGCGCGCCACCACGCCCCGGACGTACCGTTCCTCATCGCGGATCGTGATCCTGCCATGGGCATGGACCACCCGGTAGTTCCACGTCGGCACCTGCTTGTGGGTCTCGTGCTTGCTCGGGAACCACGTCGGCGTGATGTAGCCATCCTCGGCGCGGAACACGACCATGACCTCGTCGCCGTTCCGCACGTCCTGCCACACCGGATTCGCCCTGGCGACATGGGCGCGCAGCGTGCCGTTCCGGCCGGCGGACAGGTCCAGCTCGAACGGGAGATGGTTGGCGTCCAGGCCATTCGGGCCATGCGTGACCAGCATCGCGAATGGATGCTGACGCATCAGGCGATGCAGCGCGTCGACGTCCTGCACTTCGAAATGGGAGGGGATGTACATGGTCTCGAACGGGTCTCGAATGGCGAAAGGGACTGGCGTGGTGACGGGCGGAACTCGCGGGCGGAACTCGTGGGCGGAACTCACGGGCGGAACTCACGGGCGGAACTCACGGGTGGACCTCGCGGCAGATCTCACCGGCGGACCTCCACCGTGCTCGATGATCGGCCCGTAGCCGGCCGGAAGAAAGAGCCATTCTGGAGGTATTCGAATGGACCAGTATTCGGGGTAATGGCTGATCCGAGGGAGTCCGCCCAAGCCTTCGCCGGGTGTTTCTTTTTTCAGCTGGCCGGGAATACGCCCCTGGTCCGGGCAGCGGACCCGAGTACCTTGGCCAGTTTCTTGACCGCCGCGTCGATCTGCTCGTCGGTGTAGCCGCCGAGTCCGAGCACCAGGCCCGGGCGCGCGTTTCCGCTCGAGTACATCGGCGACACCGGCCTGACCGCCACGCCCGCCTCTATCGCGAGCGAGGCAATCCACTGGTCGTCCCACCCCTCGCCGAGCCACAGCACCAGGTGCATGCCCTGGTCCCCGGGCTGGAGCCAGGCCAGCTCGGACGGTATCCAGCGCGCGATTGCCGCGATCAGATGCTGGCGCCGGTCCGCATAGACCAGCCGGACTCGGCGGATATGCCGGTCGAGGTGTCCTTCGTCGATGAATGCCGCCAGCACATGCTGGTCGGCGCTGGGCGAATGCCGGTCGATCAGGACACGGGCGCCGCAGAACGCCGGCACCAGCGCCTGCGGAACGATGGCATAGCCGAGCCGCAGCGAAGGGAAGAGGATCTTGCTGAAGGTGCCCAGATAGACCACGCGGTCGGGCGCGAGTCCCTGCAGCGAGGGAAAGGGATGGCCGACGTAGCGCAATTCGCTGTCGTAGTCGTCCTCGACGATCCAGGACCCATTGGCGCGCGCCCAGGCCAGCAGCGCGTTTCTTCTCGCCATCGTCAGCGGCATGCCCAGCGGATATTGATGCGAGGGCGTGACGAAGGCCACGCGCGCGCGCTCGGCCATCGCGCGACCCGCCTCGACGTCCATGCCGGCCTCGTCGACCGGTACGTGGACCATGCCGCGCCGGTGTCCCGTGCTTTCCAGGATGCCGGTGATGCCGCGATAGGCGGGGTCTTCGACCCACGCGAGGTCGTCGGCGTCGAGCAGTACCTGGCACGACAGGTAGAGGCCCTGCTGCGTGCCGGAGGTGACGATCACCTGCTCCGGCGTGCAATGGACCGAGCGGGAGCGGCGCACGTAGTCGGCGATCGCGGAGCGCAGCGCCGGCACGCCTTGGGGGTCGTCGTAGCCGGAGGGCGCGGCCGCACGCAGCGCTCGCGTGCGATTGCCCAGCCGGCGCCATGCGTCGTCGGGCGCGGTGGGGCCCACCGGCACCGAAACCGCAAACGGCACGGGCGGCAGCGGCGCGAATTGCCGCGCGACGTCGGCAAAGGCCGCGGCCCGCGTGCTCAATCGCACCGGAGCCGCCGGCGCATCGACATGGCGGGCCGGCGTACGGCGCTGCGGCGCATCGGATAACGCCGTCGCAACCCTGGTGCCGGCGCCGGCCTGGGCCTCGAGATAGCCCTCGGCAATCAGCTGCTCGAACGCCTCCAGCACGGTCCCGCGCGACACGGCCAGCGAGCTCGCCAGATGGCGCGTCGATGGCAGCAGCTCGCCCGGTTTCAGTTCCCCTCGCCGGATCGCCTCGCGCAGCAACCGCGACAGCTGTCTGCCGAGCTGTCCTGCGGACCGGTCCAGCTTGCCGATGGAGGGCAGCTCCATTGCGTGACGGTGTCGTGCCATGTCTTCGCGCGTCGAAATGGATCAGGGCTCAATGCCGGTCGCGGGCGGCGTGGCCATTGGCATTGACATTGGGATTGACATTGGCATTCGCGTTGGCATAGACCACGCGGCCAGCGGTCCGCAGCGCCTCGACCATCAGCGTGGCGGCCGGCGACAGCAGCCGGTCGGTGCGCGTGATGATGCCGAAGTCGTCCATATGGCAGGGAACGTCCAGCGGCAGGATGGCCACCATGCCGTGGCGCGCATAGTACTCGGCGACATCGGCGGCCAGTACCGCCAGCATGTCGCTCTGCTCGATCATCTGCGTGACGAACAGCAGCGCGGCGGTCTCGACCACATTGGTCGGCGGCACCAGGCTGGCGCGCTGGAACATCAGGTCGAAGCGATGGCGCAGCACGCTGCCGGCCGGCGGAACGATCCACGTCGCCGGCTGCAGATCGGCCAGCGACAGTGCCGGCGCGTCCAGCAGCGGATGGCCGCAGCGCGCCACCACGCAGACCGGCTCGCCGGCCAGCGGTTCGTAGCGCAGCTGCAGCTTGTCGTGTTCGGCGAACAGCCGGGCCACCACCAGATCGAGCTTGTCCTGCGCCAGGCGCTCCAGCAGCACGTTGCTGTTCTCGATCTCCAGCGAGACGCGCAGCCCGGGGTTGTCGCGCTTGAGCTCGGCCACCGCGGGCGGCAGCAGCTTGACCGCGGGCGAGGTGATCGCGCCGACCGCGACATGGCCGAGGCGGCCCGCGCGCAGGCCCATCACTTCCTGCTGCGCCTGATCGAGGCTGCCGACCACGGCCCGTGCGTGGCGGATCATCGCGTCGCCATACAACGTTGGCCGCATGCCGCGCGGCAGCCGTTCGAACAGCGGCACGCCGAGCATTTCCTCGAGTTCGCGCAGCAGCTTCGATGCGGCGGGCTGCGTCATGTTCAGGACCGCCGCGGCGCGATGAATATTGCCTTCCTCGGCCAATGCCACCAGCAGCAGCAATTGGCGGGTTTTCAGGCGGGCGCGGATATACCAGGGCGGAGAAGTCGGCATCGGGTTAACACGGATATCTGATTCGATATCGCAATGGCGTGAATTTTCATTAGAAGGATATCCGATCGGTTTGTACACTGCCGCCTGTCGAAAACAAAACCGATCGCCCAAGGCGCGACGCAGCCAGGAGACACCCTCAGCTGCCCCCAAATCCCGATGACGTCCCCCGCCGCGCGGCCATTGCCGCGGGCCGGCGTTCGTCCCGCCGCATTCAGGAATTTCCATGCCGGATTCAAAACCCAAGCTCCGCTCCGCCCAATGGTTCGGCACCGCCGACAAGAACGGCTTCATGTACCGCAGCTGGATGAAAAACCAGGGCATTCCCAATCATGAATTCGATGGCCGGCCCATCATCGGCATTTGCAATACCTGGTCGGAATTGACGCCGTGCAATGCGCATTTCCGCAAGCTGGCCGAGCACGTCAAGCGCGGCGTCTTTGAAGCCGGCGGCTTTCCGGTCGAATTCCCGGTGTTCTCGAATGGCGAATCGAATCTGCGGCCGACCGCGATGCTGACGCGCAATCTGGCCGCGATGGACGTCGAGGAAGCGATTCGCGGCAATCCTGTCGATGCCGTCGTGCTGCTGGCCGGCTGCGACAAGACCACGCCGGCGCTGCTGATGGGCGCGGCCAGCTGCGATGTGCCTGCGATCGTCGTCAGCGGCGGGCCGATGCTCAACGGCAAGCTCGACGGCAAGGACATCGGCTCCGGCACCGCGGTGTGGCAGCTGCACGAATCGCTGAAGGCGGGCGAGATCGACCTGCACCATTTCCTGTCGGCCGAGGCCGGCATGTCGCGCTCGGCCGGCACCTGCAACACGATGGGCACCGCCTCGACGATGGCCTGCATGGCCGAGGCGCTCGGCACCACGCTGCCGCACAACGCGGCGATTCCCGCGGTCGATGCGCGCCGCTACGTGCTGGCCCACATGTCCGGCATCCGCATCGTCGAGATGGCCCGGGAAGGGCTGTGCCTGTCGAAGATCCTGACGCGCGAGGCCTTCGAGAACGCGATCCGCACCAATGCGGCGATCGGCGGTTCCACCAACGCCGTGATCCACCTGAAGGCGATCGCCGGCCGCATCGGCGTGCCGCTGGAACTGGAGGACTGGACCCGCATCGGCCGCGATACCCCGACCATCGTCGACCTGATGCCGTCGGGGCGCTTCCTGATGGAGGAGTTCTACTACGCCGGCGGCCTGCCCGCGGTGCTGCGCCGGCTCGGCGAGGGCGGCCTGCTGCCGCATCCGGGCGCGCTGACCGTCAACGGCAGGACGCTGTGGGACAACGTCAAGGACGCGCCGAACTTCAACGACGAGGTGATCCGCCCGCTCGATCGGCCGCTGATCGCCGACGGCAGCATCCGCGTGCTGCGCGGCAACCTGGCCCCGCGCGGCGCGGTCCTCAAGCCCTCGGCGGCCACGCCTTCGCTGCTGAAGCACCGCGGCCGCGCGGTGGTGTTCGAGAACCTGGAGCACTACAAGGCCCGCATCGTCGACGAATCGCTCGAGGTCGACGCCAGCTCGGTGCTGGTGATGAAGAACTGCGGGCCCAAGGGTTATCCCGGCATGGCCGAGGTCGGCAACATGGGCCTGCCGCCGAAGCTGCTGCGGCAGGGCGTCAAGGACATGGTGCGGATCTCCGATGCGCGCATGAGCGGCACGGCCTACGGCACCGTGGTGCTGCATGTCGCGCCGGAGGCCGCGGCGGGCGGTCCGCTGGCGGCGGTGCGGGACGGCGACTGGATCGAACTCGACTGCGAGGCGGGCACGCTGCATCTGGACATCCCGACCGAGGAACTGGCGGACCGCATGGAGATGTTCCGGCCGCCGAAGCCCGAGGGCCGCGCGGGCGAGGGGGGCTATCAACGGCTCTATGTCGACCACGTGCTGCAGGCGGACCAGGGTTGCGATCTCGATTTCCTGGTGGGCTGCCGTGGTGCCGATGTGCCACGCCACTCGCATTGAGCTCGCATGGCACGGCAACGCATGCACGGCAACCCATGCACGGCAACCCATGCACGGCAACCCATGAACGGCAACCCATGAACGGCAACCAGGAGCACACGCCATGCCATTGACCGGCCATCAACTGATCGGCGCCACCGCGCGGCGCGGCAGCGGCGAGGCCTTCCACGCGGTGCATGCGGCCAGCGGCGAGATCATCGCCGATCCCGCTTTTCACGGCGCCTCGCTTGCCGACGTAGACGAGGCCTGCACGCTGGCCGCGCGGGCGTTCGATACCTACCGTGCGCTGCCCGACGAAGCCCGCGCCGCGTTCCTCGACGATATTGCCGCGCGCATCGAAGCGATCGGCGATGCGCTGATCCTGCGCGCGATGGACGAAACCGGCCTGCCGCGCGCCCGGCTCGAGGGCGAGCGCGCCCGCACCACCGGCCAATTGCGCATGTTCGCGGCGCTCGTGCGCAGCGGCGACGCTTGGGATGCCCGCATCGAACCGGCCCTGCCGCAGCGCCAGCCGCCGCGCACCGATCTGCGGCTGCGGCGCATCGGCATCGGTCCCGTGGCCGTGTTCGGCGCCAGCAATTTCCCGCTGGCATTCTCGGTCGCCGGCGGCGATACCGCGTCGGCGCTGGCGGCGGGCTGTCCCGTGGTGGTCAAGGCCCATCCCGCTCACCCAGGCACCTCCGAACTGGTCGGCCTTGCGGTGCAGGCCGCCATTGCCGCGGCGGGTCTGCCCGAAGGCGTGTTCTCGCTGCTGTTCGATGCCGGCCACGAGGTCGGCGCGGCACTGGTCGCGCATCCGGCCATCCAGGCGGTCGGCTTCACCGGCTCGCGCCGCGGCGGCCTCGCGCTGATGGCGATCGCCGCCGCACAGCCCGCACCCATTCCCGTGTATGCCGAGATGAGCAGCGTCAATCCGAATATCCTGCTGCCCGCCGCACTGGCACGGCGCGGCGAAGCGCTGGCGCGCGACTTCGTCGCCTCGGTGACGCTGGGCTGCGGTCAGTTCTGCACCAATCCGGGCCTCGTGCTGGCGGTCGGCGGCGAAGCGTTCGAGCGCTTCGTCGCCGCGGCGGCCAGCGCGATCGCCGCGGTGCCCGCCGGCGTGATGCTGACCGCCGGTATCGCCCGAGCCTATGCCGAAGGCATCGAACGCCTGGCGTCGCATCCGGCGGTCACCACGGTCGCGCAAGGTGCCAAGGCCTCGGGCCGCGCCACCGCGAGCCTGTTTCGCGTGCGCGCCACCGATCTGCTGGCCGACGCGCGGCTCGCCGAGGAATGCTTCGGCCCGTGCAGCGTGCTGGTCGAATGCGAGGACGCCGACCAGCTGCGCCGGGTGCTGGAGCAGGGCGAAGGGCAGCTGACCGCGACGCTCCATCTGGACGACGCGGACCACGACGCCGCCCGCGCGTTGTTGCCGGTGCTGGAGCGCAAGGCCGGCCGCATCCTGGCGAACGGCTTTCCGACCGGCGTCGAAGTGTGCGATGCGATGGTCCATGGCGGGCCGTTTCCGGCGACATCGGACGGGCGCAGCACCTCGGTCGGCACCGCCGCGATCGAACGCTTCCTGCGTCCTGTCTGCTATCAGAACCTGCCCGATGCGCTGCTGCCCGACGCCCTGCGCGACGGCAACCCGCTCGGGCTGCGGCGCCGCGTCGGCGGCAAGGTGGAGGCGGTGGCCACGCCGGCCTGACCCCTGCGCATCGAGGCCCATCCCGATATTCACAACATGCAGAACAATGTGAGGAGACCGATATGAACAGCCATTCCACGGCCGGGCTGGATCAGCCCGTGCCGCAGTCCATGCCGCAGCCCGTGCCGCTGCCCCACGACAGCGCCGACACCGCCCCAGCCGAAGAGTCCCGCATCATCGGCATGCTGACCCGCAAGCTGATCCCGTTCCTCGCGCTGATCTACGTGGTCGCCTACATCGACCGCTCGGTGGTCGGCTTCGCCAAGTTGCATATGAACGCCGCGGTCGGCATCAGCGATGCCGCCTATGGCCTCGGTGCGGGGCTGTTCTTCATCGGCTATTTCCTCTGCGAGGTGCCCAGCAACCTGGCGCTGGAGCGCTTCGGCGCGCGCCGCTGGTTCGCCCGCATCCTGCTGACCTGGGGCCTGATCACGATGGCGATGGCGCTGATACACAACGCCACCACCTTCTACGCGCTGCGCTTTCTGCTGGGCGCGGCCGAAGCGGGGCTCTATCCCGGCATCCTGTATTTCCTGACCAAGTGGTTCCCGATGCGGCATCGCGCCCGCATCATCGGCCTGCTGGTGCTGGCGCAGCCGATCGCGCTGATCGTCACCGGCCCGATCGCCGGCTGGGTGCTGTCGACGCCGGGGCTGTTCGGCATGTCGAACTGGCAGACGCTGTTCGTCGTCAGCGGCCTGCCCGCGGTGCTGCTGTGCCTGCCGACGCTGCGGCTGGTGCCGGAGTCCCCGGCTGACGCCAAATGGCTGTCGGCGCGCGACCGTGCCTGGATCGAGCGCGAACTCGCCGCGGACCAGAAGACCTTCGCGCTGAAGTCGCACGGCAACCCGCTGAAGGCGCTGAAGGACAAGCGCGTGCTGCTGCTGTCGCTGCTGTTCCTGCCGTTTCCGCTGAGCATCTACGGCCTGTCGCTGTGGCTGCCGACGATCATCAAGCAGTTCGGCGTCACCGATGCGAGTACCGGCCTGCTGTCGGCGGTGCCGTATCTGTTCGCGGTGGTGGGCCTGTATCTGCTGCCGCGCCATTCGGACCGCAAGGGCGAGCGCTACTGGCACATCGTGGTGGTGTCGAGCGCGGCCGCGCTGACGATGGCGGCGAGCGCCTGGGTGCAGACGCCCGCGCTGCAGTTCCTGTTCATCTGCCTGACGGCGTTCTCGATCTATTCGATCCAGGCAGTGGTGTGGGCGCTGCCGGGGCAGTTCCTGACCGGCGCCAGCGCCGCGGTCGGCATCGCCACCATCAATTCGCTGGCCAATCTGGGCGGCTATCTCGGCCCCTACGGCATCGGCCTGATCAAGGACGCGACCGGAAGCCTCGCCGCCGGCCTCTATTTCCTCGCCGCGATGCTGGTGTTCGCGGTGGTCATGACCTTCGTGGTACGCGCTGCGCTCGAGCCGCGCACGCCGCGCTGATACGGCAAGCCCTGCATATGTCTTACACCCGCACCTCGCCGCGCTACCGCGGCATCTTCCCGGTGGTGCCGACCACCTTCACCGAAACCGGCGAGCTCGATCTGCCCAGCCAGAAGCGCGCGGTCGACTTCATGATCGACGCCGGCGCGGACGGCCTGTGCATCCTGGCCAATTTCTCCGAGCAGTTCGCGCTGTCGGACGACGAGCGCGAGTTGCTGACGCGCACCGTGCTCGAGCATGTGCGGGGCAGGGTGCCGGTGATCGTCACCACCACGCACTACAGTACGGAGGTCTGCATCGCGCGCAGCCGGCGCGCGCAGCAGATGGGCGCCGCAATGGTGATGGTGATGCCGCCCTACCACGGCGCGACGTTCCGCGTGCCGGAGGCGCAGATCCACGAGTTCTACGCGCGGCTGTCGGACGCAATCCGTATCCCGATCATGATCCAGGACGCGCCGGCCAGCGGCACCGTGCTGTCGGCGCCGTTGCTCGCACGCATGGCCCGCGAGATCGAGCAGGTGGCCTACTTCAAGATCGAGACGCCGGGTGCGGCCAACAAGCTGCGCGAGCTGATCCGGCTGGGCGGCGACGCGGTGGAAGGGCCGTGGGACGGCGAGGAAGCGATCACGCTGCTGGCCGACCTGGAGGCCGGTGCCACCGGCGCGATGACCGGTGGCGGCTTTCCGGACGGCATCCGGCCGATCATCGAGGCGCACCGCCAGGGCGATGCCGACCTGGCCTTCGCGCTGTACCAGCGCTGGCTGCCGCTGATCAACCACGAGAACCGGCAGGCGGGCATCCTCGCGGCCAAGGCGCTGATGAAGGAGGGCGGCGTGATCGCCTGCGAGGCGCCGCGCCACCCGCTGCCACCGATGCATCCGGCAACGCGCAGGGAACTGATCGCGATCGCGCGGCGGCTCGATCCGCTGGTGCTGCGCTGGGCGAAATAGCGGAACAGCGCAGCACAGGGCCGCAAACAGCGGCAAATAGCGGCAGGAGATGGCAATGTGGCGGCCTTGCGGGCCGCCACATTGCATTGCGAAGGCGGACGGCTGATTTGCCCTCTCGCTTGTCGTTTTGGTGACCGTCTCGTCGGCCGGTTCGTCGGCGGTCCTACTCGCCGTCGGTCCACTCCACCTGCACGCCGAGGCTGCGCAGGTTCTCGACGAAGCGCGGATGCGCGCGCCGGATTGGCGCCGCGTTGCGGATCTCCGAGCGGCCGTCGATGCTGGCGGCCACCATGAACAGCGCGATGGCGACGCGGATGATGTAGGGGCTTTCCACCACGGCCGGCGCCAGCGTGTTGCCGCCGAAGGTGATCAAGCGGTGCGGGTCCGACGAGAACACATGCGCGCCGAACTTCGACAGCTCGCTGGTCCAGCCGAGCGCGCTGTCGTAGACCTTGTTCCAGAACATCGCATTGCCCTGCGCCCGCACGCCCAGCGCGATGAAGATCGGCAGCAGGTCGACCGGAAAATAGGGCCACGGCGCGGCCTCGACCTTGGTCAGCACATTGCTGGTGAAGGGCGTCTGCACCTGCAGCGGGCCGGAGCGCTCGGCGCGCGACCAGCCGTCCTCGTGCACGATGCGCACGCCGAACTTCTCGAAGGTCCGATCGATCAGCGGGAAATTCGCCGGCGCGCCGTTGCGCACCACCACGTCGCCATTGGTGATCGCACCGAGCGCGAGAAAGGTCGTGATCTCGTGGAAGTCCTCGTCGAAGGTGAACTCGCCTCCGCCGAGCTTCTCGCCGCCATGCACGGTCACGCGCGAGGTGCCGATGCCCTCGATGCGCGCGCCCATCATCGTCATGAAGCGGCAGAACTCCTGCACGTGCGGCTCGGACGCGGCGTTGGTCAGCGTCGAAGTGCCGCCGGCCGCGGCCGCGCACATCACGAAGTTCTCGGTGGTGGTGACCGACGCGTAGTCGAGCCAATGGTCGATCGGCCGCAGCGGGCCCTCGCTGTGCAGCAGCAGCGAGCCCTCGGCGCGTTCGACCTCGCCGCCGAAGCGGCGGAAGATCTCGACGTGCGGATCGATCTCGCGCACGCCCAGCGTGCAGCCCTTGACGTTGTCCTCGAGCCGCGCGACGCCGAAGCGGCTCAGCAGCGGCGGCACCAGCATGATCGAGGAACGCATTTCCTCGGGCAGATGGTGGCGGGCGGGATCGAAGACGGTATCGCGGTGATGCAGGTCCAGCGTGCCGCTGTCATGGTCCATGCGGACATCGCTGCCGAGCGTGCGGAAGATATCGAGGATCTTGCGCACGTCGGTGATGTCGGGCACGCCGTGCAGCCGGACCGGCTGGTCGGTCAGCAAGGTGGCGCACAGCACCGGCAGCACGGCGTTCTTGTTGGCGGAGGGTACGATGCGGCCACGCAGCGGCGTGCCGCCATGCACGATCAGATTTGACATGAGGGAGAGCGTCCGTGCCGCGCCGGCGGGCGGCGCCGAACGGCGGTAAGCGGTGGAAACGGACGGCATTGTACTGCCCCGGCCGCCGGCGCGGGCGATCGCCGAGGCCGCTATAATGCCCCGGCTACGGGCTCGCCGCCGCCATGCGGCCTTTGCATCGCCTGTGCCTGGGCTGTGCCCCGGCCCGTGGTTTGGCCCGTGGTTTGGCCCGTGCCTTGAGCCGTGCCTTGAGCCGTGCCTTGAGCCGTTCCGCGCCGCCATCCCGCAACGCCAGCACCAGCCAGCACCATCGCGCCACACCCGCCTCGATCCGCGTCGACATGAACGCCCCCTTTCCGATCCGCAAGGAGTGCCCGCCCGGGGCCTGCGTCTGCGGCCGCGAGCAGCTGCTCGACGATCCGCAGGCGGACATCCGCGTGCTCCGGCTGACCAAGGAGGAAGAGAAGCGGCTGATCGCGCGGCTGGAAGACGTGCAGACGCTCGACGACCTGCGCCGCATGCAGGAGAAAATGCATGCGCTGCTCGGCATCACGGTGACGATCGAGCCGAGCATTCACGGCGTGCGCACCGTGCGCGGCTTCAACATCGAACTGGCCGACCAGCTCGGTTTGTGCAAGAAGACCCGGCAGACCATTCCCGCGGCGATCCGCCGCTGTCTCGAACGCCATCCCGAGATCGCCTACGCGATTCTGGATGCGCAGGGGCTGCTGGGCGAGGGCTGAAGTCTCCGCGCCAGGACGGGGCCGGCGCCCCTGTTCAATTCCACGGCGCCCCGTCGGCCCATGCGCGATCGATCTCGTCGATCAGCCGCCGCACCTTCGGCGACAGATGGCGCCGGTTCGGATAGACCGCGCAGACCGGCGCCCCCGGACCGGTGAACCCCTCCAGCACCGGCACCAGCGTGCCCGCGCGCAGATCGCCGCCGACCAGGAAGGCCGCGATCTGCACCAGCCCGGCATCCGCCAGCGCCAGGTCCCGCATCGCCTCCGTATTGTTCATGCGCCAGCGTCCCTCGATCGCCAGCGTGCAAGGGCGGCCGTCGACCGTGAAGCGCCACGGCGGGGCCATGCCGGCGTGGGTATAGACGATGGTGTCGTGGCGCGCGATATCGTCCAGCGTCCTGGGCGTGCCGTGCGCCGCCAGATAGCTCGGCGTGGCGCAGGTCACCAGCCGGTGCGGCGCCAGCACGCGGCGGATCAGCCCGCTGTCGTGCTCGCCGCCGACGCGGATCGCGAGGTCGATGCCGTCGCGCACCAGATCGCTGTATTCGTCGGAGAAGGACACCTCGGCCCGCAGCTCGGGCCATTGCGCCAGATACCGGCGCAGGATCGGCACGATGTGCAGGCGGCCGAGGGTGACCGGCAGATCGATGCGCAGGCGGCCGCGCGGCACCTCGTTGCGCCAGGCCAGCGCGGCCTGCGCTTCGTCGACCTCCGCGAGGATGCGCACCGCATGCTCGTAGAACAGCCGGCCCTCGTCGGTCAGGCTGACGCTGCGCGTGGTCCGCTGCAGCAGGCGCGCGGCCAGTGCCGCTTCCAGCCGGGCGATGCATTTGCCGACCGCCGAGCGCGAGATCCCCAGCCGTTGCGCCGCCAGCGTGAAGCTATGCGCCTGCGCGACCTGCACGAAGGCGCGCACATCGCCCAGGTGATCGAGCGCGATGCCTTCCCCATTAGGCACGATTCGTCCCCAGTGTTGCGAAAGTTGGCTACTTTATCACCGCCTTGGCACCGATTACGCTTGCCGGACACGCGGGCAGCCCGGCGAATCGGGCCCCCCGCCGCGATTGAACAAGCCAATGACGAAGCCGATGGCCGGGCCGATGGCCGGGCCAATGACAGGGCCAATGGCCGGGCCAATGGCCGAGGCCAACGACCGGGCCAATAACGGAGCGATTGCCGATGACCCAAGCCGATACATCACGACACGATGATTCCCGCGCCGCGCAGGCGCAAACAGCTTCCCATGCGCCGAGGGACAACCGCTGGCCCGCGGTGGCCGCGGTCGGCCTGGCGACCTTCGGCGTCGTCACCACCGAGATGCTGCCGGTCGGCCTGCTGACGCCGATCGCGCAGGGCCTGCAGGTATCGGCCGGCAGCGCGGGCCTGATGCTGTCCGCGCCCGCGCTGCTGGCGGCATTGTTCGCCCCGCTGATCGTGGTCGGCGCGGGCTCGATCGATCGCCGGCACCTGCTGGCCGCCTTGCTGCTGGCACTGGCCGGCGCCAACGTGCTGTGCGCGCTGGCGCCGACGCTGCCCTGGCTGCTGGCCGCGCGCGTGGTGGTGGGCTTCTGCATCGGCGGCATCTGGGCGGTGGCGGGCGGGCTGGCGCCGCGGCTGGTGGCGGCGCCGTCGGTCGGCTGGGCCACGGCCATCATCTTCGGCGGGGTATCGGTGGCCTCGGTGGTCGGCGTGCCGCTGGGGGCGTGGCTGGGCGAACTGGTCGGCTGGCGCGCGGCCTTCGGCGCGATGGCGATCTGCAGCGGCCTGATCTTCGTGCTGAACGTGGCCACGCTGCCGCCGCTGCCGGCCGCCGCCCGCGGCTCGCGGCAAGGACCGCGCGCGCAATTCGGCAACCGCGGGGTGCGGCTCGGCCTGACGGTGACGTTTTTGCTGGTGGCCGGCCACTTCATGGCCTACACCTTCGTGCGGCCCTTGCTGCAGCAGGTCTCGGGCTTCGGCGCGGCGTGGATCGGCGTGCTGCTGTTCGGCTACGGCGTGGCCGGCATGATCGCCAACTTCGCCGCGGGGCCGCTGGCCGGACGGCATCCGGGACGCGCGCTGCTGGCCGTCGCGCTGGCGTTGAGCACGACGCTGCTGCTGTTCGCGGCGCTGGGCGGCACCATGGCCGGTGGCGCGGTGCTGCTGCTGTGCTGGGGACTGTCGTACGGCGCGGTGTCGGTCTCGGTGCAGAGCTGGATGCTGCGCGCCGCCGACGGCCTCGACGGCATCGAGGCCGCGACCGCGCTGCTGGTGTCGGTCTTCAACCTCGGGATCGCGCTGGGCTCGTTCTTCGGCGGCATCGCGGTCGACGCGGCGGGGCTGCATGCGACGCTGCTGATCGCCGGTGCGCTGACGCTGGCGGCGCTGGTCACTAGCCTGCGCATGCAGCGCGCGCCGGCGGCGGCTTCCGCTGGCCTGGCTCAATGCAGGCCGTAGCGCGCCAGGGTGTCCTGCAGTTCCAGCAGTTCGACCATGGTGGCGCCGCCGGCCAGCCGCTCGCGCATCTGCTGCTCCTTGCGTTCGCGCGCCTCGCTGGCCTCGATGACCTGCGCCACCTGCTCGCGCGCCACCACGACCAGGCCGTCGCGATCGCCAACCACGATGTCGCCGGGGCGGATCGCGGCGCCGCCGACGATCAGCGGCACGCCCAGCTTGCCCGGCTGCTGCTTGTTGGTGCCGCGGATGCAGACGCCGCGGCAGAACACCGGGAATCCCATCTCGACGATGCTGGCCGCGTCGCGCACCGCGCCGTCGATGACGAGCCCGGCCAGACCGATCGTCTGCGCCGCGAAGGTCAGCACGTCGCCCCACGGGCCGGCCTCGGCGAAGCCCTTGGCGTCCACCACCAGCACGTCGCCGGGCCGCGCCTTGGTCAGCGCGTAGTGGATCATCAGATTGTCGCCGGGACGGACATCCACGGTCAGCGCGGGTCCGGCCAGCCGCATGCCGGGATCGAGCGCGGCGATGCGCGGATCGACCGCGCCCTGCTGGCCCTGTGCCTCGTGGATGGTGGCCGTGCCGAGCCGCTTCAGGCGGTCGAGCTGCGCGGTAGTGATGTCGGCTTGCGTCATGGCTAGCGGGAAGTCCGGATCAGGAAAGGGGTGAAGGCTGGGATGCGAGCGGGGATGCCGGGCGGCGATGGGGCGGGGATGCGATTCAGTCCACCGTGGCGCCGGAGCGCTTGACCAGCGATTCCCAGTACGGCATTTCCCTGGCAATGAAGGCGCGGAACTGCGCGGTGGTGCCGCGCACGTCCGCCGAACCCATGTCCGACAGCTTGCCGGCGATGTCCGGCTGGCCCAGCACCGCGTTCAGCGCGGCGTTCAGCCGCTGCACCAGCGGCGCCGGCGTATCGGCCGGCACGAACAGGCCATACCAGTTCTCGATCACGAAGCCGGGGAAGCCGGCCTCCTGCATCGTCGGCAGATCGGGCAGCGTGCGGGCGCGTCTGGCACCGGTGGTAGCGAGCGGACGCAGCCGTCCGGATTTCAGTTGCGGGGCGATCGCGGTGGTGGTCTCGAAGGCGATCGGCACCTGGCCGGCAATCACGTCGCCGAGCGCCGGCCCCTGTCCGCGATAGGGGATATGGACGATGTCGAGCTGGCGTTCGAGCTTGAGCATCTCGCCGGCCAGATGCTGCGGGCTGCCGCTGCCGCCCGAAGCGTAGCTGTATTTGCCGGGCGCGGCCTTGGCCAGCGCGACCAGCTGCGCCACCGAATTCACCGGCAGCGCGCTGTTGACGTACAGCACCAGCGGCACCGACGCGACCTCGCCGACCGGCGCCAGCGCGCGGGTGGGATCGAGCTTGAGCTGGTAGAGGTTGCGGTTGATCACGATGCCGGTGTTGTTGCCCAGCAGCGCGGTGCAGCCGTCACCCTTGGCGCGCGCGACGAACTCCGTGCCGATATTGCTGCTGGCGCCGCCGCGGTTGTCGACGATCACGGGCACGCCGAGCTGCTTCGACAGCCCGGGTGAGACGATGCGCGCGAGGATGTCGGTGGTGCCGCCGGGCGGGTAGGGCGACACGATCCGCAGGGTCGCGCACGGATAGGGCTCGGGCGTGGCGGCGCGGGCGTTCGGGGCGGCAAGGCCGAGGCCCGCCATCGCGGCGGCGGCGAGCAGCAGGGCGTGCCGGCGCGAAGGGCGGCGTGAAGAAAGGCGGCGAGCGTGGCCAGGTTCGATGTTCATGCTGTCTCCTGATGCAATTCGGTGCGACGTGTTTCGTCGTCTGTGGGCAAGGGTTCAATGCCGGCGGCGTTGGACCGCCAGAGGCCGTCGAGGACCGTCGATGCTCGTCAATGACATTCGGTGTCCGCTAATGGCCGGCGCGCTGCAGCACGTGATACCCGAACTGGCGGCGGGCCTCGCGCAGCGCCATGCCGCCCAGCGCCGCGTCGAGGATCCGCTGCTCGACATCGCGCGTCCGCAGCGCGCGCTCGATCACGCGCGGCGCCTGCGATCGCGGAATGACGACCACGCCGTCGGCATCGGCCAGCATGTAGTCGCCCGCGACCACGCGCACGTCGCCGAGGCTGACCGGCTGCCCGACGGCCGAGACCTGCACGCGATCCTTGCCGGTACGCATGAAGCGTCCGCGGGCATACAGCGGATAGCCGGCGGCATCGGCTTCCGCGGTGTCCCGGCAGACCCCGTGGATCACGGTGCCAGCGATGCCGCGATGCGCCGCCAGCCGGCTCATGATGCCGCCCCAGACGGTGCAGTCCAGCCGGCCGCCGTTGTCGAGCACGGCCACCGCGCCGGCCGGGATGTCGTCGAGAAAATCGCCGACGGTGCCGGGGGAGGCCACATCCACCGGCACGAAGCTGACGGTGAAGGCCGGGCCGAACAACGCCGGCGCGCCGGCGATCGGCTGGATGCCCAGCGCGCTGCCGGGCAGGCGGAAATAGTCCAGGGCGTCGGAAACCTCGGCGGTGGAGAGCTCGCGGACGGCCTGCAGCCAGTCGTCTTCCCGCTTGTCTCCCTGCCCGTCTTCGCGTCCCACTGCGTGGCCGTCCCCGTGTTGCATGGCTTGCATGTCGATGTCCTCGTAAGCTTGAGGCGCAGTTTCAAGTAAAGTGCGAGCCGGATCAAACATCGATTATTGGACTCGGATTCAGAAAAAATGAACTTGCGACAGCTCAGCTATTTCTGCGCCGTGGTCGACGCGGGCAGCGCCGTCGAGGCCGCCAGCCGGCTGTTCGTCGCGCCGACGGCGATCAGCATGCAGATCGCGCAGCTCGAGGGCCAGCTCGGCGCGCCCGTCTTCGATCGTTCAACCCGGCCCATGTCGCTGACCGCCACGGGGCGCTTCCTGTATCCGCGCGCCAAGGACCTGCTGTCGCAGATGCGGCGGCTCGACGAGGAGGCGCGCGCGGTCGCCGCCGGCAATCTCGGCTGGCTCGGCGTCGGTTTCACGCGCTCGGCGATCTTCTCGATCCTGCCCGCGGCGGTGCGCCGTTTCCGCAAGCGCTTTCCCGATGTCCATCTCGATCTGGTCGAGCAGCTGTCCGAGCATCAGCCCGCGCTGCTGCGGCGCGGGCGCATCGACGTGGGCATCTCGCGCTATATCGGCGAATTCGAACGCCCGGCCGATCTCGTGCATACGGTCCTGTTCGAGGAGCCGTTCGTCGCAGCGCTGCCGGCGACGTCGACACTCGCGCGCCGCAAGTCGCTGCGCGCGGCCGATCTCGGCGCGATGGCGCTGATCCGGTATCCGAAGGACCCGCAGAGCGGCTTTGCCGACCTGATGCTGGCGGCGCTGCGCGAGGCGGGCGCGGACCCGCTGCCGGGCCACGAGGCGATCGAGATCCACACCGCGCTGGGGCTGGTGGCCGCCGGACTCGGCTTTACGCTGGTCGGCGCCTCGGTCGCCGAGGCGAACCGGCCCGATGTCGCCTTCGTGCCGATCGCGGACCTCGGCACCCGCGCGACCGTGGTGGCGGTGACGCGGGCCGATGCGTCGCCGCCGGCGGTGCAGGCCTTCGTCGCCGCGCTGAAGGAGGGCAGGGGCGGCCCGGAGCGCCCCGCGCCGCGACGGAAGTCCCGCGCGGGGTAGCGCGTCGCCGACGTGGCGCGTCGCCGCCATGTCGCCTTCCACTGCCATATCGTCGGGCACGAGGGCGGCGGCATGATGGCCAACGTCGTGGTGCTGGCGCCGGGGCAGACCGTCGCGTCGTTGCCCTTGATGCGCGCGCATCCCACATGCGCTGACCGCGTATCGAAATCCGAAACGCTTCGTTTGTCATGGCGGCCCGCCGGGCTATCGTCGGGGCTACTCCGATCCCCGATCCATCAAGCCATGACGCTTTCGATCCCGAATCACGCGCTTCGCGGCCTCCGCGGCCTGCGCGCGCTGGCCGCGCTCGCCATCGCCTGCGCCGCCGTGGCCGCATCCGGCGCCGCGCTGGCCCAAACCGCCGCCGATACCTTACGCATCGGCTACCAGAAGTCCGCCAGCCTGCTGGTGGTGATCAAATCGCAGCGGTCGCTCGAGCGCCGGCTCGCGCCGCTGGGCACCGCGGTCAAGTGGGTGGAATTTCCTGCCGGTCCGCAATTGCTGGAGGGCCTGAACGTCGGCGCCGTCGATGTCGGCTTCGTCGGCGAGGCGCCGCCGATCTTCGCGCAGGCCGCCGGGGCCGACTTCGTCTACATCGGTTTCGATCCCGCCGCGCCGCAAGCCGAAGCCATCGTGGTGCGCCGGGACTCGCCGGTGCGCACGGTGGCCGATCTGAAGGGCCGCAAGGTCGCGCTGAACAAGGGCTCGAACGTCCATTACCTGCTGGTCAAGGCACTGGAGAAGGCCGGGCTGAAGATCACCGATATCCAGCCGGTCTATCTCGCGCCGGCCGATGCGCGCGCGGCCTTCGAACGCGGTGCCGTCGATGCGTGGGTCATCTGGGATCCCTTCCTCGCCGCCGCGGAAAAGCAGGTCGGCGCGCGCGTGCTGGCCGATGGCCGCGGGCTCGTCAACAACTACGCCTACTACCTTGCCGCGCGGCGCTTTGCCACGCAGAAGCCACAGATCGTCGAGGCGCTGTTCGATGAACTGTTGCAGCAGGGCCGGCGCCTGAAGGCCGATACGCGTGCCGCCGCGGCGTCGATCGCCCCGCAGCAGGGGCTGGATGCCGACGTCGTCGAACGCACGCTCAATCGCAGCGAGTTCGGCGTCGCGCCGCTGACGCCGGCCGTCGCCGCGCAACAGCAGCAGATCGCCGATACCTTCCACGCACTGAAGCTGATTCCGAAGCCGATCCGCATTGCCGATGCGTTGCCTGCCGAGCGGGACAAATCGGAGAAACGGGACGCCGTCGCACAGCGCGGGGCGCTCCAGGCCGGAGATGCCCGATGAAAGTCCTGTGGTTCCTGCCCACGCATGGCGATTCGCGCTACCTGGGCACCGCCAGGGGCGCGCGCGCCGCGACCTTCGACTACTTCAAGCAGGTCGCGATCGCGGCCGACAGCCTGGGCTACGAGGGCGTGCTGCTGCCGACGGGCCGCTCCTGCGAGGACTCGTGGATCCTTGCCTCGAGCCTGATCGACGCCACGCGGCGGCTCAAGTTCCTGGTGGCGTTGCGCCCCGGGCTGATGCAGCCGTCGCAGACCGCGCGCATGGCGGCGACGCTGGACCGGCTGTCGGGCGGGCGTCTGCTGGTCAACCTTGTCACCGGCGGCGATCCGGAAGAGCTGCAGGGCGATGGCCTGTTCCTGTCGCATCGCGACCGCTATGCGCTGTCGCGCGAATTCCTGACGATCTGGCGCGAGATCCTGGCGCGCAGCCACGATGGCGAGGCGTTCGACTTCGCCGGCGACCATCTGCGCGTGGAGGGCGCGAAGGCGCTGTATCCGCCGATCAGCCGGCCCTATCCACCGCTGTTCTTCGGCGGCTCGTCGCCCGAGGGCCACGACCTTGCCGCCGAGCAGGTCGATACCTATCTGACCTGGGGCGAGCCGCCGGCGGCGGTGGCGCAGAAGATCGCCGACGTGCGCGCACGCGCCGCCGCGGTCGGCCGCACGCTGCGTTTCGGCATCCGCCTGCACGTGATCGTGCGAGAGACCGAGGAGGAAGCGTGGCGCGCGGCCAGCGAACTGGTGTCGCATCTGGACGAGGACGTCGTCGCCGCGGCCCAGCGCAAGTTTGCCGCGATGGATTCGGTGGGCCAGCGCCGGATGGCGCAGTTGCATGGTGGCCGCTTCAACCGGGACGACGTCCGCCAGGGCCTGGAGATCGCGCCGAACCTGTGGGCCGGCGTCGGGCTGGTGCGAGGCGGCGCCGGTACCGCGCTGGTCGGCAACCCCGAGCAGGTGGCGGCGCGCATCCGGGAATACGCGGACCTGGGGCTGGAATATTTCATCCTGTCCGGCTACCCGCATCTGGAAGAGGCGCACCGCTTCGCCGAACTGGTGTTTCCGCTGCTGCCGCTGGCGCGGCGCGAGGCCGCCCAGCGCGTGCTGACCGGACCGTTCGGCGAGATCGTCGCCAATACCTTCGTGCCGTCGGCGGCCACGCCAGGCGCCAATCTGTCCGCGAGTTGAACGCCATGTCGAATCCCTCGAAAAGCGGTGCCGCGCTGGCGGCCGATTTTCCCGCGGCCGCGCCGGCGCGCGCGCTGCTGCCCCAGGGCTGGGCGACTTCCGTGCTGCGGCGCGGCCTGCCGTGGCTGGTGCCGGCCCTGATCCTGCTGCTGTGGGAGCTGGCCTCGCGCAGCGGCTGGCTGTCGAGCCGCG
>Ga0065721_10049986_pt1 | contig 24562 bp, 24 predicted proteins | sample Mesricmetagenome_FD_59108 | JGI IMG/M metagenome (GOLD analysis project Ga0065721, IMG submission 59108) | Mesophilic microbial community from rice straw/compost enrichment Sample: eDNA_1 v2 (version 2) | ecosystem: Engineered > Solid waste > Grass > Composting > Bioreactor | place: USA: Davis...
TCAACCCCTTCCGCATAACCCTCGAAAACAACGGAAAAATCCGGCCGCAGCCGGATCGGGAGAAAACTTTCGCGGGGGCAAGTGGCGGAGAAGGTGGGACTCTCACCCATTCAGCCACGCGATACCTGAGATTCCAAGGCCTTGGCTAAGCTGTTACCGCAAAACGAGGAAAAGCGATACCTCAAGGTGTACCGCGCAGTGTACTCGGTGATGCAAATCCACTCTCCGCCACTCTGAATTGCCGCGCATCCGAGGACGGTGGGATGGCTTAAAGGTCGCCGCTCGAGCATCCAAGCCGTCGGTATGGGATGCGACTTCCGTGGCTCGAGGGGATGGCGGAAGCGGAAATAATTGCCGTTCGCCCTGAGGTCGGGAACGACACGCTGACCCGGCTGCGTTGAGTTCCGCAGTCACCTGAGCATGTCACAGTGCATGCCACAGGGAGACATCGTCGAGGAGTTCGGCTGCGAGCCTATACGAACTCTTCCTGCTGACCCGCTTGCCGACGTCACAGTGAAAGTGGTAGGCGACGGGCGATAGCGGCACAGGCGCACTATTAAAGCTAAAGCCGGGCGCTGGCGAAGGCGGTGGAAGTGGCGACGAGAATATATGCGATCAATCTGGATCGTTCGACCGATCGCTGGCATGCGCTGTCACAGCAGGGGAAGGAGCATCATCTCGAGCTTGTTCGCGTTCCTGGGATTGATGGGACGCAGATCCCGCCCACGAACCGCGTAGACTTCGATGAGCTCGCCTTCAGGCGAAACAACGGCCGCACCATACTACCGGGTGAATATGGCTGCTACCGGAGCCACCTTAAGGCGCTGGCGGCATTTCTCGAGTCAGGAGAACCACTAGGCATTATCGTGGAAGATGACATTCAACTCCAACCAGATCTGGTTGATCGGGTTGAAGCAGCCTTCAATGCGCTCGCAGGTGCCGACGTGATCAAATTGTTCAACCACAGGGTCGTCTGGTTCAAGCGCTCAGTTCGCACCGCCCTTGGAGATGAGATCGGACGCGCGGCACATGGTCCCCTTGGCTCTGCCGCGTGCTATGCCGTGACACGCGCTGGTGCAGCAAAACTGTCTACAGCCCTGCTGCAGATGGAGTATCCGTGGGACATCGCGCTGGAGCGCGGCTGGGCGAACAAGACCGCTGTCTATGCGTCGAAGCAAAACCTAACTACAGTCCGGCGTCAGGGCTCGACCATTGCCAGCAGGTCCGTCTACAAAGGTACGAAGTTCCCGTGGTGGAGGAGGCTTGGAACGTATGCGCGTCGCACTGCCGAAACTCTGCGCAGGATCAACTTCGCCCTACAAGCGCGGCATCATTGACTGGCCTCTAAAGCCAACTCGTGATGGTTTCGTCTCATGGAGAGCAGCATTTCTCCTGCTGGACGTTGGGGAGTCTGCCAGATCCACGCCACGAGGTCAGCCGTCCCGGAAAGGCAACGACGCTGATGCCGTCGCTCTCGTCATGGTTTTCCACTCCATCTGTAGGAAGAGCACGGCATCCAGGTCGTACGAGCGCACCGAAATTGTTGTTGGAACTCATTGGCTAAGAACCTAAGAAAGCTGAAGACTGTCTGAGGGAGCTCCAGAGGAAGCGCTGCCAGCGAAGAGGTCAAAAACATCTTCCTGTCGAGCAAGCAAGGCCGAGAGCCGACTGAAAGAGGCGGACCTTCCTGAGCATAAGCGGAGTACCGGCGGCAATTGGGGCTCCCGCTACGCGATGTTTCTAAGGTGGTAGCGCTCTTCTTCGCATATGAGTAATATGCCCACCTTCGAACATGGCTTCCTGGAGGCGCAGAGCGTGACACCCGCCAAGCAAAAATCGGGAACTCATCCCTCCGCGACGCCGTCCCCATCAGATCCCGAATTGTTGGACCTGCTACTCCGCAACGCGCAGAAGTCGACGGCCAACAATAATCAGCCTGATGAGGGGGCCGACCAATTGCCAGAAGCAAAGGACGTTCCACAATCGCGCAACGTTGGCTGGGTTCAGGTATTTCTGTCAGCGATCATCACCGGACTGATGTGGTTCTTGATCCCCGATGAGGAAGACGATTTCTATCAAGAAAATTGAAGTAGCTTTAATAGCGGCCGCTGCGCATCCGCATTGGCTCGAGCCTGTAATGTGCGACTGTAGGCAAGCATAACTGCCATTGCCTAGCACTGACCGCCACTAGAAAGTAGGGCAAAATCGCTTAGCACTCTGGTCGGCTATCGGGCACCGCTTCCGAACAGGACCGTTCTGATCGTTTTGAATAATACGATCAGATCAAGGTCGAACGACAGATTCTTGATGTAATAGAGATCATACGAAAGCTTCTCGATCTCCTCTTCCGTTGTGGCTGCATACCCCGATGTTACTTGTGCCCAGCCGGTAATGCCCGGGAGGACCAGCGATCTTAGAGCATACTTTGGCTCGACCCGTTCGCTTGATTTCGCAACATACTCGGCGACAGGACGAGGCCCGATAAGGCTCATGTCACCACGGAGGATGTTGAACAGTTGAGGAAGCTCGTCGAGACGCAGTTTGCGCAGCAACCTGCATCCTGGCATGATGCGAGCGTCCCCCACAGTAGTTAACGCACCACCAGTCCCCTTGTACATCGTCCGAAACTTGTACATCCGGAAACGCTGACCTCCATAGCCGCGCCGGACCTGAACGAACAGGACGGGGTTTCCATCGAGTGCGTAGAGAAACAGAGCGACGAGCCCTGCAACCGGCAGCGTAACAGGCAGTGAAATTAGCACCGCAAGAATGTCCAGCCCGCGTTTAAAGCGGGCATAGAGCACCTGGCTGGGACTGTAATTCAGATGGGTGATTTCAAAGCTGGAGACGTCAACACGTCCCCGCTGAATCTCGAGATAGCGGGTCCATGGCATCACTTCGATGCCACCAAGATAACATCTGCTAAGAAGCGCTGACCACGTCCTGCTGTAATGTGCATCAGGATCGATCAGGATGATCTCGATATCCTTCACATCAGCTTCCGGATCAGACAAGACTCTTACCCCCCCCAGTTGCCGCGTAGCTTCTGCTAGTCGAGCAGAGGGGATGAGCACGACTCGCGCATCGATCATCTGGTGAAATCGCAGGTTGGCGTAGACCATTATCACCACGATAGCAGGATAACACCAGAGCAGCGCCAGGTAGCTAACAGGAATGCGAAGAGCTGAGAGGGTGGTTACCGCGAGGCTGAAAATGGCCGTGCCGACAATCGTGGAAGATACCACTGGCGCGCCATGCCGTCGAAAAGCAGAAAGGACAGCAGCGGCACAGGCAGGCACACAAGCAAGCGTCGCAACCGCAATCAGGATGTTTTGCCAGTCGGTTCGTCCAGCGCGCGCGACAATCCAAATGTAAATGCTCGCCTGACCTGCAATGGCTATGGCAACCGGGCCAAAGAAGGTCCTGAGCTCCCGCAGATACTGGTGCCTACGGATCCGTCCGCCTTGGTCCGTAATGTAGGACAAATCGCGGGCTGGATAGCGCGCGACGTATCTCCGGCGCTGCCATACTTTTCGCTTGCTCACCTGAATCCCATATCGACTGATCGACCTAAACGACATCCCCAAGGCGTACCAAGGCTCTCGCTGCGCTCGTGTCTTCAATCCTCGCGCGAATGTCAATCTTTAAATACCTGATAGCTGCCGCGGCTTTCCTCGCCATGGCGGCTACCGGCAACTTGCCTCAATCAACTTAGATGCGGCGTCCAACGGACAAAGCTTGCATCATCGTTGCAGGAGTGTATCAAGCCGACGAGCAAGATCTCGCTAGTGCGCGGCTCGATGGCATGCGCTTTGGTCGGGTGCGGGACGACACTGATTGGATAGATGAAGAGCTTTTGGACACTGATCGATGACCCTCCTGACACAGCCATCACTTCCACGGGCCTGTCTATTCTCTCTACCATGGGTGATTATAGCGTCAGCTATGGTCGTTGAAAGCGACGCCTATCGCTATGTCACCATCATCTTTGCCTTGGTTGCCGTTATCAAACTGAGACCGGATGTGCGGCGCGTTTCGCGCGAATGGCTGGCAATTCTCTGTTATACGTGGGCGGCTTATGTCGTCGTCCGATTTTCCTATGGCGTGCTGGTGTACGGCGAGAACGGAACGTCGGAGTGGCTATATCTCTTCCCAGTGTTCTTTCCACTGGTAGGGGTCGCCCTCTTTGCCTCCCGTGAATACATCTACACAGCCGCAACTTGGCTCATTGTCCTAAGCCTTATCGCACTACTCCTTACTCTCGACTTCGAGACGTTGCGTTCAGGAGAGCGTGCGGCCCCTTTGTTTCACAACAATCCCATCCACGCGGGCGTCGGTAGTGGAATGATCTTCCTGTCCTCGGTCTTTTGGCTGCTTTACAGTGGTGAGACGGGCAGGCTACAAGGACCTACTAAGTGGCCGATACTCGCAGTCGGCCTGGCAACTGCGACGCTTAGCCTCGTGGGGATAGTAGGAGCACATTCCAAGGGCGTGTGGCTCGCATTAGCAGCAACATTCGTTTTCCTAGGCATTCTTTGCCTCTTCCACTACGCTGGTAGATGGAAAATACCATTACTGGCTGCTCTAGTAGTTGCCTCCCTCACCGTCGTCACGCTCGCTTATCCATATGTGGAGAAAGTAGCGGGAGCGACAATAAGATCTTCTACGGATCTCATCGAAGACGCTCTGTCGTCGGCCGCTCCTCTACAAGCTATGCAAAGATCGATCGACTCTCCCTCCACGCCGTCATCCATGGAAGAGCGGCTCAAGTTACTGTCCAACGCCATCGAAGTTTCTCAAGGAGCGCCGTGGATCGGCTGGGGTAATCTTTGGCTCCGTGAATGGAAGCAGACGACCTACAACGATGTCTCGCATATAATCATCCACAATGGCTATCTAGAAATCTTCGTGCGCCACGGGACTCTGGGCATTCTCATGCTGGCGATTTTCTCCTTCACTGCTGCCAAGAGAGTAGATGATGCCCACAGAAGCGGGAGGGTGTCATCGAGCCTAGCTGGGTTTATCTACAGTATAAGCTTCTATTTCTTCTGCACCATCGCCACCAATTCCAATAATCGTCTCGCTATCGGCGAATCCTTTTTCATCTTGATGGGGGCCACGACGTTTGCTCTCACCTCCGGAAGAACATGCATGGTGCATCGACCAAGCTAGGAGCCATTCCAGAAAGAGCCACTATAATCTAACCCAAAGGATCTGACCCACGTGAGCAACGAGATGTCGGCAAGCAAGAATATCCTCCTTACCGGCGGTACGGGTTACATCGGCAGTCATACCGCTGCGGAACTCGCGTCACGTAATTACAACGTTGTGCTGTTTGATAACCTCCAGAACAGCTCCGCGGACGTCGTAGACAACATCGAACTAATATCGGGCCGGAAGTGTGAGTTCGTACATGGCGATATCCGGGATACGAAACTTCTGGCGGAGGTTCTTGCAAAGTATAACATTGACTCAGTCATCCATTTCGCGGGGCTCAAAGCCGTAGCCGATTCGATCGAAGATCCGTTAGCGTACTATTCAACGAACGTTTTAGGTACCTTGTCTCTGGTGGAGGCAATGGTTCAACAGAGCGTCTTCAAATTGGTGTTCAGCAGCAGCGCTACCGTATACGGCGTACCGAAATCTCTGCCGATTGATGAGGGCCATCCCACAGAACCCATCAATCCCTACGGACGAAGCAAGCTCCACATCGAAGAAATCCTCCTCGACCTCGCGATGAGTTCCAAAGACTGGTCTGTGGTTTGCCTCCGTTACTTCAACCCAGCCGGTGCGCATGAGAGCGGGCTCCTTGGTGAACGACCTACGTCGCGTCCCAACAACTTGATGCCGGTTATTTCAGAAGTGGCTCTTGGCCGACGCGTCAAGCTGAACGTATACGGGACTGATTACGACACCCTGGATGGCACGGGGGTGCGGGACTTCATCCATGTAATGGATCTGGCGGAAGGCCATCGAACGGCCTTGGACTTCCTAGAAAATCACAAGGGATACGAGGTCTTCAATCTCGGGACAGGGGAGGGCTACAGTGTCCTTGAGATGGTTCAGGCGTATAAAGCGGCTTCTGGCCGTGCCATTCCCCTAGAATTGACAGAGAGACGCCCAGGGGATGTGGCTGTTTGTTATGCTGAGGCATCGAAGGCAAAACAGCTCCTACGATGGGAATCATCCCGTAGCTTGAACGACATGTGTCGGACCTCTTGGAATTTCGTTCAGCTCATGTCGAATAGGGGCAATGCCTCTGCCAAAACCTGAATCGCGCCGATTTCGGGACCCGTCTCGCTTACGAAATGACGCCATGGCGGGCGCTTCCAGTATGACATAAGGCCTCTCCCAGGCCTCGCTTTGTGAAGTTTTGGGGAGCCTCTAAAACATGAGGAAAAAGCCGCCAGTCGAGTAGTCGATGGAAATCATCACCGTTCTATAGGTCAGAGGAAGTCTACTCTACAGAGTAACCCAAGGAAACAAGATGAACCCGCTAAAAGCCAAGGACGTGCTGGTTGGATACTATGGATACAGAAATTTCGGGGACGATCTTTTCAGAGACGTTCTTCTTAAAGCTCTGAAGTCCAAGTCGTGGAGCGCGCCGGTAGTATCACAGCATGAGCCTGGCAGCCTTGCAAAACTGAGGAAACACGCTCGGGAGGCGGTCAACCTCCTCCGCGCTAGAAGTGTCACACTCGGGGGCGGCTCTATTCTCGGAGAGCGCCCTCCTGCTTCCATTCGAAATATTGAGCTGGCCGCAACTCGAATCAAGAACCTCACCTACTGCGCGATCGGCGTTGGTGTTCTAGAGGGATTGGCAGATTTGCCTCATGCCCTATTGTGCCGGATGTCCTGGGTCGGGCTACGTAGTGAGCGAGATTTTATGGCAGTGAGAGAACATTATCGCCAAGCCACCTACACGTCAGACCTTGCGTATGCGACGATGACCTATTTTCCCGAAATAGCCCACGATCTCACCTCTTCCGGTGAGGTAACAGTGATACCATCTGTCGTGGGCGAGCTAGGACGCCGCTCAGCTGAGCCCGGGTATATATCGGCATGGCTAAAGGGAAATGTTCTTCGATCAACCTGCGGTCATAAGCAGTTGAAAATTATCGTTCTTCAGCCAGGCTTCCGAACGGAATCGGAGCTAGCTGAACGTTGGACCACTGCCGCCGAGCGGTTAGGTATACCTGTCAGAATAGTTCTGCACCAAGCGCCGATGGTCACGCTCAAAGAGATCTCCTCGAGCAGGTTTGTGTACACAGATCGTCTTCATGGAGCCATAGCAGCGCACCTATCCAGGGTGCCGTTTCGGCTCTCGCGTCATCACCCGAAATGCCTTGACCTCTTATCTGACCTCGGGCATCCCGATGCTGGCGAAGTACCGGCTCTCGCCGATGACATGCAGGGCTCCCGAACCTTTTTAGTCGAGGAATGGTCCCTTAAGCAGCAACCCACAGTGCGACGTCATATAGATCTTGCCGAATCCGGCATTCATAGTTGGCTGGCGCATCTAGAAGAACATCTAGAATAAGTGCGGCAAGTTTTGTTACCCAACCGTACCAACTCAGCCTGGATCGCTATCGGAACAATTGGAGCTGCCGCAATATCGTTCCTGTTTCAAGGAATTCTATCTGTAGTTCTGACTGATGCTGACTTCGGTCTGATGACTTCTTCGTTGATTCTAGGACTGTCGTTTTCGGTGCTACTCAGTATGGGCGCTCAAGACGTAACCTTGCATCTTGTGAAGGTCGAAAAATTAAATCCGAGGAAAGTCCTTGCATGCTATCGTAAAGCGTGGGTACTTCATAGTATCGTTCCTGTAACGACCAGCGCTGCGGGGTTTATGGTATTCGGTAACGCTGCCTCAGCCTTCTTTTTCATATCGACATTCTCTGCATTGATCTCGCTGTTTGTTATTCACACTGCCGCTCGACAGAGCCGTGATGACTTCTTCGGCGTCGGTAGTCTCCTTATGGCGGTCGAAGCACTTAAATTAGCGGCAGTCGGCTTCACCGCGGCAGTGTTTAGACCAAATCTGGACAATCTTTACCTTATTTGCGGGTGTATATTTTGTACGATAGTCGTTGCAAAGGGAATCTGGGCGTGTTCACATTGGAGAAATGAATGTCCAAACAGGCTGCGCTATGGAGATATCTTGTCGCTGGGCCTGCCTTACGCCATCGCCGGTCTCCTCTTCATGGCGTACTACAGGGTTTCCATAGTCGTACTGTCGTCACTAGGCATGCAGGATGAGGCAGGGTCACTGTCCGTGATCTACCTCTTCTTGGGCGCCATCTTACTTTTGCCGACTTCATACAGCCAGAAGTTCCTTCAAGGGCGATGGCACAGCATCGCTGCCGCTGATGGAGTGGGCTGTGGAGTAGAAATGAGGCGCCAGTACCGGCTCATCATGATTTTCGTCGCCCCCTTTGCGCTGGCTTGGTATTTGTTTGCAGAGCAAATGCTTGGTCTGCTTTACCCTGATCGATATCAGTTAGCCGCCGAGCACGCTCGGTGGTTCGCATTAGTTTTGGTGCTTCGTTGCATCTGCATACCGCTCCAAGGGGCATCCTCGGTTGCGGGCTTACGGTGGAAAAAGATGGTCGCAGTTTTGGTCGCAGCATTCGCAACATTTTCCGCCTCTTTGGTTTTGGCGCCTGTAATCGGGTTTCTTTCCGGTCTTGCCGCCGCTCTTGTCGCCGAAACGATCTTCGCTTCCGTCTTGGCTTACAATGTCTGGAGGTGGCGGTGCGTAAAGCCTTGAATGAACCGCGATTGACTCCGTCAGTATTTTATCGCCCACGCCTGAAAGTGATGTCCCAGCGGAAAAACTCTAAGCATCATCCACACTGGTTAGAAGGCAAAATGTACTTTGAGGATGCCGTTGACTATACCGTTGCTGGGCGTGGCTAATGCTGCTCTGCCTAGCGCACGCCCGTGTTGGTTGTCTTGGTCTCGGAAGGCGCTGCATGGACCCTCAAATCGATCTTGGTGCTGCTTCCGGAAGCAGGTCCCAGGCGCCTTGCGTTCCGTAGAGACAAAATGCCACCATAAGATAACGGAGTTGATACTTGGAGTGACAAGCTATCCCGCGGCAAACGAACGTGGGGGGCACGGGTGCCAAATCGTCTTCCACGGCGTTTCTGCCGCATTTGCTGGCTCCCATCCGACCACAGACCACGCAGTGACAGCCTCAGCCAGGTGGGCTACTCCCTCAGTGCCTGCTCGAGCATTCCCCGCGTGCTCGCCCTCTTAACTCCGACTATCCCATTCGCCTATAAAACCACGGCATTTGGGCAACCGGCTCCTTGCTGACTCGCCATGGGCTCCAACGCTGGACGTGCGCCGCAAGCCTCTGGAGGCACCAATTGTTAGTAAAGGATCAACCGCGCCTGTCGGTACCGCAAAATATGAGATACTCTGTGCTCGCATCTTCTGTAGCTGAAGCTTTACATAATGTACGATAATAAGTTCCCCGAGCTAGGGGCCTCGGTCTCAGTAGTTATCCCCTGCTATCGCTGCTCGGATTCTATTGGCCGAGCCGTAGCATCAGTAGCCGCCCAGACACTTCGACCGCTGGAAGTGATCTTGGTCGACGACGCTAGTGGAGATGGTACGTGTGATACGCTGCGTTCACTCCAAAGAGCGTACCCGGAAGGCTGGATCCAACTCGTCTTTCATGAGCTCAACAAAGGTCCGGGCGCGGCGCGCAACTCTGGTTGGAACGTTTCTCAAGGGCGTTACGTGGCTTTTCTGGATGCCGATGACACTTGGCATCCAGAAAAGTTAGCAGTGCAGTACCAATGGATGGAACAGAATCCTGGAGTTGTAATGACAGGGCACGACTGTCCTCTTTACGGAGAGAACCCGGAAGACGAATGCGGTACCTCTGCGACGTTCCAGGTCATCTCGCCTCAAATGCTGCTTTGGTCCAATGTAATATTCACGCCATCTGTGGTTGTCAGACGCGATATCCAAGATCGTTTTGATCCAGCAAAGCGATATTCTGAAGATTACCTTCTCTGGCTGATGATTGCTTTTAGGCGCGGGAAGGTGGCGCGGTCCAAACAGCCTCTTGCTTTCCTGCACAAGGCTCCTTACGGGGCGGCTGGACTTTCATCTCATCTTTGGCGGATGCAGAGAGGTGAGCTACATACCTATAGTACCCTCTATAAATCCAGTATGATAGGGTTCAGCGCACTCTGCTTGCTTCAGGCTTGGTCGTTGATGAAATTCCTACGGCGAATAACGTTGCTCTCACTAGCTAGTTCCCGAACACGACGAACTACCTGACGCTCTTAACCAAGCAGGTCTTGAGGTGCATCCTTCGATTTCCATCTATGTATTGATGTACAGCTTAATGTATGGAGGAGCGTTGTTTCAATGCATCTCCATACGCTGGCGGCGCGTAGCGGCCTTTGTCTCGATATTGGCAATAGCTCCGATTATCATTCTTCGCGGGAACGTGGGAACGGATACTGTTGCCTATGAATCTATTGTCAAGGACATAATTTCCGGCGAAATAAATATCAACCTTGAGCCTGGATTCCACATTATAGTCGGTGCATTGGGAAGCTTCAGCAGCAGCCCCGCTTTCGTCGTCAGATGTATGACCGCAATTTATATCATTATGATACTCATATTTATTTCAATAACAAATAGAAATAATCTATTTGTACTTATGACATATTTCGCACCATCGTTCCTACTTCAGCAATCAATGAATGCGTTAAGAATAGGTCTCGCCACGGCGCTATTCCTGATGTTGCTTGATTTCTCGAGCCGGAATCGCGCGATCAATAAAGTTGCAGGCTTCGCTCCGCTATCGGTTCACTACTCGGCGGTGTTGATGCCTGTAATGTTGTTGCTTTCCCGATATGCTGCATCAGCATTTAAAGTACCAGCTCTTGCGTTAACGTTTGCCGTAGCTGGCATGATAATGGCTGTCCAAAAACGCGAATATCTGGCGAGCAAGATTGAGTTGTATAGTCACATGCAGAGCCCGTCCTGGACTTCAGGGATCATCCCATTGCTCACAGGTGTTATTCTCCTCGCCTGTACCGCCCCGGCGATTCGCCATAGGAGGTATAAACGTCGCTATATCGCGATTGCTTTGCTCTCGGTGTGTGCGTCATTTGTACTATCAAGATGGAGCTACGCGGGATTGCGTACTTTGGAACTGGTTCTCTCGGTTTTTCCTTTTATCTTTACAGCGGTACTGACTGCTAGCAGAAGCCCTATGAGCAAGCTCGCAAAATTTGGGATCTTTACGTGCGGAATTATCAATTCTGCCGCCTTTATGCGCAGAATCATCTTCGATCCAGGCTCTGGCAAGAGCCCATGGATGCCGTTTACATTTCTCGATTAAAGAAGCGTGGTTAGTAATATGAGTATAGTTACGATTGTCGGCAATCAAGGGTTCTCGATGATCAACTTTCGCGGACCCCTAATTGAAGACCTCATCAAGCGAGGACATACGGTGTATGCGGTGGCGCCACAAATCGATGAGGAAACTGCAGCCACTTTACGTCGGCTGGGCGCGAAACCCGTTGAAATCAGGCTCGTTCGCACTGGTACCAATCCCATCAAAGACCTATCGAGTCTTTGGCATATGTATCGGATTTTCAGAAGACTAAAGCCTGATCTAACTTTGGCCTACGCTGCTAAGCCCGCGATATATGGCACCCTAGCTGCTTGGTTGGCAGGCGTCCCGGCACGTTACTTCATGATTGAAGGTCTTGGCTACGTCTTCCTCTCTAGGCAAGGAGAGGGCGTCTTCAAGCGACTGCTGCGGGGACTGGTCGTGAGGCTTTTCGGACTCGCCTCAAGCAAGGCGAACAAGGTCTTCTTTCTAAACCCTGATGACGCCAGAGAATTCTTGTCACTCGGACTGGTGCGGCCCTCGCAAGCCTTGAACATAGGTGGGATCGGCGTTGACCTCGAAATATGGAACCCGGCGCCTCCAGTGCAAGACCCGATTACCTTTATCTTCGTTGGCCGGTTACTTAAAGATAAGGGCGTACTCGACTATGTCGCTGCTGCCCGAAAGATCAAGTCCGCTCACCCTGCGGTTCGCTTCCTGCTGGTCGGCGGCGTCGACGAAAATCCGGAGTCGGTATCCCGCGCCGATGTTGAGGGGTGGGTAAACGAGGGCTTGGTTGAATGGCCTGGACATGTTCCTGTCGCATCATGGCTGCAAGACTCTTCTGTTCTTGTGATGCCATCTTTTTACCGAGAAGGTGTTCCGCGCAGCACTCAGGAAGCCATGGCCATGGCGCGTCCCGTTATCACAACCGACTCAGTAGGTTGTCGGGAAACCGTCGTAGATGGGAAGAATGGATATTTGGTTCCACCGCACGACCCGGCCGCTATAGCTTCAGCAATGGAACGCTTCATCGTTGAGCCTGGGCTCATATCCATATTGGGAACCGAAAGCCGACGAATGGCTGAAGAGCGTTTCGACGTCCGTAAGGTAAACGCGTCCCTGATTAGATCTATGGGACTTTAAGGTAGTTTATCGGGGGTATGGTCGCCCATCCTCATGGTTTATGCGTCCGATCAATCGGGTTTGAGGGACCATTTCAACGCCCGCCTGATGCGGGCGACCTTTTCGTCAGCGGCTGGATTATTTTGGGAACGGCGCCATCCTTCCCGGAAGAAGGCGTACACTGTTGCTAGAATGCCCATCAGGGCGGCGATGGCTGCGGCTATGAAGAGCTTGTTTTGCTCAAGTGGTTCATCAGGCATCGTCGGCTCTTGAAGGATGTCGCTGTCCCCGACGGAGCCTTCTAAAGCCCTTGTTGTGTTCTGAATATCGCGCCGCTTTGCTTCAGTCGCCGACGCTAGGGCCACGATCGATTCACCTGCGCCCACTAGAGGTAGAGACGTACCCGTATCGGTGGTCTCTGCTCGTTCCAAAGATCCGCCCAATCTGGACAAGGCAGCTCTGAGAGTCGCAAGCGCTTCTTGCTGAGCCATAAGATCTTGCTTTAGCAGTTCAGCGCGATCTCCGACCGGAACGGATTCCTTGCTGAGTTGCTCCAATAGATCACCTAGAAGAGTCTGCACTGCGACAGGATCACGTCCTGAAAGGGTGATTTGATACATGTCACCGCCATTTAATTGCTCCGCAGACATTGCCTGTAGTATAGCGCGCCGCGCCGACGTCACGCTGCTACCAAATTCGGAGAACGATGCGGCGTTTCTTATAACGGGGTCGATAACTCTTGGAGAAAGTAGCAAAGCAACTTCGTCGGGGGATAGACGGACTATAGCCTCCGACTGATACCTAGCGGACACCAAGTTGGCGGCGCCATATGCCAAGGCTCCAGCTAAGAGGGTGGAGCCCAGAATGAGTTTCCAGCTCTCAGCTAGTACGACTGCAATGTCGAGCACGCTGATTTCATCATCAGGGGCGAAATCTGTTTCCATCGCGTTGATCCGTTCGTCCGCTCAGAAGAAGTGGCTATAGACAAAAAAGTACCTATCGCCAAGCTGGGATGAGTGTCGCCGTCTTGAAAGACAGCGACGATCGCTTCGACATCCACTTGCGCATCTGATCTCACCTCCGCGGCTAAATTACATCAGCTAGTGCTGACAGCACGCAACAATCAACAAAGCCTGCTGTTGATGCCCCTTGGCTGAAGGCGAAAATGGCGGCTACGCTATCCCCGTCCAGTGCCTGGGTGTCGAAGAGTGACCTTGTCAGTTCATCCAACCTTTCCCGCTCGTCCTGTAGAACCTCCGTTGCCCTTGCCAGTGCCTTCTCCAATCGCCCATGAACACGAGCGGCCAGATCCGGATTGGCATCAAGGACCACATTCGGCTCCTTGTCATCCCGATAGAGCAGCGGCTGGATCGACCCGAAGCCGAGGCTGCGTTCCATGGCAAGGGCGAGCCTTGTCGCTCGCGCGAGGTCGCTATGGTCAGCACCACCGGAGCCGGAGGAGACGCTGCCAGTCACAATCCGCTCCGCGGCCCGGCCCGCCATCAGCACCGCAAGCATGTCTTCATGGTAGCCGAGCGTGTCGCTGCCTGAGGCGGTAAAGCCAAGCTGGCTGTAGCCGCCGTGGGCGGTGTCGATGTTGATGCCATGGATCGGGCCGAGCTTCAGCGCATGGTGGACAACCGCATGACCTGCTTCGTGAATGGCAAAGCGCCAGCGCAAGTCATAGGGCAGTTGCGGCCGGTCCATGCGGATACCGTCCTCCAGATCCTCAAACCGGATCGGGCGCTTCTCGCGGCGGGCTTTCAGGCGCGCCTGGCGGACGATCCGCTCGACATCGGCGCCAGTCAGGCCCATGGCGCGCGTGGCAAGCCGGTGCAGGATTGCCTGGATTGCATTCCGCCCGCCCTTGTCGATCTGTGTTGTGGCCATGATCATTCTCCCTTGCTCATCATTGGCGCCCACCCCTCGATTGCACGGCCAAGGCCTGCGCTGCTTTTAGGATCTTGCCCTTCCCGTCCTTCTTCCACGCCCCTTTTCTCCGCCTCATGTGGTTCGCCTTCTCCCCCCTCGCCTGCCTCTCCCCCCTCGCCCGCCTTGCACTCCCTGCTCTCCTCGGTGGGTTCACCCACCTGCTTCACCAGCGCCTCGACATCATCACCGAGGTGATGGGCGAAGATCCGGACGAGCGTTGCGGTGTCGGGCTTGGGGATCTCAATATGCGTCTCCAGCCGCCCGGAGCGCTTGAGCGCGTCATCGATCTCACCCGGTCTGTTGGTTGCGCCGATGATGATGAGGCCCTCGCTCCTGACCGCGCCGTCGAGGAGTTCCAGCGCCTTGTTGACGATGGCATTCCAGTAGTCGGAATATTCCCGTTCCGCGGGCTGCCGTTTCCCGATCCCATCGATCTCGTCGATGAACAGGATGGCTGGCGCCAGCGCACGCGCCTCGGCAAAGGTGTTTGCCAGCTTGCTGATGACATCGTTGAGGTGACCGCCCTGCAGCCAGGTGGAGACGGAGGTGACGACGAGCGGCAATTGCAGGCTGTTGCAGAGCGCGCGGGCAAACGTCGTCTTGCCGGTGCCGGGTGGACCAGACAGCAGCAGCTTGCTGCTCATCTGCGACCAGTCCAGTTCACCTAGGCGGTGGTCCCCAAGGTCGGCCTTCAGATCGAGCGCCCAGTCTTTCGCCTTGCCGTAGCCGGACAGCGTCTCGACGGTGAGCACTGCCTTGCCAGACCCATCATCCCCCTCCGGGAGAGGGTCCGGCTGGATGACCTCGGCACCTGATGGCTTGTCGCGCTTGCCCCTGCCATTGTCGGCAGATGACGTGGTGGCAGCCTTGCCGGATGGAGTAGCGGCTGCCGCCTTCGACGCGGATGGCTGGCTCCCTGTTGTTGCCCTGCGATCCCCCTCCCCGTCATCGTCGCCCAGATTGGCGAGACGATTGCGCTCGGCCAGCTTGGCGAGCACCGCCACGGCTTCGAATGCATCACGTCCGGGACGGAAGGCAAGGATCACATCATCGAGCGTGAGGTGATGGGCATCATAAGCATTGGGCCAGGAGACGAGGACGTCCGCACCCTCAACGCCATGGACCGCCTCGATCATGCTGCAGAGAAACGGGTAGTCGAGCCAGCCCGTCGCAAGATCGATATCAGCCGTCATGAGGATCTCGTCGGGGATATGCTTGCGCTTCTCGGCGATCGCCACCACCGGATAATCCCGTGCCAGCGCGTTGAGCAGCCGAAGCTTCAGGCCGGAACCTGTGAGACGGTGGACGTTCTCGCCGACGAACTGCACGAAGATCCGCCCCATTTCCTCCGTCACGTCAAAAGTATGGTCGTTGAAGACATAGTCGCCATCCACGCCGTTCGGGGTAGCGCTGCCAGGGATGAAGCCCGGCGTCGCGATCAGCCGCAGCATGGCACGTTCGAAGCCGACCACGGGTGCATGCAGGGAAACGACGGGAGCCGAACGGCTGACGATGCGCAACATCCTTCCCAAGGGCACGGACGAAGCCTCGACTGCGCGGGCCAGCACCAGGGCAGCGGCAATATTTGCCACCAGCGGCGGCGCACCCGCTTCCCCAACTAGTCGCACCGCATAGGCGTTTAGGGCTCCAGCGCCAGCGATAGCACTGGCACTGCGACCGTCCCCACTGCCGTCCTGACGATTGCCGGGACCGCCGACGACTGCCGGCCAGGCCAAGGCCGGGAGCGACGAGGCTCCATGCGCGGCTTTGCCGTGGCTTGGTTCGCGCGAGCCTTTGCCGCGCGACGTGTGCGACGGCATGAGCGGCGCCTGGAGATAGCTGCCAAAGTTGCGACGCAGCCAGACGAGGTCGCGCTCCCTGTCGCCGGTCAAGCGGCTGGTGTCGAAGGCAGGCGTGTAGCGGCGCATGACATGCCCGCCGATGCCGATGATCTTCACCTCCAGCAAGCCATTGAGCTGGGCGCGGCGGCAAGCCTCGCGACGGGCGATCTGCCGAAGGCGGCGGATGAAGAGGCGGGACAGCTTATCCATCGATCTCGCCTCCCCCCGTCGCGGCAATAATTGCCGTTTTGGGATTACGCACAGCTTCTTGGCTCTCAGGCTTGCGGCGCTTGAGACTGCCCGGGAGAGCCTCTCGGCGCTCGCGGACCAAGCGGCGGTTCGGGTGCTGCCGCGCCGGGTCCGGCCAGGCTGCGGCCACCATGTGGCGGTTCCGATGTGCGAGCCAGGCGATGAGCACGCGGCAGGCAGGGTTGCCACGATCGGCATGAGCTAGGAGACGGCTGAGGATCGAGGCGGCCACATGGCCGGTGAGCCCATCACCTTGCCGGACATGACCGAGTGCCAGGCCGATCAGGGTGGCGGGATCGTCGGCAAGGAGATCCGTCGGCTGGCGGAGAAGGCTCCACGGTGCGTGGGATGACGGAATGGAAAGGACCTCGGACGCAATGGCCTCGCAGCGATAGCGCGATGGCGGAAGGGAATGCTTGTCAGAAGACATGGGGGCTCCTGGCCGGACTGCATAGGGTCCAGCTCCAAAAAGGATAAAGGGGAATGGTGGGAGGGCCACGGCTTCAAGCCGTGGCGATCAGCGCCGAGTGCGGGACCCAAGACCAGCCGGGTGCGGGACCCGAGACGAGCCGATGCTCGGTTCGACACCGAAGCAGCATCGTGCCGGGTCAACGGCGCAACCGAAGACAGGCAGTCAAAGGCATGATGCCGCTCCCATTGGCAACGGCACTACTACCGCTCTGGCAGGCTCAGTGGCCGCTGGGACGGCGGGCAAAGCCGACGCGGATGCGCGCAGGTGCCACGTCGTCATCCGGCTCCTCTTCCAGGCAAGCCAGATCATCCGGGCGGTGCTGCGCATCGGCGAGCATGGCGGCGTGCTCCTCCTCGAAGGAGCGAGCCAGACCGTTCAGGCGGATCAGCGGCTGGGCCGTCGGCATGCCGGTCACCATGGCCAGACCACCTGCGGCTTCGGGCCCAAGCGCAGGAGCCGCTGCACCCGTCGTGCCCGGGCCCGTCAGCCCGAGCGCACGATGGGCTTCGGTCTGCAGAAGCTGCTGGACTTTCTTGGCGAAGCGCAGGCGAAGTTCTGCCATGCAGGCGGCGACGCCATCGATCTCCAACAGGTCGTCGATCTCCGACAAGGCCCAGACGCCGCTGGCATGGTCGCTCGGGCGGCTTGCGCCATCGACGATCGCCACCTCGACGGTGTCGACCATCATGCGCTTGTGGTTCTTGTAGAGCCAGTCCGGAAGCACCATGGCGGATGCCATCATCTTCAGCTTCAACTCCTCAAGACGGCTGGTGTCGCCGTAAGAAGCGAGCGAACGCTTGAGGTCAAGGATGTAGGCGGTGTGACGGGCGCGGTTCACGACGATCAGGTCCGGCGTGTAGCTGCCCTTGGCCGGAGCCTCGCAGTCGAGCTTGATGCCGTCGAGGTCGGTCCAGTCATTGCCGAAGACGGCTTCAAGTGCGGCCTTGACCAGCGGCAGCTTCAGCGACTGGGTGAGCACGGTGACGTTCGGGTTTGCCCTGGCGAGACGCTCGACCGCCTGCTCGAGCAGCTTGCCTTCGCGGAAGGAGACGGCACGCACCAGCGAGGCGATATGGACATAGTGGCCGAGGATCTCGTCTTCGACAGGCTCGCCTTCGGCAATCGCGGCAATGGCGCGATCGATCAGCAGGTCGAGATCGGCCTCGACTTGCGTGAGACGAACCTGATGCTGATGGTGGCGCAGCGAAAGCGGCTCGCGAACGGGGGCAGTGGCGGCGTGAACGGCGGTCCAGCCGAAGCCGAAGGGACGAGGAACAGCGGCCGCAGCGGTGTGGGCGACAGAGGCAACGGTCGAACGAAGAGCTTCCCCGGCGGGGATGGTGGGAGTAAACGTGGTCATAGCCCGATTCCTTTCACACGAAGGCTTGAGGGTCAGGCCCTTGTCGATGTTGGTAGCATCGGCTTGGGCCGTCTTGTTCCGGTCATCCGGAATGCCCCGAACTTGACAGGACCGGCGGTCCCGGACAAGGACCCCAAATCAAAAAAGAGAACGAAGCCGGTACAAGGTTAACGCCGGGCTCACGAGCGGAGCCGGGTCGAACACGACGGCTGCCTGGATCTGCCCCAGCAGCCGCCTTGGAATTGGCTTCCAGAACCCGGACAGCAGAAAGGGCCGACAAGCGGCCCTTCCGGAGGTTGATGGAGACCGGAAGCCCGGCCTCCTTGATCGAAGACGATCATGCCATGACGGCCGGAGCCGCTGCCTCGTCTTCAACCGTGTCTTCGGCGAGTCTCTCCTCTTCGAGCGCGTCTTCGTCGGCTGCTTCCTCGCTGGCGAGCGGCGGGACTTGCGCCATCTGCGCGCGGGCCTTCGGTGCCTCGCGGCTGACAGCAAACGCGCCACGGCTTGCCTTCGCCAGCGCCTCCTCGAGCGGCAGGATCGACCTGCCTTCCCTCTGCAAATTCGATAAGACCGCCAGCAAATCTAGCGAAGTCTATCTCACAAGCCGTAGCAGGACGCTGAATGGGCACCCCCAGAACCTCAGCGAGGTCACGCCCAACCGCGCAAAACGACGATCGTCAAGCCCGGAGATGATCGGCCTTCGATCCGGACGAGAAGCCGACCTCAGGGCACAGCCGGGGCGACCCATATGATCCCGCATGATCGTGCTGGCGCACCTCCGCAAATTGCACCTTCACGTCAACCTTCGTCAGGGTGCCGGGGCTTTGACATGACTTGCCCGCACGTCGAGATAAATTGCGGTCTTTCGATTCTGATTTGCGCAGTTCCGATTCAATCCTCTGTGCATGCGATTCACGGACATGGTTTGCCGCATGGCACGTCATTTCGACGTGAGGCAACGTGCGGGCAACTGATGTCAAATTGCGCTCATTCGATTCCTAACTCTGGATTTCCGATTCAGATGTGCGTGCCAGTGATTCATAAACCGCGTTCGTCAACTCTGCCGCAGCGGTCGTTGCCGCCGGTCCATTGGTCTGGCATGGCTCCGGAAAGACAGCCGAGGAAGGCCATGGCAAGGAAACCGGAAGACATCCGCAACAGCGAGCAGCGCGAACGCCAGCGCAAGCTGCGCGAAGCCGATCGCAAGGCCAGGAAGCCCGGACGCGACGATGTGGCTCGCCTTGCCCTCTACTGGCTGATCAGCCGGGCAATCGGGAAGGGACAGCACGAGGAGCTTGAGAAGTTCCGGGACAAGATGGTCGAGATGCTGTCAGAGCAAGGTTTCGACCCGCGCCAGAGCGAGACCGTGCTCGGAGAACTCATCTACAGGTACGGCACCACCGGTTCCCCCTTCCGTCGCAAGGTGCATCTGCTCTTCCCGAGGACGACCAGGACGCCTGATCAGGTCACGCCCTCACCTAGATGCCGTGACGCCGCCCTTACTTCCCGCTGCCTCATGAGGTCTAATGGCGTTTGATCCCACCTCGTCTTCTCCCCCCATTACTTCGCAAAACGCTGTTCATGAATCAGATGTCCAGACGCGGTCATTCGGCCTGACGGACGCTTAGCCGGGAGGCGGCCTATCAGCTCACTCCACCTCATCCCGACACTCGACGAGATCCGATCGCTCCGCCACCAGACCCAGAACCGCACCCTTCGTCTTCCTCAAAAACCCAGACTAATAAAATTGCGCCCAACCGGACAACAGTTCCTTCGTTGCTGGTGAGCCATCTACGCTGGGCACAGACGAAGGGGGCAAGAATGAAGTTCACGGCGTTCCTCAGCAAGGTCTCGACGGAAGAGGTTACCATCGAGGCCGAGACCAAGAGCGAGGCGAAGGCGCAACTACGGAAGCTGATCGAGGAAGGCACTGGGCCGTCTAGCGCCGTCCTGCGCTCCCTACTGATCGATTCGCAGGGCGTGACGGAGTTCGGTTACGGATTCCGATTTCAGCACAAGGAAAGGATGGCAGCCTCGACCGGGCCCGACCCGACAGCCAACGCGGTACATGCCTATTTTCTCGACGAGCTCGTCAAGACCATTTCCGTCATCGAAGCGCTTGCTCATTGCGCCACCACTGAGGACCTCGCTATCGATCGGGAAAGCGACGTCGATGAGGTTCTCGCATCACGGGACTACGAGGAAGAATACGACGCCTTCATGAACTACATCCTCTTCGCGCGGCGCGCGATGAACCTTCCTGACGTTCTTTCCGAGCCAGGTGAAGAAGACGAGGGTTGAGTTGCTCAAGATCGATAATCGATGAGCGAACAGGAGTTTTCGATGTTCAACTATGAAGCCTACGGCTTGAGCGCGGAGGGCATAGCTCTGCTCCAGTCCAGTGCCGACCAGATCGCGGCCCTGGATCGCGACCAGCCTCTCACCCTCATCGATCTCGGTAGGATACTGGCGGAAGCCGAAGAGCAAGTCGATGAAGCCGTAGTAGATGCTTGGGCAGCCGCTTGCTTCAGTCTGACGAACGAAGACTGCGATCAAGCCCGATTGGCGGATTTTGCACTGGGTCCCCACTACCACCGTCTCCATGCAATGGGTGCGTCCCGATACCTGTTGCTCAGGCTGCTGGAAGGCCTTGGTGAGGATGTCGATCATGGAATCGATGCCCTGGAGACCTATGACCCTATCCCGGATTCAGATCTGGAGATCCTGATGGGCACTACGGAGCCTCCAGTCGACTCCTCGGCGTGCCACCCGCTGCTGCGGTTCGACCATGCGGCGCTGGATGAACTCATAGCCATGAAAACGAAGAACGGGGTGCCGATCTTTCTCGGGAGGATCGCTCGCCTTGTCGAACTGGTTTCGCGCCTGGAGGCGATCGGGTTTCAGGGGAGCCCGGCATCGGAGATCCGCCGCGATCTTGTGGCGACCGCACAGGAAGCGATTGCATTGTTCGAGAACCTCGCTCTCCTGCCGCACCGACGGACCAACAACCCGGACGTCCTCCACGCCTCCTGGCCGCCAGTTGCGTCTGCATGGACCCAGTTGGACGAAGCGCTGCGCACACTCGAATATCCCGACCGCCTGAACAAAGAGGACACTACGAGCGTTCGGGCTGTCCTCGAGCAACTGACGTCCACTTGACTGACCCGGGTAGCCTGGAGACCATAAGCGTTGCCAGGCAATCGTCTCGCCAAGGGGGCATCGTTGGAGCAAGGCCTCGAGTTGGCGACACGTTGGCTCAGGTTGCCTGCACGTCGGGGCAAATTGCGGTCATCTGATTCAGAACCCGAGATTTCTGATTCAGCGCTCCACTTTTCCGATTCCGCAAATCGCGTTCGGAGCTCGCCAAGTCACGCCAAGTCATCTCAATTTGCCTCAATGTGCCTGCAGCATCTTCAACCTGCGGTCATTGGATTTCGACCCCACGCAAACGATTCATAAACCGGGATTTCCGTTACCTCCGCAAACGGCGTTGCTCCCGAGAGGCTGATCTGGCATGCGTCGCCGGTGGGTAGATTTCAGGCGGACATCATGGCGAGGAAGTCGGACACCATCCGCATCCGTGAGCAGCGCGAGCGGCAACAAAGGCTGCGTGATGCCGATCGCAAGACAAAGCGCCCGGGTCGCGACGACGTCGCCCGCACTGCTCTCTTCATGACGATCTCCACCATGGCAGCCCGCGATGCCAAGGACGTCCTTGAGGACTACCAGAGGCGGGTCGTCGAACTGCTAGTCAGGCAGGGCTTCGACGAGCGGGAAGCAGACATCGTCTTCGACGAGCTTGTCGCCAAGTACCGGACGGGGAGCTGGCCATTCCGCCGGAAGCTCCACCTTCTCTATCCTAATGGTGCCGACCAGGAGGACTGACGGTCTCGCCCGGCCTCCGCCTCACTGCCGAGCAGCACCTCATCACGGGCACCCTGCGCCTAACGGCGTTTACACATCTCTTCGGCTTCTCCCCCCATTACTTCGCAAAACGCCGTTGATTCCTGAATCGGAATTCCAGAACTCATTGACTAGGGTCATCATGAGGAAACATCGCCTGCTGGTCGTCGACCAGAGACGATGAAACGCACTGCACAGGCGCTCGTCTCCCGACGGCGGCTCCATCAGACCCGACCGCCAGAACTAACGCAGTGACTAGGAGAACCCGGCGCGGTCGTTTGCAGCCAGCCTGTCGAAGTCCAGCCCCTTAAACACGGTGTAATCGATGTCGGCGTTGAGCGGCATTTTGGCAATCTCCCGCGCTCGCTTTTCCGGGATGCTCCGAAACCCATAAAGTTCATGTTCGTCCGCGCCAATCTGGTGGCCCGCCTGTAACTTGCGGTCTCTTGTATCCACCTTGGCATCACGCATGTCCTCGATATTCCCGCCGCGCAAGGAGTGAAACACCTCCCTGCGATCACCGACGACAACGCCCGCCTTCTCGAAAAGCCTCTGCATGTAAGACGACCCGCTCTTGCTCGGATCCTTCAACTTCATCAGGCCGGGGAAGATAAAGTTCTCGTCCTGACCGACTGCCCAATCAATGAAGCCGATCTCCTTCAGAAATTCGTGCAACACGAAGAAGGTCATACTTGCGTCCGTCTTGAACGGAACCCTCTTCCAACGGCCATTGATGTTCATGATGCCAGCCGTCTGGGCAACCCAGACTTTGTCGAACTTCTCGCGGAAATCATTCCCGGTGAGGTGAACAAGCAACCCCAGACGACGGCCGGTCAGATGACCGAGCAATGGCAGCATCGCGTAATGCATCTTTCCCATCTCGACCCCAACGTGGAATATCTCGCTGATGCGTTTGGAACTAAGTGGCTCAGCGGAGACCGGTGCTGCAGACGTTGCAGGATAATGAAGTGCCGCTCCTGCGAAGGGATCCTGATAGTCATGCTCGGTGAGGCCCGACCGGATCGCTGACTTCACCACTGAAACGTAACCTTCCTTCAGCGTCTTCAGAGCAACTGGCTGCAGATGGAGGTCACGATTGTTTTCGATAACATCGAACGGAGATGCATTGGGGTCGCGCTGGTTGTTGTCACCCGGCCAATACTGCATCAGTTCGACATAGGCCTGAAGGTCGGTGCCGCTATACGTATCGACCGGGTGATCGCCAATCAGTTCAAGGAACAAGTCTAGGCGCGCGCGGGCGGTCCGGACATCCCTATCCCCTTTTCCGCGCGCGGTTTCCCGTAGCGCAATGTAATTGGCTGCCACCACGCTGAACAGCGGCTTCGTGGATGCCTTTCGCTGGACCTTGCGCCTGTCCAGCCTGAACGCGGGGATAGGTCGGCCTTCCTCGTCCAGTTCCACTGTCATCGGAAGGACTGGCGCTGCCAATGGCGGCGCTACCTGAGGGACAGTCGGTGACGCCGGGATAGGGACAGGGACGGGTGCGGACGGAGGAACAGGAGCGACGAGTGACGTTGTCGTCTCGAGCTTTCCGAAGGCCTTCTGCGTGATGAGGTCAGCATTCTCGACGATCAACTCCTCGAAGGCTTCACCTGCTGCCTGCTTCGTCAGCTCCTGATGAAGGCGCACGAGATCACGGATACCAGCGCCTTTATGGAGTTCCTCTGCAGAGAGGGGCGCATCCGGACGATCGATCATTCGCAGATAGGCTTTCAGGCTGCCGCGCATTTCAGTGATCACCTCTTCGGGGCTTTCGCCCGTAAAGAGCTGCTCGACCTCCGGGCCTTCCTCGCCTCCCGATCTTTTCGTCATCCGTTTCCGCCTTGCATCATCGAAGAGAAGCCGTGCCTGCGCCGCCAGAAGATCCGCCAGTCGGCGTACCTGCTTGTGCGGCCGCGCGCCGAGACTGATCCGCAGCAGTGGCTGGCTGACTACAATCTCCTTCGGGACCTTAATCTGGAAAATATAAACGGAGCCTGACCGGGCGAGATAAGGGCCCGGCGAGGTCGTGGCTGATTCTTTGATTCTGGCTGCGGACTGTGATACCCGAAGCGATACTTCGGGGTGTACCTGAGGCGATACCTGCATGATTTTCATCTCCTGATCGTGACCGCTTTGGTCGGTGAAAAGCTCAGGAAATTCAGGCAGTTGCGCGGACTGGGTGAGAGTCTGGTTAAACCATGGCGGAGAGGGTGGGATTCGAACCCACGATACGGTTGCCCGTATGCCGCATTTCGAGTGCGGTGCTTTCGACCACTCAGCCACCTCTCCGCTTCGCTGGTCGG
>Ga0065721_10049983_pt1 | contig 24561 bp, 24 predicted proteins | sample Mesricmetagenome_FD_59108 | JGI IMG/M metagenome (GOLD analysis project Ga0065721, IMG submission 59108) | Mesophilic microbial community from rice straw/compost enrichment Sample: eDNA_1 v2 (version 2) | ecosystem: Engineered > Solid waste > Grass > Composting > Bioreactor | place: USA: Davis...
CCGCCTTTCACCTCGACGAGGCACATGCGGCAGTTGCCGGCGATCGACAGCCGCTCGTGATAGCAGAAGCGCGGGATCTCCTTGCCGGCCAGTTCGCAGACCTGCAGGACGTTCATCCCCGGCTCGAACTCGACCTCGACCCCGTCGACCTTGGCGATAGGCATACCCGACTACTCCGCCGCGATGGACGCGCCGGCGTAGGAGCCCTTGCGCGCGCGGTAGTTGTTGATCCGCTCCTCCACCTCGTGGCGGAAGTGCCGGAAAAGGCCCTGGATCGGCCAGGCGGCGGCGTCGCCGAGGCCGCAGATGGTGTGGCCCTCGACCTGGCTGGCCACGTCCAGCAGCAGGTCGATCTCGGACATCTCGGCTTCGCCGGTGACCATCCGCTCCATGACCCGCCACATCCAGCCGGTGCCCTCGCGGCACGGGGTGCACTGGCCGCAGCTCTCGTGCTTGTAGAAGTAGCTGGCCCGGGCGATGGCCTTCACCAGGTCCGCATCCTTGTCGAACACGATCATGGTGCCGGTGCCCAGACCCGAGCCCCGGGCCTGCAGGTCCTCGTAGGTCATCACGGCTTCCTCGGCCTCGTGAGCCGGGATCATGCGCACCGAGATGCCGCCCGGGATCACGGCCTTGAGGTTGCCCCAGCCGCCGCGGACGCCGCCGAAGTGCTCCTCGATGAGCTGCCGCATGGGGATGCCCACCACGTCCTCGACGACGCAGGGCGTGTTCACATGGCCCGACGCCGCGAACAGCTTGGTGCCGGTGGACTTCTCGGTGCCGAAGCCGGCGAACCAGTCGGCGCCGCGGCGCAGGATGGAGCCGACGACCGAGATGGACTCGACGTTGTTAATGGTGGTCGGGCAGCCCCAGATCCCCGCCCCCGCCGGGAACGGCGGCTTCAGGCGCGGCTGGCCCTTCTTGCCCTCGAGGCTCTCCATCAGGGCGGTCTCGTCGCCGCAGATGTAGGCCCCGCCCCCGTGCTGGATACGGATGTCGCAGTCCCAGCCGTGGATGTTGCCCGGCCCGATCAGCTTGGCCTCGTAGGCCTGCTTGATGGCCGCCGTCAGGCGCTCGCGCTCATGCACGTACTCGCCGCGGATGTAGATGTAGGCCGTGTGCGCCCGGATCGCCCGGCAGGCGATCAGGCAGCCCTCGATCAGCAGGTGCGGATCGTTGCGCAGGATGTCGCGGTCCTTGCACGCGCCCGGTTCGGACTCGTCGGCGTTGACCACGAGGTAGTGCGGCCGCTCGCTCTCCTGCTTGGGCATGAAGGTCCACTTCAGCCCGGTGGGGAAGCCCGCCCCGCCCCGGCCGCGCAGGCCCGACGCCTTGATCTGGTCGCAGATCCACTCGGGCGTCTGGGCGATGATGTCCTTCGTCCCGTTCCAGCAGCCGCGCTTCTTCGCCCCCTCCAGGCCCCAGTCATGCAGGCCGTAGAGGTTGGTGAAGATGCGGTCCTTGTCGGCAAGGATGCCCGCCATCACGCCTTCTCCTTCGCCGGCAGGTTCGGGATCTTGATCTTCTTGGCCCGCGAGCCGTCGTAGAGGCTCGGGTCGAGCAGCGTCTTCGGGCCGCCCTCGGGCGCGGAGCCCTGGCGGCCGATGGCCGAGCCCGGCGGCGGCGTGTTGCCGGCGGCGAACTCGTCCAGGAGCTTCTCGAAGCTCTCGGGCGTCAGATCCTCGTAGTAGTAGTCGTTGATGGCGGCCATCGGCGCATTGGCGCAGGCCCCCATGCACTCGACTTCCTGCCAATAGAACTTGCCGTCGGCCGAGCGATGGTTCTGCTCGCCGATGCGCCGCTTGCAGACGGCCATCAGGCCCTCGGCGCCACGGCTCTGGCACGGGGTCGTGCCGCAGACCTGCACCAGCGCATGGGTGCCCACCGGCTCCAGCATGAACATGGTGTAGAAGGTCGCGACCTCCAGCACGCGGATCACCGGCATGCCGAGCAGCTCGGCCACGGCGCGGATCGCCGGCTCGGAAACCCAGCCTTCCTGCTTCTGGACCAGCCACAGCACCGGCACCACGGCCGACTGCTGCTTGCCCGGCGGGAAGTTGGCCATCCAGGCCTTGGCCTTCTCCAGCGTCTCGGGGCTGAAGGCGAAGCTCTCAGGCTGGACTGGCGAAAGACGACGGACGCTCAACGGTCGATCTCCCCGAACACGATGTCGAGCGAACCCAGGATGGCGGAGACGTCGGCCAGCATGTGGCCGCGGTTCATCCAGTCCATCGCCTGCAGGTGCGCATAGCCCGGCGCGCGGATCTTGGCGCGGTACGGCTTGTTGGCGCCGTTGCTCACCAGATAGATCCCGAACTCGCCCTTGGGCGCTTCGACGGCGGCGTACACGTCGCCGGGCGGCGTGCGATAGCCTTCGGTGAAGAGCTTGAAGTGGTGGATGAGCGCCTCCATCGAGCGCTTCATCTCGCCCCGCCGCGGCGGCGACACCTTGTGGTCGTCCACCAGCACCGGGCCCGGCGTCTTCAGCAGGCGATCACAGCACTGCTTCATGATCTTCGTGGACTCCCGCATCTCCTGCATGCGGCAGAGGTAGCGGTCGTAGCAGTCGCCGTTGACGCCCAGCGGGATGTCGAACTCCATCTCGGAGTACATGGCGTAGGGCTGGCTGCGGCGCAGGTCCCACGGGATGCCCGAGCCGCGGACCATGACGCCCGAGAAGCCCCAGGCCATGGCCTCTTCCTTGGTCACCACGCCGATGTCGACGTTGCGCTGCTTGAAGATGCGGTTGTCGGTGATCAGCCCCTCGATGTCGTCGAGGATCTTCGGGAAGGCGTCGCACCAGTCCGAGATGTCGCGGATCAGCTCTTCGGGCAGGTCCTGACGGACGCCGCCGACGCGGTAGTAGTTGGCGTGCAGACGGGCGCCCGAGGCGCGCTCGTAGAACACCATCAGCTTCTCGCGCTCTTCGAAGCCCCACAGCGGGGGCGTGAGCGCGCCGACGTCCATGGCCTGGGTCGTGACGTTCAGCAGGTGGTTCTTGATCCGGCCGATCTCGTCATAGAGCGTGCGGATCAGCAGCGCCCGGACCGGCGGCGTCACGCCGAGCAGCTTCTCGATGGCCAGGCAGTAGGCATGCTCCTGGTTCATCGGGGCCACGTAGTCCAGGCGATCCATGTAGGGGATCGTCTGCTGGTAGGGCCGCGCCTCCATCAGCTTCTCGGTGCCGCGGTGCAGCAGGCCGATGTGCGGGTCGACCCGCTCCACCACCTCGCCGTCCAGCTCCAGCACCAGGCGCAGCACGCCGTGCGCCGCCGGGTGCTGCGGGCCGAAGTTGATGTTGAACTTGCGGACCTTGGTCTCGGGCAGGCCCTGGACGTTGGCGTCGTTCGGCGCCGCCTGGATGTTCTGGCCGGTCATGACTTGGTCGCCTCGTCGGACTTCTCGTCGCCGGGCAGCATGGTCGCGAAGCCGCGCTCCGCGCCCTCCCAGGGCGAAAGGAAATCCCAGTTGCGCCACTCGACCGACTTCACGGGCTCGTAGACCACCCGCTTCAGCTCGTCGTCGTAGCGGACCTCGACGTAGCCGGTCATCGGGAAGTCCTTCCGCAGCGGATGGCCGTGGAAGCCGTAGTCGGTGAGAATCCGGCGCAGGTCGGGGTGGTTATCGAAGAACACGCCGTACATGTCGAACGCCTCGCGCTCGTACCAGTCGGCGTTCGGATAGACCGAGGTCACCGACGGGACGGCGGTGTCCTCGTCAGTCTGCACCCGCACGCGGATGCGGCGGTTCTTGGTGAAGGACAGCAGGTGATAGACGACGTCGAAGCGACGCTCGCGCTCCGGATAGTCGACGCCGCACAGGTCCACCAGCTGCTGGAAGCCGTAGGAATCGCGCAGCAGGGTCAGGGCCTCGACCACGCGCTCGGCCGCCGCGTTCAGCGACAGCTCGCCATAGGCCACCTCATAGCCGCCGAAGACGCCGGCGCCCTTCGCCACCAGCTCCTGGCCGAGCTGCTCCAGCTCGGAGTTCGTCGCAGGCCAGCTCATCGCACGATCGTCCCGGTGCGGCGGATCTTCTTCTGAAGCTGCAGCACGCCATAGACCAGCGCCTCGGCGGTGGGCGGGCAGCCGGGCACATAGACGTCCACCGGCACCACGCGGTCGCAGCCGCGCACGGTCGAATAGCTGAAGTAGTAGTAGCCGCCGCCGTTGGCGCACGAGCCCATGGAGATGACGTACCGGGGCTCAGGCATCTGGTCGTAGACCTTCCGCAGGGCCGGAGCCATCTTGTTCACCAGGGTGCCGGCGACGATCATCACGTCGGACTGGCGCGGGCTGGCGCGGGGGGCGAAGCCGTAGCGCTCCAGGTCGTAGCGCGGCATCGACGCCTGCATCATCTCGACCGCGCAGCAGGCCAGGCCGAACGTCATCCACATCAACGAGCCCGTGCGGGCCCAGGTGATGAGGTCGTCGGCGGCCGCGGTGACGAAGCCCTTGTCGGCCAGGCGCTGCGACACTCCGTCGAAGAACGGGTCGTGCAGCTTGGGATCATAGCCTTCGACGGTCGTGCGACCGGCGGAGCCCGCAGGAACGATCACTCCCATTCCAGGGCGCCTTTCTTCCATTCGTAGATGAAGCCCACCGTGAGGACGCCCAGGAAGGTCATCATCGACCAGAAGGCGAACTGCGCCACGTCGGCCGGAAGCTTCATGAGCGAGATGGCCCACGGGAACAGGAAGGCCACTTCCAGGTCGAAGATGATGAAGAGGATCGACACCAGATAGAACCGGATGTCGAACTTCATCCGCGCGTCGTCGAACGCGTTGAAGCCGCACTCATACGACGAGAGCTTTTCAGGGTCCGGGGCCTTGGGAGCGAGAATCGCCGCGGCCAGGATGAAGGCGATACCCAGCGCCGCCGCGATCCCAAGGAAGATCACGATGGGCAGGTACTCGAGAAGGAACGCGTTCATGGAGTCCTCGGGAGGAGTCGGGCGCCCTTCTAGACCAGCCGTCCCGGCGTTTCAAACAGCCGCTCGCAGTTGCGAAACGCTCGCAATCAGACGGCCTCAAACCAATCAAAATCACGTCGGAGGCAAACAGCCGTTGACACGATTCCGACGCGCCAATATGAGAGCCGCCTCGCCGGCCCCCCGGGGCCACAAGCGGGTGTAGCTCAGTTGGTTAGAGCGCCGGCCTGTCACGCCGGAGGTCGCGGGTTCGAGCCCCGTCACTCGCGCCACTTCCCTCGGGAAGTAGCGTAGAATTCCCAAAAATCAGGACGTCAGGTCGATCCGCTCGATGCGCCAGGCGCGCTGGTCGGGCGTCGCCCCCGGCACGTCGTTCGTGCGGCGCAGAACGACCTTCCCCGACTCGTGCACCTCCTGCCCGGTCTTGAGTCGCCCGTAGATCACCACCGGCACCTCGACGAACAGCGAACCGGCCGCCCCTTCGATGCGGCCCGGCGCGCCGACCTGGGCGTTGTAGCTGCTGTAGCGGGCCAGATCGGGGGGCGCGCCATTGCGCATGAGCCGGGCCGCCTCGGCCGCCTTCCCGGCCGCAAGGTGCGCATAGAAGGTCTGGACCACATCGGCCGCGCCCTGGGCGCTCTCCGGCGTGAAGGGCGCCTCGGAGACGGGCGTGCGGTCGTCGGGCAGGCCGCCGGGCTGGCCGGGCGCCGGCGGTTCGACAGGCGGCGCATCGCCCGACCAGCAGCGGAGGGGTTCGGCGCTGGCCACATCCTCGCCGGGCTTCAGCTCGGCCAGGGTGGCCTCGGAGCCCTTGGTCCACCACTGGATGCCGTAGCCCACGTAACGGGCGCCGCTCGCCGAGATGGCCTGCTTCAGGGGATAGGGCCGGCCCTTCACCGTGACCATGGCGGCGCCGGCGTTCGGATAGCCCGCCTCCACCTGCTGGCCGTCCTCGCAGGTGTAGAGCGTCACCTGCGAGTCGGGATTCACCGTTCCCGACGCCGCGGCCGAGTCGGCCGGCGCGCCCGCGCCGCCGCCCGGCTGGCAAGCGCCGAGCGCCAGGGCGACGGCGGGAATCAGAATCGCGCGCATGGCCGGGTAACGCCTGGGCTCAGGCGGCCGTTGCCGGCGCCCGCTCCAGCACGAAGTCGTCCGGATTCGGCGCCAGGGTCGCGCGCCAGTAGTCGATGAGGCCGAAGGGCCAGTTCTGGCTGACCCGCCCAAAGGCGTTCTTGTACCAGCTGGACACCTGCGGCGCGCCCCAGGCCCAGCCCTTGTTGGCCTCGTCCACCCTGGCGTTGAAGGCGTCGTGGACTTCCCGCTTGGGCTCCATCGCCGACGCCCCCGTCTCGGCCAGCAGCCGCAGGCAGCCGACGATGTAGCGGACGGCGCATTCCGAGAAGAAGATGATCGAACCGTTGACCACGATGTTGGTGTTGGGCCCGTAGGTCAGGAACAGGTTGGGGAAGCCCGGAACGGTGATCCCCAGATAGGCCCGGGCGTCGCCGCCCCAGGTCTCGTGCAGGTCGCGCCCGCCCCTGCCCTTCACCTTCAGGAACGACAGGAAGTTCGAGGCCTGGAAGCCGGTGCCGTAGATCAGCACGTCCACCTCGTGGAGCACGCCGTCGGCGGTGACCACGCCCTTGGGCTCGATCCGGACGATGCGGTCGGTGATCAGCTCGACATTCGGCCGCTTGAGGGCCGCCAGCCAGACGCCGTTGTCCAGCACCGCCCGCTTGCCGCCGATGGGATAGTTGGGGACCACCTTCTGCAGCAGGTCGGGCCGGTCGGCGACCTGGGCGGCGATGGACTGGGCGCAGAGCTCGCGCAGCATGGCGTTCTCGGGCCCCACGGCGTCGGGCCCGCCGTTCCAGGAGGGATCGGCCTTCACCATGGGCAGGAAGCCGTCGGTGGCCATCCAGAACAGCCAGAAGCGGTACCACTTGTCGTAATACGGCAGGTGCTCGAGCAGCCACTTCACGCCCTCGGGCACGTCGTCGTGATAGTGCGGCGCCGGCAGGCCCCAGGGCGCCGAGCGCTGGAAGACCTTCAGCTGAGCCACGTCCGGGGCGATCTCGGGCACGAACTGATAGGCCGAGGCGCCGGTGCCGATCACCGCCACCCGCTTGCCCTTCAGCTCCACGTCATGCCGCCACTCCGCCGAGTGGAAGGCCGGCCCCTCGAAGCTGCCGAGGCCCTCGATGTCGGGATACTTGGGACGGTTGAGCTGGCCCACCGCGCTGATGACGGCGTTGGCCTCCACGTGCTCGATCCGGCCGTCCTTGCCCTTGAGGCGGGCGCGCCAGACGCTCCGGGCCTCGTCCCAGGCGATCTCCTCGACAAAGGTCTCGAACCGGATGCGCCGGCGCAGATCGTACTTGTCGGCGATGTCCCGGAAGTAGCTGAGCAGCACGGGCTGCGGCGAGAAGTGCTGCGGCCAGTGATGGCTGGGCTCGAACGAGTAGCTGTACATGTGGTTCGCATTGTCCACCCGGCAGCCGGGATAGGTGTTCTCGAACCACGTGCCGCCCACGTCGGCGTTCTTGTCGACGATCTCGAAGGGGATGCCGGCCTGGCTGAGGCGGATGCCCGCCAGGAGCCCCGACATGCCGGCGCCGATCACCAGGACGTTCAGGCGCCGGGCGGCGTCCTTGAGCCGCGGCTGATCGAACTGCGGGTCCTTGGAGGACTTGCCGTTCAGGGCCAGTTCGTCGGTGAGGAAGTCGGCATAGCCCTCGGGGATGGGCGCGCCGGCCACGAAGTCGATCATCCGCCGGAGGGTGGCCTGGTCGGGCTCCCATAACTGGCCGGGCCTGCCCTCCACGATCCGCTCCTGGAGCACCGCCTTGGCCAGATCCCGGATCCTGGCCTGCTCCTCGGGGGGAATGCCGATGTCCTCGCGTTCGAGGGGGTTGTAGGTGGGGGCCCATTCGGGCCTGACCCAACCGGGATCGCCGGTCAGATGCACCAGCGCCGCCATCAGCGCCGGAAGGTGCGCCTCCTTGAGGACCTGATCGAGGTCCACGCCCGCGTCGGCCATGATTTCCTACCCAGCATTATCGTTGTTCTTCTATCGCCGAGCATGACTCCCGTGGGCGGGCGGTGGAAGCCCTCACGTCGCGTCAGCCCCGCGGCTGGGCCGGGTGAACCTGGGCGGCGCGGATCTGCGCCATCAGGCCATCGGGCAGGGCGAGGCCCGACGCCTGGGCGTTCTCCATGAGATGGGCCAGGCGCGTGGCGCCGAACACGGCGCAGCTCACCTGCGGATTGGCGAGCACATAGGCCAGGGCCGCCTGGGAGCCGGTGATCCCGGCCTGGCGGTGCAGGAAGCGGAAGCGCGCCCCGCGGGCCAGTTCGTCCCGGTGCCGGGCGAAGGCCCGGGCGGCGTACCAGAGGTCCTGCGGGCCCCGCAGCCGGGCCAGGAGCGGCCGGGTATGGCCCATGGCCAGGGCCATGCCGGCCAGGACGCCCTTGCCGGCGCCCGCCGCCCTGGCGATCAGCGGCTCCCGCTCCGGCCGCAGGACGTTGTAGTCGATCATCACCACGTCGAAGGCCGGCAGCTCGATCACATGCTCGATCACCGCCGGATCGAAGCTGTTCACCCCCAGGGCGGCGACCAGCCCCCTCGCCTTCAGCCCCTCCAGCGCCGCCAGGAGTTCGTCGGTGAGCTCGGCCACGGCGGGGCCGTGGAGCTGCAGCAGGCCGAGGCGCTCCACCCCGAGGTTGGCGAGGCTGCGCTCGGCGCTGGCGACGATGGCGGCCGGCGAGAAGTCGCGGCCGATGCGCCCTGCCCCCGCATGGAAGGTGCCGGCCTTGGTGGCGATGACCAGCTTCGAGGCGTCGCGGCCTCGGAGGGCCCGGCCCAGGCGCGGCTCGGCCTCCCCGGCCGAATAGCTGGCGCCGGTGTCGAAGAGGGTGAAGCCGAGGTCGAGGGCCGCATGGACGAGGCCCAGGGCCTGGCGCTCAGGAAACCTCGGCTTGCCCCACCAGCTGGCGCAGCCGAAGCCCAGCTCCGAGACCGAGAGGCCCGTGCGGCCCAGCGGGCGATACTGCATGCGGCGGCCCCTCCTCGCCCGCGGCCCTGCCAGACGGCCTGCGGGGGATGGTGGGCGGCGAGGGATTCGAACCCCCGACCCTCTCGGTGTAAACGAGATGCTCTGACCAGCTGAGCTAGCCGCCCATTCGATTCCGCGCTTCTAGGGCGCCGGCCGCGCCGCTCCAATGGCCTCGTGGCTCAGGAGCCGGGCGAAGATGCGTCCGACGATCAGGAAGATCACCACGGCCCCGGCGGCGATGGCCGCATGCATGAGCCAGAAGTTGGTGGCCGGCATCTTCTCCAGGAGCGTCCCCAGCTTGCCCACCGTGGCGTTCCCGATGACGAGGTGCAGGTAGTAGACGCCGATCATCGTCCCCATCACCGCCGGCGGCGAGGCCCGGGCGTAGAGGGCCAGGGACACCGGCAGCATGTTGGCGAAGGCGGCGCTGTTGAAGATCTCGAAGGCGATCAGCCACCAGAGGCTGACCTTGGCGCCGGTGGCGGCGGCCACGGCGGCCCCGGTCGCCAGGCTGAGGGCGCCCAGCACCGAGATGGCGGCGCCGATGGTGAGCTTGCCCATCTCGTCCGGCTCGCGGAAGCGGGTGGCCCAGGCGCGCCAGAACACCACCATCAGGGCCAGGAACGAGACCGAGACGATGCTGTCGAGGGTGATCAGCCAGGTGGTGGGCAGGCGCCGGCCGAAGAGCGTCATGTCCACGCTGGCGTCGGCCCAGACGAGATAGGCGTTGAAGATCTGCTGGTTCACCAGCACCGACGAGGCCAGCACCGGGATCAGGAGCACCAGCACGGCCACGGTGCGCCAGTCGCGGGCCGAAAGCTTCGGGCGCTCGGCCCCGGGGACGGCGCGGCGCAGCGGCGGGTCGGGCGGCAGGTGCTTGCGGCCGGAGAGGTAGATGCAAAGCGCGATCAGCATGCCGACCCCGGCCGCGCCGAAGCCGTAGTGCCAGCCCACGCCCTCGCCCAGGGTGCCGGCGATCAGCGGCGCGGCGATGACCCCGGCGTTGATGCCCAGGTAGAAGATCTGGAAGGCGTCGGCCCGGCGCAGGTCGCCCTCGGCGTAGAGGCCGCCCACCTGGCCGGCGATGTTGCCCTTGAAGCAGCCGGTGCCGAGCACCAGGCACAGGAGCGCCAGCAGGAACGAGGCGTCGAAGGCCATCAGGAAGTGGCCCGCCGACATCAGGAGGGCGCCGAGGATCACCGTCCGCGTACGCCCCAGCAGCCGGTCGGCGACCAGGCCGCCGAGGATGGGCGTCAGGTACACCAGGCTGGTGTAGAGGCCGAAGATGGTCGAGGCGACCTCCTGCTGGGAGGCGTCGCGGCCCAGGCCGTAGAGGGCGCCGAGGAAGGCCCGGAAGCCCTCGAACCCGACGATGGCCTCCACATGGGGCGCCAGCAGCAGCTGCTTGACCATGTAAAGGACCAGCAGCGACTGCATGCCGTAGTAGGAGAAGCGCTCCCAGGCCTCGGCGAAGGCCAGGTAGCCCAGCGCCTTGGGATGGCCCAGGAAGGCCTTGTCGCCGTCACGGGCGATGGTGTTCGCGGTCATGCCGTCTCCCCTTGCGGCGCAAAGCCCTAGCGCGGGCCGGCGCCGCTGGCGAGGCCGGAGTGGGCCTCAGCGGAGGGCGGCGATCAGCACCCAGGCGCCGATGATCCCGAACAGCACCGCCGCGCCGAGGCGCACATACTTGAGGGGCACGACCCGGGTGGCCGCCTCGCCCAGCAGCACGGCGGGGACATTGGCCAGCATCATGCCGAGGGTGGTGCCGGCGGTGACCAGGGCCACGTCCTGGAACCGCGCGCCCAGGAGGGTGGTGGCGATCTGGGTCTTGTCGCCGATCTCCACCAGGAAGAAGGCCACCAGGGTGGTCAGGAAGACCCCGCCGTGGGTCTTGGCCCCGGCCTCCTCGTCCTCCTTGTCGGGGATCAGGGCCCAGAGGGCCATGGCGATGAAGCCCACGCCGACCAGGATCTGGAACAGGGGGCCGGAGAGGAACCTGGCCACCACCACGCCCAGGGCCGCCGCCGCCGCATGGTTCAGCAGGGTCGCGGCCAGGATGCCGAGGATGATCGGGAGCGGCTTGCGGAACTTGGCGGCCAGGACAATGGCCAGGAGCTGGGTCTTGTCGCCGATCTCGGCGATCGCCACGACGCCCGTGGAGATGAGCAGGGGTTCCAAGCGAAGAGGTCTCCGGGGCGCGGGGCACACACGACGACGCCTGCTCCGCCGCGCCCACGCCGAAGCCGCATCGCCGGTCTCGCCAATCCGGGCCCCAAGGCCCGCCGCCTGCGCCATGCCGCCCGTCGGGCCGCAAGTCTGTTGACGCAAGGCTCCGCTGCGCTGCGGACGGCTACTCCCCGTAGATGACGGCGCTCCTAGCGTGATTGCGCCGCCGGCCGCAACGCAAAAGGGCGACCGCGACGAGCGGCCGCCCCCTTCCCTCGCCGTCTCTCCGGCGCGGGCCTAGCTGTTCAGCACGCTCTTCAGGCCTTCGCCGACCCGGAAGCGGCAGGTGGCGGTGGCCGGGCGGCGGACCTTCTCACCGGTGCGCGGGTTGCGCGCCACGCCGGCCGCCCGCTTGACCGGCACGAAGCTGCCGAAGCCCACGAGGCGGACCTCACGCCCGGCCTTCAGGGAGGTGGAGACCGAGGCGATGAAGGCGTCCAGCGCCTCCTTGGCCTGCGCCTTGTTCAAGCCCGTCCTGTCGGCGATCGCCGAGACGAGTTCGGCCTTCGTCATGTGCAGTCTCCCACCCTCTCATCGCCTTTTTCGTTATTGCCGGCCCGGGGGCGTCCCAACTCCGCCGCGCCGGTCCGAGGTCATTTAAGGCCCCCATGAGCTGAGCCGTCAAACGAAGCGGCGCGGGATCTCTCCCGCGCCGCACGCCTGTCTCGGATTGTGATCGCCCGGCAGGCGACGGGATCAATGGGTGATCATCGCCTCCACATCGGCGTCCGGCTCCTCGGCGGCGACCTCCGCCGGCGCGGTGTCGTCCCACTCGATCGGCGTCGGCTGACGCACGAGCGCCCTGGCCAGCACCTCGTCCATGGTCGAGACCGGGATGATCTCCAGGCCCGACTTCACATTGTCCGGGATGTCGGCCAGGTCCTTCTCGTTCTCTTCCGGGATCAGCACCGTCTTCACCCCTGAGCGGAGCGCCGACAGCAGCTTCTCCTTGAGGCCGCCGATGGCCGTCACCCGGCCCCGCAGGGTGACTTCGCCGGTCATGGCGAGGTCGGCCCGGATCGGGATGCCCGTGAGCACCGAGACGATGGCGGTGGCCATGGCCGCGCCGGCGGACGGACCGTCCTTGGGCGTGGCGCCGTCCGGCACGTGGATGTGGACGTCGGTCCGCTCGAAGACCGGGGGTTCGATCCCGAACTTCGTGGCCCGGCTGCGGACATAGCTGTTCGCCGCCGAGATCGACTCCTTCATCACGTCCTTCAGGTTGCCGGTGACCGTCATCCGGCCCTTGCCCGGCATCTTGACGGCCTCAATGGTGAGGATGTCGCCGCCGAACTCGGTGTAGGCCAGGCCGGTGATGATCCCCACCTGGTCTTCCTTGTCCGTCTCGCCATAGCGGTACTTCTTGACGCCGGCGTACTTCTCGAGCCGCTCCGCATCGACGGTGATCGAGGCCACCTTCTCGCGCAGCAGGTCACGGACCGTCTTGCGGGCCAGGTTGCCCAGCTCGCGCTCCAGGCTCCGGACCCCGGCCTCCCGCGTGTAGTAGCGGATCAGGTCGCGGATGGTCTCTTCCGGCACCACGAACTCCTCGGGCTTCAGCCCGTGGTCCTTGGTGAGCTTCGGCAGGATGTGGCGCTTGGCGATCTCGACCTTCTCATCCTCGGTGTAGCCGGGGATGCGGATGATCTCCATGCGGTCCAGCAGGGGCTGGGGCATGTTGAGCGAGTTCGCCGTGGTGACGAACATCACCGGGGAGAGGTCGTAGTCCACCTCCAGATAGTGGTCGGCGAAGGTGGAGTTCTGCGCCGGGTCCAGCACCTCGAGCAGGGCCGACGACGGGTCGCCCCGCCAATCCGCGCCCATCTTGTCGATCTCGTCCAGCAGGAAGAAGGCGTTGGTGGTCTTGGCCTTCTTCATCGACTGGATGATCTTGCCGGGCATGGAGCCGATGTAGGTCCGCCGGTGACCGCGGATCTCGGCCTCGTCGCGCACGCCGCCCAGGGCCACGCGCACGAACTCGCGGCCCGTGGCCTTGGCGATCGACTTGCCCAGCGAGGTCTTGCCGACCCCGGGCGGGCCCACCAGGCACAGGATCGGCCCCTTCAGCGAGCCCACGCGGCTCTGCACGGCCAGGTACTCGAGAATCCGTTCCTTGACCTTCTCCAGGCCGTAGTGGTCCTCGTTGAGGATGTCCTCGGCCTTCTGCAGGTCGATGGGCTTGGGCTTGGTTTTGCCCCACGGGATCGACAGCAGCCAGTCCAGATAGTTACGGACGACCGTGCTCTCGGCCGACATCGGGCTCATGTTGCGAAGCTTCTTCAGCTCGCTCTCGGCCTTCTGGCGGGCTTCCTTGGAAAGCTTGGTCTTCTTGATCCGCTTTTCCAGCTCGAGCAGCTCGTCCCGATGGTCGTCCTGCTCGCCCAGCTCGCGCTGGATCGCCTTCATCTGCTCGTTCAGATAGTACTCGCGCTGCGTCTTCTCCATCTGACGCTTCACGCGATTGCGGATCTTCTTCTCGGTCTGCATGACCGAGATCTCGCCCTCCATCAGGGCGTAGACCTTCTCCAGCCGCTTCACGACGTTGAAGATCTCCAGAAGCTGCTGCTTCTCGGCGATCTTCACCGACAGGTGGCCAGCGATCCGGTCCGCCAGCTCGGACGGGTTTTCGATCTGCGGGATGGCCGCCAGGGCTTCCGGCGGGACCTTCTTGTTGAGTTTGACGTAGTTTTCGAACTGCTCGATGACCGCGCGGCTCAGCGCCTCGGCCTCGGGCGAGTTGGCCCCGTCTTCCTGCACATAGGCGATCTCGGCCTCGTAGAACTCGGCCTGATCCGTGAACCGGGCGATACCGGCCCGGGCGCGCCCTTCCACCAGCACCTTCACGGTGCCATCCGGCAGCTTCAGCAGCTGCAGGATCGTGGCGACCACGCCCACGTCATAGATGGCGTCGGCCGACGGATCGTCGTCGTCCTTGTCCTTCTGGGTGGCGAGCAGGATCTCCTTGGCCTCGCTCCGCATCGCCTCCTCGAGCGCGCGCACGGACTTCTCGCGGCCGACGAAGAGCGGCACCGGCTGGTGCGGAAAGACCACGATGTCCCGCAGCGGCAGGATCGGGAGGATCTTAATCTCGGACATGATGCTTCAACTCCTGGCCGGCCCGCTTGGGTTCGGGGCCTGGCCGCCCGGATCGTCGTAACCCAGACGATGCGCCTGAGTCGTTCGACCCGTCCGCCGGGCTGCGGCGGCTGTTCAGTGATTTATGTGGACGGTTTCGCGGAGGGTTCAAGCGCCGCAACAACCGTGCGCGACACTCGGCCTCATCAATACACGCCAGGTGGCTTTTCCGGCGGCGAACGGTCGAGCTGCGCAAGGATATGCCTTGTTCACGGCTCCTAGATGGCCCCTGCGCCCGGCTTGCGCAATGGCTGCCCCACCGTCAGCCGGCGCCGGAATTGAAGGGAGATTATATACTTTGCAAACACGGCGCAAGCGACTGAAGTACGCTGGACCTGACGGGCCAGAAGCCACCCCAGCGTAAGCGGAGCCGAAAGAGCAATCAACGCCGCGGACTAAGGGGCGCAAAGCACCGGAGCGCGAATCGGCGCTTTAAATCATCCGGCTTGCAAAAGAAAGCTAGGCGGGCAGGTGCCGAATCTTTACCTTGTCAAGTGTCCCTGGGGCGACCGAAGCCCAACGCTTGCGTCGGTCCCTTATGTAGGTCGCCCTGGGGCCGCCCTTTTTCCCAAACTCCGATCCAGAAAGTATGACGTTGGCATGAAAAGCCAGTGTCGATACGGATGCGTCCAACGGTCGGACGGCCCGTATCGGCAGGCCGTGCTGACGCCGACATTGAAGTTTGGGTATATCTTCCGAATTTCCTCGTTGATCACCTTGTAGAGCTTTTCCTTGGCGACGGTTCTCTTGCCTCGCCGGCGGCGCCCAGTGGGGACTGTGCGAAGCTTCTCATTTAGGCGGGCGCACATCGATCCAAGGATGATGTCTAACCCTTGAAGGATGACATGATCTTCGGAGTCTACAGACGCTATTGAACTCTTTGGGATGAATATATTCTCGCGCCTCATAAGCGCAGAATGAGGAATCCGGCAGAGGTAATCTTTGAAGCGCTCAACACGCTCTACGGTGTCCGGAATTTTATCGGGCATGACGCTAACGAATACGGCCTGATACGGATTATGATCCGCGTATTTGAGGCCAAATGCGTGCTTTATGAACTGATAGTAGAGCAGAAAATACTGATCATCGTGGTGGCGCTTGTTCAGGTTAAGGGGAACCCTCATGTTCTGAGTGAACATGATCCGAACCTTAAGCCGAGACGATGCAATGTATGTGAAATAGGCTCGGATAAATTCCGCGTATCTATCTACGCACGACTCATCGACGTACTGCCACTTAAGTTCGCGAACCAATCCCAGTTCGCGCTTTATCTTATTCAGCTCATCGCTAATTGTCTGCCGCTCGCTAGCCGCAAGCAATACGCCACCGAAGAAGTTCGAATAGTATCGCCCCTTCCTGTCGGACTCGTCGGCATAGATTATGTAATGCTTATCCCGCACGAGGCCGAAAATGGCTGATCCGCCAAAACCGAGTCAACTCGACAGGTTCCGCGACCCAGCCCGCGAGCCAGAAGCCGACGAAGACGAAGCGCGCTTTGAGGAAGCGACCTGATTAAGCCCCTCAATCAGAAGGGCTTTGGTAAGGCCGCGCGCCCATCAGTTCCGCTGCCCCGCATGTCTGAACAGACGGCGCCTGTCTCGTTCGACGCAGGGTGATTTGCAAAGATATAATTGCCGAATGAAAGGCCCCGCAGTCGCCTGCGGGGCCTGGCAATTCGGAGTCCGAAGCCCTAGGCCGCGCCGCCCTTGTCGCGGCGTTCGGCGTAGATGATCAGCGGCTGCGCCCGGCCCTCAATGACCTCGGCGTTGACCACCACCTCCTCGACGCCGTCGTAGGTGGGCAGTTCGTACATGGTGTCGAGCAGCACGCCCTCGAGGATCGAGCGCAGGCCCCGGGCGCCGGTCTTGCGCTGGATGGCCTTGCGGGCCACCGCCAGCAGGGCGTCCTCGGTGAAGGTCAGGCCCACGTTCTCCATCTCGAAGAGGCGGACGTACTGCTTCACGAAGGCGTTCTTCGGCTCGGTGAGGATCTTCACCAGGGCCTTTTCGTCCAGATCGTCCAGGGTGGCGATCACCGGCAGACGGCCGATGAATTCCGGGATCAGGCCGAAGCGCAGCAGGTCGTCCGGCTCCACCTGACGGAAGATTTCACCCGTGCGGCGCTCGTCTGGGTCGGCCACCTTGGCGCCGAAGCCGACGCTGGTCCCCTGCCCGCGGGCCGAGATGATCTTCTCCAGGCCGGCGAAGGCGCCGCCGCAGATGAAGAGGATGTTGGTGGTGTCGACCTGCAGGAACTCCTGCTGCGGGTGCTTGCGGCCGCCCTGCGGGGGCACCGAGGCGACGGTGCCTTCCATGATCTTCAGCAGCGCCTGCTGGACGCCCTCGCCCGACACGTCGCGGGTGATCGAGGGGTTGTCCGACTTGCGGCTGATCTTGTCGACCTCGTCGATGTAGACGATGCCGCGCTGAGCCCGCTCGACGTTGTAGTCAGCCGCCTGCAGCAGCTTGAGGATGATGTTCTCGACGTCCTCACCCACATAGCCGGCCTCGGTGAGGGTCGTGGCGTCGGCCACGGTGAACGGCACGTCGATGATTCGAGCCAGGGTCTGGGCCAGCAGCGTCTTGCCGGTGCCGGTAGGCCCGATCAGCAGGATGTTGGCCTTGCCCAGCTCGACGTCGTTGTTCTTCGTCGCGTGGTTGAGGCGCTTGTAGTGGTTGTGGACCGCGACCGAGAGGACCTTCTTGGCGTGATCCTGGCCGATGACGTAATCGTCGAGGACCTCACGGATTTCCTTCGGGGTCGGCACTCCGTCCTTCGACTTCACGAAGGAGATCTTGTGTTCTTCCCGGATGATATCCATGCACAGCTCGACGCATTCATCGCAGATGAACACCGTCGGGCCCGCGATCAACTTGCGGACTTCATGCTGGCTCTTGCCGCAGAAAGAGCAGTAAAGCGTGCTCTTCGAATCTCCGCTCGCGGCCTTGGTCATGGTCTGGTCTCACTCTCTCGACGATGCCGGCCGATAGTCTGGCCTGCCTCGCACCCCTGGGCGCTGGCGGGGGGCACGTCCGCCCTACTAATGCAGAATAGGCGCCGCGGGTTGTCCAAGTCTTGACATTCCCCGATCCGGCCTCGGATCACAAGCCTTCGCTCGCTTGGGCGACAAAACGCTGTGCGACGCCCTGTGGACAGGCGCCGCGCCCTTCATAGATGGGATCCGGCCCGAAATGGCACAAGAGCACGCCCGTGCGGCCGAAGCGCAGACCTCGGCGAAGCCCCGCGCGCCCATCGTCGCCTTCGACTTCGACGGCACCATCACCACCAAGGACAGCTTCACCGCCTTCCTGAAATGGCGGGCCGGGCCGGCGCGCTGGTGGCTGGGCCTGCTGCGCCTCGTCCCCGCCGCCCTCGCCTATCTGGTCCACCGGGATCGGGGCCGGATCAAGGCCGCCGCCGTGAAGGTGTTCCTCAAGGGCGCGCCGCACGACCGGCTGGAGGCGGACGCCCGCCGTTTCGCCGAGACCCATGCCCGCCGCCTGTTCCGCCCGGACGCCGTGGCCACCTGGAAGCGGTGGCAGGGACGCGGGGCGAAGATGGTGATCGTCACCGCCTCGCCGGACATCGTCGTGGCCCCCTTCGGGCGCGGCCTGGGCGCGGACCTGGTGCTGGGCACGCAACTGGCCTTCGATCCGGACAACCGCGTCCTGGGCGCCTTCTCCGGCCCCAACTGCCGCGGCCCGGAGAAGGTGGTGCGCCTGCACGAGGTGTTCGGCCCCGACCTGCGGCTGGCGGCGGCCTATGGCGACACCTCGGGCGACACCGAAATGCTGGCCATCGCCGACGAGCCGGGCTTCCGGGTGTTCACCGCAAAGCCGTGACCGGCGCGGGCTAGGCGCCGGGCGCGGCGGTCCTGAGCGCGTCCAGGAAGGCGTCGCGCCAGGCGTCCACGTCCTGGGTGGTGACCTCGTGCATCAGAGCCTCCCAGCGCCGCACCCGCTCGGGCAAGGGCATGGCCAAGCCGGTGCGGATGGCGTCGGACATCTCCTCGCGGCTGAAGGGATTGACGATCAGCGCCTCGGTCATGCGCTCGGCCGCCCCGGCGAAGCGAGACAGGATCAGCACGCCGGGATCGGCCGGGTCCTGGGCCGCCACATACTCCTTGGCCACCAGGTTCATGCCGTCCCGCAGCGGCGTGACAAGGCCGATGTGCGCCGCGCCATAGATGCCCGCGAGCTCGTCGCGCCGATAGCTGCGGTTCACATAGCGCACCGGCACCCAGTCGGGCGTGGCGAAGGCGCCGTTGATCCGGCCGGTCACCGCATCCAGACGGCTGCGGATTTCCTGATAGGCCTCCACCTCGTCCCGGCTCGGGGTGGCGATCTGGAGCAGAAAGACCTGCTCGAGCGCCTCCGGCGTGGCCTGCAGATAGTCCTCGTAGGCGAGAAACCGTTCTTCCAGGCCCTTGGAATAGTCGAGGCGGTCGACGCCGATGATCATCCGCCGGCCGATGAGGCTCTCGCGCATGCGCTCGCGCCAGGCCCGGGCCGCCTCGCCCTTCACCGCCTCGGCGAAGGCGGAAGCGTCCAGGCCGATGGGAAATACGCCCAGGCGCAGCCGGCGGCCGAAAGCCGTGGCCTCCACGCCGTCCTGCACCACGCCGCCGACCTCCTGGACCACATAGTCCTCGAAGGCGCTGCGGGAATCCTCGGTCTGAAAGCCCACGAGGTCGTAGGCGAACATCGCCTCCACCAGGCTCTGGTGCTGCGGGAGGGTGGTGAACAGCCGCCGCGCCGGCCAGGGGATGTGCAGGAAGAAGCCGATCCGGTTCTTCACCCCGCGCCGCCGAAGCGCCTCGCCCAGGGGGATCAGGTGGTAGTCGTGCACCCAGATGAAGTCGTCGGGCTGGAGCAGCGGCAGCAGCGTCTGGGCGAAACGCTCATTGACCCGCGCATAGCCCTCGCCGAACGCCCGCTCGTTCGACGACAGGTCGATCCGGTAGTGGAACAGGGGCCAGAGGGTGCGGTTGGCGTAGCCGTTGTAATAGGTCTGCCGGTCGTCCTCATCGAGGTCGATGGTGGCCACCGTGGCCCCCTGCCCCCGCTGGACGGCCAGCTGGCCGGTGAACTGCTCGACGGTGCGCCCGCTCCAGCCGAACCACACGCCCCTGTGCGCCCGCAGCGCTGCCCCCAGGGCCATGGACAGGCCGCCTACGCTGGCGCCCTGGCCGTCGGCGAGATTGCCGACCCGGTTCGATACGACAATCAGCCGTCCCACCGGCCCTAGGCCTGCGGCAGGACGTAGGACGGCACCCCCCAGGTCTCCTCAAGCGCCTGGGCCAGCTCCCGGCCGCTCTGCGGCCCGGCCAGCTCCGGGGTCAAGATGGCGAAATCGACCGACGACTGAGCGGTCAGGGCCAGAGCGTGCTCAGCTCTGTCGACCGGACCGAGAACATTCACCCCGGCGCCGACCAGTATTTCTACCAGATCAGGCGAATCGTCAGGGGATTTGCGGGCGACCAGCACCGTGGAGAATCGACGGCACTGCTCAAGGATTTCATTCAGGTCCCTCATCGGTTCCGGTGATAGACCACAGGGTCCGCAGGGCAAACCGGACGGGCCTAAACTTTATGTGAGGACGCCGGGGGTTGCGCGCACGAAAAAGCCCGGGCGACGGGGAGTCGCCCGGGCGTTTCGGTCGGCCGGAAGCCTGGGGATCAGGCCTCGTTGTCGCGCTTCTCCCAGACGTGGTCCACGAGGCCCCACTCCTTCGCCTCCTGGGCGGTCATGAAGTAGTCGCGGTCGAGGGTCTCCTCGACCACCTCGATGGGCTGGCCGGTGTGCTTGGCGTAGATCTCGTTCAGCCGGCGCTTGGTCTTGATGATGTCCTCGGCGTGGCGCTGGATGTCCGTGGCCTTGCCCGAGTAGCCGCCGGAGGGCTGGTGGACCATGATCCGCGAGTTCGGCAGGGCGATGCGGCTGCCCTTCTCGCCGGCCATCAGCAGGAACGAGCCCATGGAAGCCGCCATGCCGAGGCACAGGGTGATCACCGGGCTCTTGATGTACTGCATGGTGTCGTAGATCGCGAGGCCCGACGTCACCACCCCGCCCGGCGAGTTGATGTACATCTGGATCTCCTTCTTGGGGTTCTCGGCCTCAAGATGGAGAAGCTGGGCGCAGATCAGGCTGGCCATGCCGTCCTCGACCGGCCCCGCCAGGAACACGATGCGGTCCTTCAGCAGGCGGGAGAAGATGTCGTAGGCGCGCTCGCCCCGGCTCGTCTGCTCGACGACCATCGGCACGAGGCCCAGGGCGGTGGTGACGGGATCACGCATGGAGAGGAAGCTTCCTTCAAAGTCATGTGGCGCGGCGCACCGCACCGTCTTCACCGATATCGCCCGCCCCCCGGTCGGGTGCAAGGCCTGCACATAGCGCCGGTCAGGCGCCGATACTGGAAATCCACGCCCGGAGCGCGCCCACCACCGGTTCGGACGGCGCATAGCCGCGGGTGACAACGCCGTAGGCGCCCTGTGCGTTCGGCCCCGCCACCAGGGTCGGGAACCCCGTCACCCCGGCCCGCTGGGAGACGGCGTAGTCGCCCCAGGTCTCGTGCTTGGCCTCCTCCGACGCCCACTGGGCCAGGAAGTCGTCGCGGCCCAAGCCGAACTCGGCGGCCAAGTCGGCCAGCACCTCGCCGGAGGTGATGTCCCGGGCCTCGGCGTAGAAGGCCCGCTGCAGGCGGCCGAGATAGGCCACGGCGGTTTCCTGGCCGCCGCGGCGGACGACCACCACCGCCCGGGCGGCCGGATCGGTGTCATAAAGGAACCCCTCGCCCTCAAGCGCCGCCGGATCGAACGGCAGGCCGGTGGCCTCGGTGACGTGGCGCCAGTGGCCGACGAGCTCGGCCCGGGCCTCGGGGGTCATGGGCGTCTCCGTGCCGGGCCGAAGGCCGCCCATGATCACCCGGATCGGCAGGGCCCGGCCAAAGGCGCGGCGGATGTCCTCCACCACCGGCGAGAAGCCGTAGCACCATGAGCACATGGGATCGGCGAAATAGATGAGGTGCGGCGTGTCCATAACGGCCTCCGCCGGCCAGTGTCGCAGCGAACTGGCGGAAGGTCATCAGGTTCAGTGCGGCCCGGCGGCGAAACGAGGGCCGCCCGAGGACTTCAGACCAAGCCGCCGCTGTCCGCGTGCGGCGTACACGCCAAGGTCCGGGGGGATTTCGGAACCTTAACCGCGTCCCGAACGCTGAAATGGCGCAGAGGGACCAAAGTAATGGTGCAATTCGCTGTAACGCTGAAAGACGGCGACTGGACGGTTTTCTGTGACGGCGCGCCCGTCACGACCGGCCTGTCTCGCTCCGCCGCCATACAGCTCGCGAATGATTTGGCCTTCGAGGCCGAGGAGCGCGGCGAAGCCGTCGAACTCCTCGTCCAGGGGTGCTATGGCGAAATGTCCCGCAAGGTGACGGGCGTCGCCGACGACTGATCAGCGACGCATCTGCGCCTTGAGTTCGCGCTTGGCGCGGGCTTCGGCCTTGGCGGCCGCCTTGCGGGCCTTGCGCTCCTCGCGCTTCAGCTGGAGCTGCAGCTCCTCGTCGTTCTCACGGGCCAGACGGGCTTCTTCTTCCGCCTTCAGCTTGGCGAGACGGGCCGCTTCCTTCTCGGCCGCGCGCCGGGCGCGGACCTCGGCCAGCTCACGGGCCTTGCGCTGCTCGCGGGTCTCGAACTCACCGCCCTCGGCCCGGACCATGGGCTTCGGCTTGAACTTTTCCAGAAGGGCTTTCCGAGCTTCCGCCTGGGCGGAAAGGCGCTCGGAGAAGCCAGGCATAACCTTGGATTCTCTCATGCTCACTTTGAACTGATGTCAGGAAAAAGGGCTCGGCGGGGTAATGCCGCCGAGCCCCACTTCGTTGCGTCGGATCAGCCGACGATTTCGTCTTCGGTGAAGAACTGGGCGATCTCGATCTTGGCGTTCTCGAGGCTGTCCGAGCCGTGGACCGAGTTCTCGCCGACGCTTTCGGCGTAGAGCTTGCGGATGGTGCCTTCCGCGGCCTGGGCCGGGTTGGTGGCGCCCATCACTTCGCGGTAGCGGGCCACGGCGTTCTCGCCTTCCAGGACCTGCACCACCACCGGGGCCGAGGTCATGAATTCCACCAGCTCGCCGAAGAACGGACGCTCCTTGTGGACTTCATAGAACTTTTCCGCCTGGGCGCGGGTCATCTTGATGCGCTTCTGCGCGACGATGCGCAGGCCGGCGTCCTCGATCACCGCGTTGACCTTGCCGGTGAGGTTCCGGCGGGTCGCGTCCGGCTTGATGATCGAGAAGGTGCGTTCGGTCATGGGTCTCTTGTTCTTGACGATTGGGGGAAATTTTTTGCGGGCGGCCCCGCAAAGGTGGCGCGTCTATAGACCCAAGGTCTCGGCTCGCCAAGGCGCGGGCGCAACAATCGCTGACGAAGCGCCCCAGGTCTGCTATGGCCGGCGCCGGTCAGGCGGCGGCGCGGCGACACATCCATCCTGACCCTCCTCGAACATCGCGAGACCGGCGAGCGCGGGTCCGCGCCCGTACACCTGCATCCGTTTCGTCATGCTTCAGATCAACGACCTCGTCTTCGACGCGTGGGGCCGCCGCTTCTTCGACCACGCCAGCGTCACCCTGCCCAAGGACGCCAAGGTCGGCCTCGTGGGCCGCAACGGCGTCGGCAAGTCCACCCTCTTCAAGCTGATCGTCGGGGAACTGACCCTGGGCTCGGGCGAGATCAGCCTGCCCAAGGCCGCCCGCATCGGCTCGGTGGACCAGGAGCACCCGGCGACGCCCGTGTCCCTGCTGGACACGGTGCTCGCCGCCGATGTCGAGCGCGCAGACCTGCTGGCGCGCCTGGAGACCGCCGCGCCCGAGGAGATGGGCGAGATCTACAACCGGCTGATCGCCATCGACGCCGACCGGGCGCCGGCCCGGGCGGCGGAGATCCTGTCGGGCCTGGGCTTCTCCAACGCCGACCTGGAGCGGCCCATGGCCGAGTTCTCCGGCGGCTGGCGCATGCGCGTGGCCCTGGCGGCGGCGCTCTTCGCCGAGCCCGACCTGCTGCTGCTGGACGAGCCGACCAACTACCTCGACCTGGAAGGCGCGCTCTGGCTGGAGGCGCGGCTGCGCAGGTACCCGCACACGGCCGTCATCATCAGCCACGACCGCGAGCTGCTGAACAATTCGGTCGACCACATCCTGCATCTGAAGGATGGCAAGCTCGACCTCTACGCCGGCGGCTATGACAGCTTCGAGCGGCAGCTGGCCGAGAAGCTGCGCCTGCAGGAAGCGGCCCGGGCGAAGATCGAGGCCAAGCGCGCCCACATGCAGTCGTTCGTCGACCGCTTCCGGGCCAAGGCCACCAAGGCCCGGCAGGCGCAGTCGCGCCTCAAGGCCATCGCCAAGCTGCCGCCCATCCCGGCGGTGATCGAGGAGCATGTGCAGCCGTTCCTGCTCCCCTCGCCCGAACGGCCGCTGGCGCCGCCGCTGCTGCGGCTCGAGGACGTGGCGGTGGGCTATGGCGGGCCGCCCATCCTGAAGAAGCTGAACCTGCGCCTCGATATCGACGACCGCATCGGCCTTCTGGGCGTCAACGGCGCGGGCAAGTCCACCTTCGCCAAGCTGGTGGCCGGGGCCCTGGCGGCCGAGGCCGGACAGCTGCATCGCTCGGCGCGGATGAAGGTCGGCTGGTTCCATCAACACCAGATCGAGGCGATGGACCCGAACGACACGCCGCTGGAGATTATCCGCCGGGCCATGCCCGACGCCACCGAGGCCAAGCGCCGGGCGGTGATCGCCCAGTTCGGCTTCAATCACGAGAAGGTCGAAACCAAGGTCTCCAGCCTGTCGGGGGGCGAGCGGGCGCGCCTGCTGCTCAACCTGGTGGCCATGGAGGCCCCGCACCTGCTGATCCTCGACGAGCCCACCAACCACCTGGACATCGACAGCCGGCGGGCGCTGCTGGAGGGGCTCAACGACTACGAGGGAGCGGTGATCCTCATCACCCACGACCGCTCGCTCATGGAGCTGGTGGCCGATCGTCTGTGGCTGGCCGCCGACGGCACGATCCAGCCGTTCGATGGGGACATGGAGGAATACGCCCAATTCGTCCTGGACCGCGCCCGGGTCGCCGCCCGCGCCCCGACCCAGGTGAAGGCCGAGCCCCGCCCGGCCCCTGCGCCGGCGCAACCAGCAAGGCCCCGGGCCCCGACCGGCACGGCGCGCCG
>Ga0065721_10049987_pt1 | contig 24552 bp, 21 predicted proteins | sample Mesricmetagenome_FD_59108 | JGI IMG/M metagenome (GOLD analysis project Ga0065721, IMG submission 59108) | Mesophilic microbial community from rice straw/compost enrichment Sample: eDNA_1 v2 (version 2) | ecosystem: Engineered > Solid waste > Grass > Composting > Bioreactor | place: USA: Davis...
CCGGCCGCTGCCGCCCCGGCGGATGGCCGCCTCGCCGCGACGCCGCCCCGAACCCGGGACGATGCCGCGGCGACGCGCCGATGCGTCAGCGGACGATGTTGAGAACCTCCGACAGCATGTCGTTGGCCGTGGAGATCGCCCGCGAGTTGGCCGAGAAGGCCTGCTGGGTGACGATCAGCTTGGTGAACTCGTCGCCGAGGTCGACGTTGGAGGCTTCCAGCGAGGCGCCGATGATCGAGCCTGACGCTCCCGAGATCGCCGGCCCGGATTCCTTGGTGGCGGCGAAGGCTTCGCCGTCGAGACGGCGCAGGGCGCTGTCGCCGGCGAAGGAGACCAGCGGGATCGCATAGATCGGCACGGCCTTGCCGTTCGAGTAGTTGGCGACGACGTGGCCCTGGTCGGAAATCGAGAGGTCGACGAAGTCGCCGGCCGGCAGGCCGTCCTGGGTCAGGTTGCGGATCGTGGTGGTGCCGTTGGCGTTGTAATACTGGGTCACGCCGCGGGTCGCGCCGTGCTCCAGCTTGATGTCGCCGACGAGGCTGCCGTTGACCGTGAGGTCGGGAATCGTGATCGAGGTCGCGGTCGCATCGGCGACGCCGCCGGCCGGCGCCAGTGTGTCGAGCTTGCCGTCGGTCGTGAAGGTATACTCGCCGACGTAGCTCCACACCGTGTCGGTGTCGGTCGTCGTCGCGGCGTCGGACTGGTAGAACAGGCTCCAGGTCTGGTCGGCGGTCTTGGCCCAGCGGAACTGGACGTTCACCGGCGTGCCGGTGGAATCGTAGACCGTCAGCGCGCTGCCCGAGATCGAATTCTGCAGGAAATCGTCGACGTCGCCGTAGGTGACGTCGGTGTTGACGTCGCCGCCGATGCCGCCCCAGGTGTCGGTCTCGCCGCCGGAACTGACGTAAGGCGTGATCGGCGACTTCGGCAGGTTGAGCGTGTAGTCGATCCGGCCGGTCTTCTCGGCCGCGACACCCTTGTTGTCGATGTTGATCAGTTCGACGGCGTCGCCGATCGGATTGCCGGTGGTCGGGTCGAGGGCGAGGCCGGCGAGATAGTAGCCGGAGCCGTTGACCATGTAGCCCTCGTTGTTGAGGGTGAAGTCGCCGCGGCGGGAGTAGACGTTCTCGGTGCTGAAGGTCGAAATGCCGTCGATCTCGCCGGTCTTCTGGCGGATGACGAAATAGCCGTCGCCCTGGATCGCCATCGACGTCTCGTTGGCGTCGGAGTTGATCGCGCCGCCGATGTCGTTGGTCGCCCGCGCCGTCGCCCGGACGTTGCCGGCCGACTGGCTCTCGACCCGCCCGCCCTCGCTCGCGACCAGCGACTGGAAGCTGGTGTCGACGCGCTTGTAGCCGGTGGTCTGGCTGTTGGCGATGTTGCCCGAGATGTTTTCGAGGGCGAAGGACTGGGCGTTCAGACCGCCCACGGATTTGGTGATGGCACTGAGAACACCCACGGCAGGACCTCTTCGTTTCACAGGGTCGGGCAGGCGGACCACCTGCGCTCGCCATTGACACCGCAAGCGTCGTGCCACTAGTCTTCCATTCTGTTTGTGACGATAAAACAATGAGATAGCTGAAGTTCGTCCCAAGCGACCGCAGCACCGGACCCGGCAAGAACATCCGAAGCCGGCAATTTCTTCCCGCCGCTCCGTGAAAGGCGTGCTCCCCTCGCCTCTCGTCCCGCCCTCCCCCGAAAGGACCTCGCCCTTGCGTTTTCGCGGAACCTCGACCTACGTCGCTCCCGACGACCTCGTCGTCGCGGTCAACGCCGCCGTCACCCTGGAGCGTCCGCTCCTCGTCAAGGGCGAGCCGGGAACCGGCAAGAGCGTGCTCGCCCGCGAGGTCGCCTCGGCCCTCGGCGCGCCGCTGATCGAATGGCACGTGAAATCGACGACCAAGGCCCACCAGGGGCTCTACGAATACGACGCGATCTCGCGCCTGCGTGACAGCCAGCTCGGCGATCCGAGGGTGGCGGACGTCGCCAACTACATCCGCAAGGGCAAGCTCTGGGAGGCCTTCACGGCGCCGGTGCGGCCGGTGCTGCTGATCGACGAGATCGACAAGGCCGACATCGAGTTTCCCAACGATCTGCTGCTGGAACTCGACCGCATGGAGTTCCACGTCTACGAGACCGGCGAAACGGTGCGGGCCGAGCGGCGGCCGGTGGTGATCATCACGTCCAACAACGAGAAGGAACTGCCGGACGCCTTCCTGCGCCGCTGCTTCTTCCACTACATCCGCTTTCCCGATCCGGACACCCTCACCGCCATCGTCGAGGTCCACCATCCCGGCCTCAAGAAGCGGCTGCTGGCCGAGGCGCTGGCCGCCTTCTTCGAGATTCGCGAGACCCCGGGCCTCAGGAAACGGCCCTCGACCTCGGAACTACTCGACTGGATCCGTCTGCTCGTGAACGAGGACATCGCCCCGGAAGCGATCCGGGCGAAGGACGCGAAATCGATCATCCCGCCGCTGCACGGCGCCCTGCTCAAGAACGAACAGGACGTCCACCTCTTCGAGCGCCTCGCTTTCATGGCCCGGCGCGAGGGGCGCTGAGCGGGGCGGCCTACCCCGCCCCGACCCGCCGCGCCTGCCAGCTGGACCAGGCGAAGGCCGCGAGGAAGGCGATGGTCATCAGCATGACGATGGTCGGCGCCGGCGCGCTGTCGATGAAGAAGCTGGCGTAGACGCCGAGGAAGGACGCTGCGACGGCGACGGCGACGGCGACGAGCAGCATTCTCGCGAAGCTGCGGGTCAGCAGGAAGGCGATGGCGCCGGGCGCGATCAGCATGGCGATGGCGAGGATGATGCCGACCGCCTTCAGCGCCGCGACGATGGTCGCCGACAGCAGCACAAGCAGCCCGTAGTGCAGCAGCCTCACCGGCAGTCCCACGGCACGCGCCTGCACCGGATCGAAGGCGTGGAGCAGAAGGTCGCGCCATTTGACCGCGAGCACCGCCGTCACGGCGACGGCGATGATCCCGGTTTCGGCGACGTCGGCCCAGCCGACGCCGAGGATGTCGCCGAACAGGATGTGGTCGAGGTGAACGTCGGTCTCGATCTTGGTGTAGAGCACGATACCGAGGGCGAACATGCCCGAGAAGACGACACCCATCACCGTGTCCTGCTTGATCCGGCTGTTGGCGCCGAGATAGCCGGTGGCGAGGGCGCAGGTCATGCCGGCGGCGAAGGCGCCGATGCCGAGCGGGACGCCGACGATGTAGGCGAGCACCACGCCCGGCAGCACGGCGTGGGAGACCGCGTCGCCCATCAGCGACCAGCCCTTGAGCACGAGAAAGCAGGACAGCGCGGCGGCCGGCACCGCGACGAGCACGGCGATCAGCAGCGCCAGCTGCATGAACTCGAAGCGGAGCGGCATCAGGGCGAGGTCGAGGCTCATCGGCCCGCCTCCCCGCCCTTGCCGGCGACCGCCGAGCTCGGGCCGGCCGTGGTCCTTTCGACCATGGACCTGTCGGCCATGGCCAGGCCGACGGCCCCCGCCTTCAGCGCCGCCGCCGCCCGCCGCCGCGCCGCCAGCAGGCCGTGCTTGGGCGCGAGGACGAAGGCGGCGAGGAAGATCGCGGTCTGCAGCACGACGATGACGCCGCCGGTCGCCCCGTCGAGGAAATAGCTGGCGTAGGCGCCGACGAGGCTGGTCGCCGCCCCGATCGCGACGCTGATGACGATCAGCCGGGGAAAGCGGTCGGTCAGCAGGTAGGCCGTCGCCCCCGGCGTCACCACCATGGCGACGACGAGGAAGGCGCCGACGGTCTGCAGCGCCGCCACCGTCGAGGCCGACAGCAGCGTGAAGAAGACGAGCTTGAGCAGTCCGGGGTTGAGGCCGATCGTGCGGGCGTGGCTCTCGTCGAAGAAGGTCACCATCAGGTCGCGCCATTTGACCGTCAGCACGGCGAGCGAGACGAAGCCGATCACGGCGAGCTGCAGCGTGTCGGCCGGCGTGATGGCGAGGATGTTGCCGAGGACGATGGTCTGGATGTTCACCGAGGTCGGCGACAGCGACACCATGAACAGGCCGAGGCCGAAGAAGGAAGTGAAGATCAGGCCGATGATCGTGTCCTCCTTGAGCCGGGTGCGCTGGTTGAGGAACAGCATCGCCCCCGCCGCCAGGGCGCCGGAGAAAAACGCGCCGATCGAGAAGGGCAGGCCCAGCATGTAGGCCCCGGCCACTCCCGGCACGATCGAATGGGACAGCGCGTCACCGATCAGCGACCAGCCCTTGAGCATCAGATAGGCCGACAGGAAGGCGCAGACCGCACCGACGAGGGCCGACACCCACATGGCGTTGACCATGTAGCCGTAGCCGAAGGGTTCGAGCAGGAGGCTCATTCGGCCCGCTCCGGGACACGCGGCTCGCCATCCGCTCCGCTCGCCCCGGCCTCGCCGTAGAGCACGAAGGGCCGCTCGTCGTCGGTGAAGACGCCGACCGGATGCCGCGCCCCGCTCGCCGGCCGGCCGAGCACGAAGTGGCGCAGCACGCCGCCGAAGGTGCGCTCGAGGTTCGCCTGCGTGAAGATCTCGGCGGTCGGCCCGTAGGCGAGCACGGTGTTCTTGACCAGCACGGTGCGGTCGCAGAACTCGGGCACGGAGCCGAGGTTGTGGGTCGACACCAGCATCACCCTCCCCTCGTCGCGCAGCGCCGCGAGCAGGCTGACGATCGCCTCCTCGGTCTTGACGTCGACGCCGGTGAAGGGCTCGTCGAGCAGGATGACCCGGCCGTCCTGGGCGAGCGCGCGGGCGAGGAAGACGCGCTTCTTCTGCCCGCCGGACAACTCTCCGATCTGGCGCTTCGCGAAATCCGTCATGCCGACGCGGGCGAGCGCCGAGGCCACCGCCTCGCGGTCCGCCGCCTTCGGCAGCCGCAGGAAGTTCATGTGGCCGTAGCGGCCCATCATGACGACGTCCTCGACCAGCACCGGGAAGTTCCAGTCGACCTCCTCGGCTTGCGGCACGTAGGCGACGAGATTGGCCTTGAGCGCCGCGTCGACCGGGCGTCCGAGGATCGAGATCGAGCCCTTGGCCGCCCGCACGAAGCCCATGATCGCCTTGAACAGCGTCGACTTCCCCGAGCCGTTGACGCCGACGAGGGCGGTGATGGTGCCGGTCGGGATCTCGAAGGAGGCGTCCCGCAGGGCGGTGTGGCCGTTGCGATACGTGACGGTGAGGTCGCGGACGGCGAGGCCGGAGCCCGGACCGCCCGTCGCCGCGCCGGGCGGCCCCTGCCGGTCGCTCATGGCGCCACCCCCGCGCCGAGACCGGCGGCGATCGTCGTCGCCGTGACGGAGAGGAGATCGAGATAGGTCGGCACCGGTCCGTCGGCCTCGCTGAGGGAATCGACGTAGAGCACGCCGCCGTAGGCCGCCCCGGTTTCCCGGGCGACCTGCTCGGCCGGCTTGGCCGAGACCGTGCTTTCGGAAAAGACCGCGACGATGCCGTGCTCGCGCACCGCGTCGATCACCTTACGCACCTGCTGGGGCGTGCCCTGGCTGTCGGCATTGATCGGCCAGAGGTAGAGTTCCTTGAGGCCGAAGTCGCGGGCGAGATAGCTGAAGGCGCCCTCGCTGGTGACGAGCCAGCGCTTCTCCGGCGGGATCGCCTCGATCGCCGCCCGGATCGGGGCGATGGTCGCGACGATCTTCGCCTTGTAGGCCTCGGCGTTGGCCTCGTAGGTCGCGGCGTTCGCTTGATCGTGGGAGACGAGCGCGTCCCGGATGTTGTCGACGTAGATCAGCGCGTTGTCCGGCGACATCCAGGCGTGCGGGTTGGGCTTGCCGCCGTAGGGCCCCTCGGCGATGCCCATCGGCTCGACGCCGTCGGAGACGACGGCGCTCGGCACGTCGCGCAGGGTGCGGAAGAATTTCTCGAACCAGAGTTCCAGATTGAGCCCGTTCCAGAGCACGAGGTCGGCGTCCTGGGCTTTCAGGATGTCGCCGGGGGTCGGCTGGTAGTTGTGGATCTCGGCGCCGGGCCGGGTGATCGAATCCACCTCCGCCGCCTCGCCGGCGACGTTGCGAGCCATGTCGGCGATCACGGTGAAGGTCGTCACCACCTTGAATTTTTCGGCGGCCGCTGCAGCCCAGGTCGAAGCGGCCAGCGCGAGAAGGACCGTGGCGGCGAGAACGATACGGCGCGGCAGGGCATGGGACATCGAGAACTCCGGTACCGGTTTTTGCGAACCGTTCGCATTGCTAACGCATCGATCCTGTAAATGCAAATCATTCGCATTCGAGATTGTTCCCGCTTCCGGGTTCGCTCTCCGAGGGGTCGGCCCCCGCGGCCCCTGGCGCCAATACGCCCGTCGCCGTGCTCCGATCGCGCTGCCGAGCCGGCAATTTCCGAAGCCGGACAGAGACATGCCGCCGGTTCGGGATTCGATGTGCGACCTCGGTGAATCGCCCTCGCAACCCCGCCGCCGCAATCCGCGAGGCGGCGAGCCGGGTCGCGGTTAAACCGTTTCATCGGATTCGGATCCGGAACTTCAGAAATCGCGATTCATGCCGTTTTTCCAATTGCATGAAAGAGTTTCCGGATTCGATTTCACGCGCCCCGCCACGCCTTCACGTGATCGACGAAGGCACGCAGCGGCGCCGGCATCAGCGTCCGGCTCGGGTAGTAGAGATAGGGCCCCGAAAACGACTGCCACCAGTCCTCGAGGACGGGCACGAGGGCGCCGCGGGCGAAGTGTGGCGCGAGCCACTCCTCGAAACTCGACACGATGCCGACCCCTGCGAGCGCGGAGGAGATCTCGATCTCCGTCACGGACGAGGTCACGGGACCGCGCGGCTCGACCCGCACCAATTCGCCCGCCCGCTCGAATTCCCACACCGCCACGCGCCCGCTCGCGAAGCGGTGGCGGATGCAGGCGTGCTGGAGAAGGTCGCGCGGATGGAGCGGCACCCCGCGGCGCTCGAGATAGGAGGTCGTCGCTCCGGTGGCGAACCGCTGACGGCGCGGGCCGATCGGCACCGCGATCATGTCGCGTTCCAGCTTCTCGTCGTAACGGATGCCGGCGTCGAAGCCGGCCGCCAGCACGTCGATGAAGCTGTCGTCGGCGACGACCTCCACGGCGATGTCGGGATGGTCGAGCAGGAAGCGGTCGAGCATCGGCGGCAGGATTACCCGGGCGACGAAGGTCGGAACGTTGAGCCGCAGCGTGCCCGCCGGGCGCCCGCCGACGCCGCCGACCGTCTCGAGCGCCGCGGTGATCTCCCCGAGCGCCGGATCGAGCCGCTCGAGCAGGCGCTGACCGGCCTCGGTCGGCGTCACGCTGCGCGTCGTGCGGTTGAGCAGACGCACGCCGAGACGCGCCTCCAGCCGCCGCACCGCCTCGCTCAGCGTCGAGGCGGAGACGCCTCGTGCCGCGGCGGCGCCGCGGAAGCCGCGCTGGCGGGCGACGGCGGCGAAGGCGTCGAGGTCGGCGAGGTCCGGGTCGTTCATCGTTCGATTTTCCGTACAGCCCGTACAAGTCTTGCCGGATTATCGAACGGCCTTCCAGCCCCGATAGTTCGGTCGTCGCCAACGATCCACACGAGGAGACGATCGTGAACCACCGCAAGCTCGGCCGCACCGGCCCCCTCACCTCCGCCCTCGGCCTCGGCTGCATGGGCATGTCCGGCATGTACGGTCCGGCCGACCGCGCCGAGAGCCTCGCAACCATCCACGCCGCGCTCGACGCCGGCGTCACCCTTCTCGACACCGGCGATTTCTACGGGATGGGCCACAACGAGATGCTGATCGGCGAGGCCCTGCGCGAGGTGCCGCGCGACCGGGTCCAGGTCAGCGTCAAGTTCGGCGCCCTGCGCGATCCCGGTGGAAACTGGCTCGGATACGACGCCCGCCCTGCCGCCGTGAAGAGTTTCCTCGCCCACACCCTGCAGCGTCTCGGCCTCGACCACGTCGACATCTACCGCCCCTCGCGCCTCGACCCCGCGGTGCCGATCGAGGACACGGTCGGTGCGATCGCCGACATGGTGAAGGCCGGCTACGTCCGCCACGTCGGCCTGTCGGAGGTCGGGGCCGACACCATCCGCCGCGCCGCGGCGGTCCACCCGATCGCCGACCTGCAGATCGAGTATTCGCTGCTCTCGCGCGGCATCGAGGACACCATCCTGCCGACGCTGCGCGACCTCGGCATCGGCGTCACCGCCTACGGCGTGCTCTCGCGCGGCCTGATCAGCGGCCACTGGCAGGGCACCGCCGCCGCCGGCGACTTCCGAGCCCACAGCCCGCGCTTCGCGGTTGGCAACGTCGAGACCAATCTCGCCCTCGTCGACGCCCTGCGCCGCATCGCCGACGCCCGCGGCGTCAGCGTCGCCCAGATCGCGATCGCCTGGGTGGCGGCGCAGGGCGACGACATCGTCCCCCTCGTCGGCGCCCGCCGCCGCGACCGGCTCTCCGAAGCCCTCGGCGCGCTCGACGTGGCGCTCGACGCCGCCGACCTCGCCGCCATCGAGGCGGCCGTACCGAAAGGCGCCGCCGCCGGCGAGCGCTACGCCGCGCCACAGATGGCGATGCTCGACAGCGAGCGGGTCTGAGGATCGGAGCGGGACGGCGAGCGGCGGGTCAGCCCCGGCGCTCGCTCTCGGGCAGCAGGCCGCGCATGACGTCCTGCACCCCTGGGCGCGGGGCGGCGAGGAAGGGCATCGGCCGGCAGACGTCGATGGCGGCGAGGCCGACGCGGGCGGTGAGCATGCCGTTGACCACCCCCTCCCCCAGCCGCTGCGACAGCCGAGCGGCGATGCCGTGGCCGACGACGTCGTGCAGCAGGCTGTCCGTCGCCGCCATGCCGCCGGTGACGGCGAGATGGGCGATGACGTGGCGCATCAGCCCGACGAAGCCGAGGAGGCCCGGCCGGCCGCCGTAGAGGTCGGCGAGCCGGCGGATCAGGCCGATCACCGCGACGGCGACGAAGAGGAGGTCCACCACCGCCCGCGGCGACACCGCCGTCACCACCGAGACTCGCTTGGCGGTGTCGGCGACGAGCCGGCGGGCGGTGCGGTCGAGCGGGCGCATCAGGTCGTTCTCGGCGAGGATCAGCAGGTCGCGGCCGTCGATGATCTCGCCGAGATGGACGGCGACGTCGGAGCGTCCGCGCGCCGTCTCCGGCCGGTCGCGATAGAGCGCGACGAGGCCCTCCACCGCCTTGCGCGCCGCCTCGCCGTCGTCGCGGGCCGCGGCGTCGGCGGCGTCCGTGCGCAGCTGGTCGATCCGCTCCAGTCGCCAGAGCCCGAACAACTCGCGCCCGATCAGCCCGAGCGCCGAGACGACCAGCAGGGCGACGAGGCCGAGGCCGGTCCAGCCGAGCCAGTCGTTGCGGGCGAAGAGATCGCGGACCAGCTGGTCGAGGGCGAGGCCGACGCCGAGCGAGACGAGAGCCGCGAGCGCCGACCAGAACAGCCGGCCCCAGCGGATGCCGCGCCGCTTGGGCACCGGCGTCGCCGGCCGGCCGTCCTCGGTCTCGGTTTCGAGGATGACCCGCGTCACGGCGTCCTCGCGCGCCAGCGGGTCGAGCCGCTCGTTCACCACCTCGGCGCCGCCGAGGTCGAAGGCCGCGGGACGGCGCGGCGGCCGCTTCTCGCTCATGCCAGCTTGTCTCCGATGAGGAAGTCGATCGCCCGGTCGAGGCGGATGTGGGGTAGCGACAGCGTCGCTCCCTCGGCCGTGGTCTCGAGCCGCGGCGGACGGAAGCGCAGGAAGCGCAGGTCGGGCACGATGGCGTCGTCGTCGACGGGGCGGCCGCGCGACCAGGGCCCGTTCCCGCCCGCGGCCGAGGCACTTGGGCCGCCGTCCGGACTCGATTCGACAGCCTGCGGATTCGCCGCCTGAAGCGCCGCCGAGGCGGCGTGAGCTTCCTGAATCAACGTCTCAACCCGGTGAATCAGGATCTCGGGATTTTCCGGCAAGTCTCCAGGAAACAACGCGATTTCCTCCTCACCGGAGAACCGGCGCCCGTCGATCGTCTCCCCCGCCTGCGGCAGGCCGACGATGGCGGGTAGCATGTCGCCGCCATGGCGCACCTTGGCCTCGCGCGTCGCCCGCACCGCGGCGATCGCCTTGACCTCGACCTCGGCCCCGGCCTTGCGCGCCCGGGCGATCGGGTCGGCGAGGATGCGTCCGATCAGCGTCTCCAGCCGGTCGTGGCTGGTGTGATGGAGATGGTCGGCCTTGGTGGCGGCGATCAGGATGCGGTCGATCCGCCGCGTCAGGATCGATGAGAGCCAGCTCGCCCGGCCCGGCCGGAAGCAGGCGAGGATCTCCTCCAGCGCGAGGGCGAGGTCGGCCAGCGCCGCCGGCCCGGCGTTGAGCGCGGCCAGCGGATCGACGAGCACCACCTGCCGGTCGAGCCGGGCGAAATGGGTACGGAAGAACGGCTTCACGACGACCTGCTTGTAGGCCTCGTAGCGCCGCTCCATCAGGGCGTGGAGGCTGTCCTTCGGCGGGCGGGCACCGGCGGCGACGTCGAGCGGGGCGAAGGTCAGCGCCGGCGAGCCTTCGAGGTCGCCGGGCATGAGGAAGCGCCCCGGCGGCACCAGCGACAGGGCGTGCTCGTCGCGCCGGCAGGCGGCGAGATAGCCGGTGAAGAGCCGCGACGCTTCCGCCGCCGCCTCCTCGTCGGCCGGCCCGGCCGGATCGGCGGCGGAAAGATGGGCGAGCCACGGCCCGGCGATCGCCTCGCGTCCGGGATGGCGCGCCCGGGCGATCGCCTCGCGCGACCACGTCGAGAAGTCCTTGGACAGCAGCGGCAGGTCGAGCAGCCACTCGCCGGGATAGTCGACGATGTCGACGTGGAGTTTGCCCGAGCCGAGGTTGCGGCCGAGGAAGGTCGCGGATTCGTAGGCGATGGTGAGCCGCATCTCGGCGATCTGCCGGGTCGAATCCGGCCAGGTCCGACGGTCGACCAGTTCGCGCACGTGGGCGCGGTAGTCGAAGGTCGGCACGTCGTCGTGAAGCTGCGGCTTGAGCTCGGCCCCGGTCAGCCGCTGGCTGCGCCAGGGTTCGAACAGCGGCAGCCGGCCGCCGTGGATCAGGTTGTGAACGAGCGCGGTGATGAACACCGTCTTGCCGGCACGCGCCAGCCCCGCCACCCCGAGCCGCACCTGCCCGCCGCCCGAGATGCCGCCGGCGAGATCGGCGAGATTGTCGAAGGCGAGGCGAGCCTCGTCGGCGAACTGACTGATCTTCAAGGCGCGGGGCTCCGGCGGCGGGCGAGGTCCTGGAGCCGCTGATGTAGGCACGCCGCGCCCGATGCGCAAAGCCGCTCGTCCCTCGCCTCCCTCACGTCCGACCGCGCTACGCCGCGATGCCAGACGAAACCGCTCCCGGCGATGCACGGCGAGCCGGCCGCCCTTCAGGGTTCGTCGACCAGCTTCTCGAGCGCCGCGTTGATCCGGGTCTGCCATCCGGGGCCGCCAGACCGGAAATGACGGAGGACGCGTGGCGAGAGCCGCAGGGTGACGGCCTCCCGGGTCGGCGCTTTCTGAGGGCCGCGCTGCCCGCGCCGACGGCGCTCCGAGGCTTCGACCACGTCCGGCACGACCTCGTCGGCCCGGCGCATCGCCGCAAAGGCGTCGGCGCTCAAGACGGGATTGTCGCCATCGCTCTCCGCGGCGGCGGTTAGCGCGGCATCTTCAGCGTCGGAGATGTCGGCGAGAGACCGCCGGGCTCTCTCGCGAGCCTCGTCCTGCTCCCTGTCATACGACTTCGACATAGGCTCTGATTTCCCTCTTGTTCGCCTTGCGCAGGCTTATGACGCGCACGCTCCGGGTCTCGACCGTGAAGACGAGCACGTGCAACCGATCACCGACCAAGCCCACCGCCGTCAGACGCGGCTCGTCATGGCGCGTATCGGCGAGGACGAGGGCGGTGCCGAACTCGAAATCACGCACGGAAGCGAAATCAATCCCGTGCTTGACGAGGTTCGCGGCGCGTTTGTCCTCGTCCCAACGGAACATGCCGGCCTCTCGTCCCGACGAATGTAGGATGCCCCAACATTCGCGTCAATTTTTTGTATCTACAAATAAATACGATCGCGGAAAGCTCTGCAGCCAAACGTCGTACTCGTCTCAATCGTCCACCTCCGCCGCCGCCTCGGCTCCGACGAGTTCCAGTTCCCGCGGCCGGAAGAAGGCGACGATGCGTCCGCTCTTCGGCGCGAGCTCCTTCCAGTCGGAGAGATCGAAGTCGATCACCGCGAGGCCGGCGGTCGGGAACTTCTCCTGAAGCTGCTCGATCAGCACCGGGTTGCCGCGGTCGATCAGTTGCAGGGCGAAGGTCTGGATCGTCGGATTGTGGCCGATAAGCATCAGCGATTTCGCCGTGCCGCCGAAGTCGGCGATCGTCTTGCGGTAGACCGCCTCCGGCGCCTCGTAGAGCCGCTTGAGGAAACGCACCTCCATCTCGCCGGAGAAGAAGGGCAGCACGCCGGCGAAGGTCTCCCGCGTGCGCCGGGCGCTGGAGCAGAGCACCTTGTCGGGGATCAGCGCATGGTCGGCCATGTGCCGGCCCATCAGAGGAGCGGAGGCGCGGCCGCGCAGATTGAGCGGGCGGTGGAAATCGGCGACGGACGGATCGTCCCAGCTCGATTTGGCGTGGCGAAGCAGGAACAGACGAGCCATGACAGCCTGAGACGAAAGAGCGGACGGGCACCCTGGCGCCGGGCGGAAGCCTGCCGCGAGGGACTGGATCAGGACTATAGCCGATTCCGCCGACGCGCGGATGTTCCGAGCCGTCGTGGCCGTGCCGCCCCGAGGGCTGGCCATGCAACTCAGGCACCAGCCCGTTGTCTTGCGCCGCCCGGGCCTTCACACTTCGCCCTCGACGCCGGGCCATGACGGACGGCAGGAGACCTCGAATGTCGCGAGCCTTTCTCGTCCTCGTATCCGCCTTGATTCTCGCGGCCTGCCAGACCACGAGCCGGTCGTCGTCCGGTGCGGACATCGTCGACGATCCGGCTTGGCGATCCGCGACCATTGGCAGCGGCGAGAAGGTGCTGATGTGCCAGTCTTCCTCCTGCGGACGAAGTGCCGTCGTCAGCTACTCGCGCCAGCGCGGCAGCCGGGCGCAGGAGATGAAGGTGATGCTCGACAGGGCGTCGAGCTACGCGGAGTTGAAGCCGAGGGCCGACGGCAAGCCGACCATCGTCAGCGGCACCAAGAACGGCAATTTCACCGCGTTCCACTGCGGCCGGCGGATCTCCGATTTCGACGGAGCGACCCGCGTCGCGGCCTGCCACGGCCTCGTCGACAAGGCCGGGCGGATCTATCGCCTGACCAGCGTCTACAGTGACGGCGACCGGGCGCTCGCGAACTATCTGCGGATCGAAGCGCACGTGCTCGCCGCGGATGCCCTCTGACCCCTCCGGCTGAACGATCCCGATGTTCCTCACCTTCTTCCACGAATTGAAGCGCGCGGGCGTCCCGGTCTCGCTCCGGGAGTATCTCGACCTGATGGCCGCGATCGAGGCGGGGGTCGCCGACGGGCGGGTCGAAGACTTCTACGTGCTCGGCCGCAGCCTTCTGGTGAAGTCGGAAGCCCATCTCGACCGCTACGACCGCGTCTTCGGCGCGGTCTTCCGCGGCCTCGACCTGATGAGCGAGGCGGTCGCCGCCGAGATTCCCGAGGACTGGCTGCGCAAGCTCGTCGAGAAGACCCTCAGCGACGAGGAGAAGGCGATGGTCGAGGCGCTCGGTGGCTTCGACAAGCTGATCGAGACGCTGAAGCGGCGGCTCGCGGAACAGAAAGGCCGGCACCAGGGCGGAAACAAGTGGATCGGGACCGGTGGCACCTCGCCCTTCGGCGCCCACGGCTACAATCCGGAGGGCGTGCGCATCGGCCAGGACGAGAGCCGGCACCGCCGCGCCGTCAAGGTCTGGGACCGGCGCGACTTCAAGGATCTCGACGACGGCGTCGAGATCGGCACCCGCAACATCAAGGTCGCGCTGAAGCGCCTGCGCCGCTTCGCCCGCACCGGCGCCGCCGACGAACTCGACCTCTCCGGCACCATCGACGCCACCGCCCGCCGCGGTCTGCTCGACCTCAAGATGCGCCCGGAGCGCCGCAATACCGTCCGCCTGCTCGTCTTCTTCGACGTCGGCGGCTCGATGGACGACCACGTCCGCGTCTGCGAGGAGCTGTTCTCGGCCGCCCGCGCCGAGTTCAAATACCTGGAATATTTCTACTTTCACAATTGCCTCTACGAACGGGTCTGGCGCGACAACCGCCGCCGCCACGCCGAGACGACGCCGACCACGGAGATCCTCAACCGCTTTCCGCAGGAGACCCGCGTGCTCTTCGTCGGGGACGCCTCGATGAGCCCCTACGAGATCACATACCCCGGCGGCTCGGTCGAACACTGGAACGAGGAGGCCGGCGGCGTCTGGCTGCAGCGGGTCGCGGCGACCTTCCCGAAGATCGCCTGGCTCAACCCGGTGGCCCCCGATCTCTGGCGATACACCCACTCCATCGGAATGATCGGCGACCTGCTCGACCGGCGGATGTATCCGCTGACAGTGGAAGGCCTCGAAGCGGCAACCCGGGCGCTCTCGCGCTAGCGGCGCGGGTCGGTCCGCCCGCTGGAGGTGCGCCGGCACGGCATGATCGACCGCCGGCCCGGCCCTGTCGCGAACGCCGCCGATACGGTCGCGGACCGGGCGCCTCCGCGCGGCGAGGCGCCCGCCCCGGTTCTGCGGCCTGCCAACGTGTCGCCGATGTTACAAATAGAAACAACTTACTTGACAAATTTTATTATGTTAACGTTGTCGTACGACGAGATTTCTGGTATCTGGGATGCCAGTCGCGCGTTCCGCGTTTCCTTCAGGACCGACAAAACGACAAGAAGAGCGATGCGCCAGGATATCAGAAGCGGAAATTCCCTTCGTTTTCATATCGATCTCAAGATCGACTGCTTCGATCCGACGACCGTGTTCGATGCCGCCGTCGCCGCCGCGGAGCGGGCGCAGATCAGCCGGGAGATGTATGTCCGGGCCCGTGACGCTTCCATCGATCATCTCGCCTTCGACATCAAGGCGCTGCTGATCCTGACCACGCCGGTGCCGGGCTGCGACGCCACCGTCGACGGCGTGCGCCGCACCACCTGTCTCCCCACCGCCGACGCCTCGTCGTCCGGCATCGACCTCGACCTCCTCGCCCGCCGGACGGCCTCCGACCGCGGCGAATGACGGCAGACGGCGTTTCGGTGGCGGCCGCCGGTCTTCGACACGGCTGTCGGGGACGGCCTGTTCATGGGACGTCGGAGCCTTCCGCCTCTCGGTCGACATCGCCCACTGCTGTCCGGTTCGCGTCAAGCTTCTGTGGATCGACACCTTGATTCGATGACAATATTCGTCGGCGTGCACGATGCGGGCTCGGAACGGCATCTCGGCCCGGCGGGCCGATGCCCCCGACGAGTTCCCTCTCGGTCGTCATCGCCGGGCTCGACCCGGCGACCCAATGGCCGTGCGGCGCAGACTGTTCCAACTAGTTGATCAATCGTGTTAATTTCCCGTCTCTGCCATCCTTCCCCGCGGTGAGACGATTGGGTCACCGGCTCGAGGCCGGTGAAGACGGGAGAGAGGTTGAAATCCCATACGTCCGCCGAGTTTGTCGAACCGGACAGTAGTGGCGTCGCGCCGGTGACTCCTCCGCATTGCGGAACGGTATGGACCCGCTCAACGAAATCCACACACTCATTTGGTGAAGGGGTCGCTTCGACCTGCGTTATCCGAACCTTCTGCGGCGGCCGGCGACGCTGCGTAACTCGCTCGCCGGCCCGCACCCTTGTAGCGAAAAACCGACCGCCGAGAGCCGACCACCGACTGCCGAACTCCCTTTCGCTTGGCGGCCCGGTCCTCGCGGCGATATGGTCGCAAGGGTGACCCTCCGGGCGCCCCGCCCCGACGCCTCCTTTCCGGAATCCGCCATGTCCGACGCCGCGACCGACGCCGACCTTCCCCCCGCCAGCAAGGCCGAGGCCGTGATTTGGCTGCGCCAGCGCCGCATCGACGAGGTCGAATGCATCGTACCCGACATGAACGGCATGATGCGCGGCAAGATCGTGCCGCGCGAGGATTTCATCCGCATCATCGAGGACGGCGTCCGCCTGCCGGAATTCGTGTTCTTCCAGGCGGTCACGGGCGACGGCGCCGAGGATTCGGAGGTCGTCAACCCGCTCGACCGCGACGTGCGCTGCGTGCCGGACCTGTCCACCCTGCGCATCGTCCCCTGGTACGAGGAGCCGACCGCCCAGGTCATCTGCGACTGCTTCTTCGCCGACGGCACCCCGGTCGACTTCGCGCCGCGCCAGGTGCTGCGCCGCGTGCTCGGCCTCTACGCCGACAAGGGCCTCAAGCCCTTCGTCGCCCCCGAACTGGAATTCTACCTCGTCGCGCGCAACGACGACCCCGACCTGCCGCTCGCCAAGCCGATCGGCCTGTCGGGGCGCATCGAATCCGGCCGGCAGGCCTACGGCATCGAGCACGCCAACGACTTCGACCACGTCGTCAACCTGATGTACGACTATTGCGAGGCGAGCCGGATCGAGATCGCCACGATGGCCCACGAGGCCGGACCGGCGCAGCTCGAGATGAACTTCCGCCACGGCGACCCGATCGAGCTCGCCGACCAGACCTTCCTGTTCAAGCGCACCGCCCGCCTCGCCGCCCGCCGCCACGACATGGTCGCGACCTTCATGGCGATGCCGCACATGGACGAGCCGGGCTCGGCGACGCACATCCACCAGTCGATCGTGCGCGCCGAGGACGGCAAGAACATCTTCGCCACGGCGGACGGGGCCGACACCCCGGCCCTGATGCACTACATCTCGGGCCTGCAGCGCTACGTGCCGAGCGCGATGAGCCTGTTCTGCCCCAACGTCAATTCCTACCGCCGCATCCGCCTCGAATCCGACGCGCCGATCAACGTCCACTGGGGCCGCGACAACCGCACCTGCGGCCTGCGCGTGCCCGATTCCGGTCCGGAGGCCCGCCGGGTCGAGAACCGCGTCATCGGCGCCGATTCCAATCCCTACCTGTCGATGGCGACGACGCTGGCCTGCGGCCTGCTCGGCCTCGAGGAGAAGATCGATCCCGAACCCGTCGTCGAGATCGACGCCCACACCCTCGGCGTCTCCCTGCCCTCGCATCTTCACGACGCGCTGATGGCGCTGAAGGCGAGCGAACCCCTGCGCGGCATTCTCGGCCCGCGCTTCGTCGACGCCTTCATCGAGGTCAAGCTGCTCGAGCTGCGGCTCTACAACCGCGTGATCTCGAGCTGGGAACGGGAGTATCTGCTGCTGAACGTGTGAAGCGGGCACGCCCCCCCGGCCGCACCGGCCACGTCGTGCGGTGGCCGCGGCCATCCGGCATGCTTCAACGGGACGGGGCGACGGAGAGCTTCGGCCGCTGGTAGCCGAACCATTCGAGTTCCTCGGCCGCTTCCTGCGCGACCAGTTCGATGCCTTCCTCGAAATCCCCGAACATCGCCTCGATCGTGAAGCCGGGCGGGCGCAGCGCCCCCTTGGCCCGGATCGTCGTGAAGAGGTCGAAGACGTTCTCGTCGAGCCCGATCCGGCGCGACACCTCGGCGAGGTCCGCTTCCAGCGCCTCGTAGCGCACGGCGTAGTCGAAGAACGGCCTTCCGTCGATGCAGTAGATGTTCAGGTTGTCGCGGATCTTGTGGCGGTTTTCAAAGATCCAGCTCTTGAAGTCGGTGGTGGCCTTGCCGTTCCGGAGATGCATGGCGTAGCGGCTGATCGTGGCGTCATAGGGATTGCGGACGACGGTGAACTTGAACAACCGGTTCCATGTCGAGGTCGGCAGGAAGTTGCGCATCCTGCCGGCGTGGGTGTGCGGACTGAAGGAATAACTGGAGAAGACCCCCCTCTTCTCGTAGTTCTGCGCGCCGCGGACGCCGAGCGCCTTGCGCCGGCGCTCGTCAGCTCCGGCCATCGGAGCGAGAATGTCCTTGTCGCCACAGTATTTCGAGAGCGCGATTTCCAGGCTGGTTCCCCCGACCTTCTTCGTCTTGATGAAGAGAAAGTTGCGGGAATAGGAGAGGATCATCGGCTTTTCCTGCGGGTGACCGGTCGAAGTCGCACCTCTTGACCTCCGGGGCAGCGTCTCAATGCCTGCGATGATAGCGAAGGGCCCACCTGCGCCCAAGGAGTATGTGCGGCGAGGAGCTATCGGATCGAACGGGTCCTGCCGCCGCGCGGCTTGGTCGGCGCCGCCGTGGCGCCTACATGAGGGATCGGGAGCGGAACCGACCGCTTCCGGCCACCCTCCGCACCAGGCCGGCGCCCGGCTGCAGGATCCGGAGATCGCATCGCGGAGGACGGCCGAAACCACGCGAGAGGAGACCCGCCATGAGCGACCCCGTCGAAATGGGCAGCGGCTGGAACCCGCAGTCCGTCCATCGCTTCCTGGAACTCGCCCGCGAGGGTGCCACCGCCGAAGTGATCAGCCTCAAGCTGCAGAAGCCGATCACCGCCGTGCGCGCCAAGGCCGCCGAACTCGGTCTAGCGCTGAAGGCGGCCTGAGCGCGGACGGCGAACCCTGACGACGACGGGCGGGCGCCCGGCGGCGCCCGTCCTGACGAGGCCACACTTCGTCGGCGAGCGTCGAGGCCGCGGGCGGGGCCCGCGGTGGCGGGTCAGGCCTGGCGCTCGGGCACCCGCACGACGAGTCCGTCGAGGTCGGCCGTGATCTTGATCTGGCAGGACAGCCGCGAGGTCGGCTTGACCTCGAAGGCGAAGTCGAGCATGTCCTCTTCCATCGGCGCCGGCTCGCCGACCTTCTCGAACCAGGCCTCGTCGACATAGACGTGACAGGTGGCGCAGGCGCAGGCGCCGCCGCATTCGGCCTCGATCCCCGGCACCATGTGCTTGATCGCATTCTCCATGACGGTGGAACCGACCGGGGCCTCGACCTCGTGGGCCGTACCGTCGAAGGCGACGTAGGTGACTTTGGGCATGGCGGCCTTTCGCGATCTGATCCGGAGCAATTCCGGTTTCAGCAGGGAGATAGCGGCTGGCGCGGCGACGTCAAGTCGCCGATGCGGATCGCCGTTTCGGTCCGCCCCCTCGCCGTCGCCGCATGAAGACCGGCCGCGCCGCACCTTCCGTCCCCCCCCCGGCTCATCGCCCGCCGAGCAGGTCGTCTTCGATGAACCGGCAGGCGTCGTCGACGGCCGTGGCGAGGGCGGCGAAGGCGGCCTCGTCGCCCCGGCCTTCGGCAGCGGCCCGCTCGACCCGCTCGGCGGCGGCGGCGACCGCGACGGCGCCGATGCCCCGCGCCGATCCGCTGATCTTGTGGGCGACGACACCGCGCGATCCTTCCGCCGCGGCGGCCTCGCCGATCAGCCGCCGCGCCTGCGCGACGAAAAGGCCGAGCACTTCGCGCCGCAGCCCGTCGTCGCCGAAGGTCTGGGCGGCGAGATGATCGAGATCGACAGGCCCCGCCGGCACCGCGTCCCGCTCCGACGTCCCGCTCATGTCCGCACGCCCCCGTTCGCCGCCGCGCATTCCGCCCGCGGCGGACCGGCAAGACACCCTGCCGACGCCGTCTTCGGCCCCGGATTCTGAAAATATGGTTAATCGTGGTCGGGCCGTCCGGGAAGAGCCCCGGGAAGACGGCAGGCCGTCACCCCCTCAGGCCGCGGGCGAAGGCGACCAAAGAGGTCGGGCGGCCCGGTGCCCGCATCGCGGCGTCGCTGCTTCATGGCTGATCGGCTTGGGTTTTTTCACCCTTTGGGGTCGAGGAGCCATGATCGAACGGTCCGCCGCACCGGACGATCGCCCCTCTTCCCGCCCCGCTCGCAATCGCCTCGGGACCCGCTCTCGCAGCCGCCTCCGGCGCGCGAAAAACACCACATATTGCGTCGCCTCTCTTTACAACCTGTTAACATTGATGCCCGGCCCGGGTCGGTTTCTTGTGACCTCCGGCCTGTTGTGCCAAAACGTTAGCCGATCGAGTGCATGGAAAGGATCCGGGAATCCGGTCGGCGACGCCGGCCCGGGATCCGGGCGTTCCGCAGCGGACGAAGGAAGGGCGGGGCCGGCCTTCCATCGTCCGCGGCATGCTTCGGTCGGCTGTCCGGCGAAGGTGATGCGGCCGGTTCTGGTAAGGCGTACGGACGCGAGGCGACCCATGGCGAACAAGACCCCGAAAACCGATGCGGCGGAACTGGCACTTCTCGCCGTCGAGGATGCGCTCAAGATGGAGCTCGGCGTCTTCGACGAGAAGGAGGCGGCGAGCGCCAAGCCGGGCGCCGCGGCTCCCTCGGAAACCGACGGGGCCGGTACGGGCACCGACGATGGCCGCCGCGAGACCCGCGCCGCCGAGACCCCCGCGCCGCGCGCCGGGCGCACCCGACCCCGCGCCGCGGCCAACGACGACCGCCGCAGCCTCGGCAACATGCTCTACCAGCTCCAGCGCCGGCCCTCGTCGTCGGTGTTCTGGATCACCGGCGTCGTCAGCCTCGTCTGGCTCGCCGCCATCGGCTACGCCGGCTGGAGCCTGCTCGGCACGGACGTCGCCGCCGGCACCGACCCGCTCCTCCTCCTGCGCCGTCCGGAGGCCCTGATTCTCGCCGCGCTGGCCGTGGTGCCGGTGCTTTTCTTCTGGTCGATGGCGCTGATGATCTGGCGCGCCCAGGAGATGCGCCTGACCTCGCGCGCCATGACCGAGGTCGCCCTGCGCCTCGCCGAGCCGGAGGACGTCGCCCGCGAAACCGTGATCTCGGTCGGCCAGGCGATCCGCCGCGAGGTCGCCGCCATGGGTGACGGCATCGAGCGGGCGCTGGCCCGTGCGAGCGAGTTGGAAGTCCTCGTCCACAACGAGGTCTCCTCGCTGGAACGGTCCTACAACGAAAACGAGATCCGTATCCGCAGCCTGATCGAGGAACTGGTCAACCAGCGCGAATCCGTGGTCTCCAACGCCGAGCGGGTGCGCTCGTCGATCTCCGGCGCCCACGAGGCGCTGTCGGAAGAACTGCGCAGCACCGGCGAACGCGTCACCAACCGCCTCGAAGAGACGGGCCGCGACGTCACCCGCGTCTTCGGCGAGAAAGCCGAGCACCTCACCCTCGCCTTCGACGCCGCCGGCCGCAACCTGACCACGGTCGTCTCCGAACGCGGCGACGAATTCGTCGCCCGCCTCGAAGCCTCCGGCCGCGACGCCGCCGAGCGTCTCGCCGACGCCGGCCTCGAGATCGACAGCCGCCTGACCGCCTCGAGCGGCCAGGTCGCCGCCACCATCGCCCGCGTCGCCGCCGAGACCGCCGAGCGCTTCGCCGCCGAGGCCGAAAGCTACACCGGCCGCATCAGCGAGACCGGCGAGCGCCTCGTCACCGAGATCGGCGGCGTCTCCGGCCGCATCCTCGGCGAACTGGTCGCCACCGGCGAAACCCTGCGCGACACCGTCGTCCGCACCCTGTCGGAGACCGGCGACCGCTTCGCCACCGAGGGCCGCGCCCTCGCCGACACCCTCGCCACCACAGGCGAGGAGGTCACCGGCCGCTTCGCCGACGTCGCCCGCGAGGCCTCCGAACGGCTCACCTCGACCGGCAGCGAGGTCATCCTCGACTTCGACATGCGCGCCGCCCAGGTCGCCGACCGACTCGCCGCCACCGGCACCGCCGTCACCGCCGAACTCGGCCAGCAGGGCGAGGCGATCGCCCGCACCCTCGAGGTCCAGGGCGGCACCCTCACCGGCCTGCTCGCCGAGCGCACCGCGACCCTGCAGGACGTGCTCGACCGGCGCACCGACGACCTCGAAACGAGCCTCGCCGAGCGCACCGACCGCCTCGAAGGCGCCCTCGTCGCCGGCCGCGACGCGCTGGAGACCGCCCTCGCCGGCCGCGCCGACGAACTCGCCAGCCTGCTCGCCGATCGCACCGACCATCTCGCCGACGCCCTCTCGACCGGCGTCACCACCCTCGAAGGCACCCTGGCCGGGCGGGCGGAACTGCTGCGCGCCACCCTCGCCGACCGCACCACCGAACTCGCCGACACCCTCACCGGCGGCATCGGCAGCCTCGACGAGGCGCTCGCCGTCCGCACCGAGGCGCTGGAGAACGCCCTCGCCGGCCGCAGCGGCGCCCTCGAGGACACCCTCGCCCGCCGCACCGGCGAATTGCGCGAGGCGCTGACCGGCGGCGTCGGCGCCATCGACGAAGCCCTCGCCCTGCGCACCGAGGCGCTGGAGAACGCCCTCGCCGTCCGCGGCGGCGCGCTCGAGGACACGCTCGCCCGCCGCACCGAGGAGCTGCGCGAGAGCCTGACCGGTGGCAGCACCGCGCTCGCCGAGATGCTGGCCGACCGCACCACCGACCTCGAAATGGCTCTCGTGACCCGCACCGGCACGCTGGAGCAGGCGCTCAACGCGCGCACCGCCGACATCGCCGGCCTGCTGGCGAGCCGCACCGACGCCATCGTCGTCGCCTTCGACGAGCGCGCCGAGTCGCTCGGCCGCACCCTCGACCAGCGCGCCGGCGCCCTGTCCTCCACCATGGAGACCGCGGTCGGCCGCATCGAGAGCGTGGTGAGCGAGAGCAGCCGGGCCGTCGACACGGCGATGGCGACGTCGAGCGCCCGCTTCACCGAGACGATGACCGCTCGCGCCGACGAGATCGCCGAAGTGCTGGCCGAGCGCAGCAACGAGATCACCGACCGCGTGTCGCAGGCCGGCGTCGAGGTCGTCGAGACCCTCACGGCCCGGCTCGACCGGCTCGACGAGACGCTGCGCACCACCAGCGAATCCCTGCTGGTCGACCTCGCCATCCGCGGCGGCGAGATCACCGAGCGGCTCGACCGCGCCGGCGGTGAACTCACCTCCGAGATCGCCGCCAAGGCGACGGAACTGGTCGGCCGCCTCACCACGGCGAGCGCCGAAATCCGCGACTCGATCGCCGGCAACGCCCTCGCCGAGACCCTGACCCGCGCCGGCGAGGACATCGCCCGCGCCCTCACCGAGCGGACCGACGCGATCCGCGGCCTGATCGGCGAGACCACCGCCACCATCGAGGCGAGCCTCGCCACCTCCGGCGGCGACTTCACCGAGCGGTTGTCGACCATCGGCGCCGAGATCGCCCGGGCGATCAACGCCCGCGGCCAGAAGGTGGCCGAGACCATCACCATCACCGGCAACCAGCTCGTCACCCTGCTCGACGATCGCTCCGACGCCCTGTCGGCGAGCTTCGAGGACCGCATCGCCAGCCTCGACGAGATCGTCAACGGCCGCGCCGCCGCGCTGGTGGAGAGCCTCGTCTCGCGCACCGGCGAGATCGACCGCTCGCTGGAGGACCGCGTCCTCGCCTTCGAGGCCGCCCTCGGCGCCCGCACCACGGCGATCCAGGCCGCGATCGAGGCCGGCACCGGCCGCATCGGCGAAACCCTCGAGAGCAACGTCGGCCGCATGGAGAGCCTGCTCGACGGCCGTGCCGACGAGATCGGCGAGGCGATGGACTCCCGCCTCGGCGGGCTGCGCTCGACGCTCGAGACCCATGCCGGCGCCCTCGTCGACCTGCTCGACGGCCGCGGCGGCGCCATCGGCGCCGAGATGGACGGCCGCATCGGCCGCCTCGAAGCCGCGCTTCAGGCCCGCACCGCCGCCATCGCCGCGCTGCTCGACAGCCGCGGCGGCGAGATCGACAGCGGCCTCGACAGCCGCATCGCCGCCCTGCGCGACGCCCTCGACGGCCGCACCGCGACCCTCACCGGCGTCCTCGACGAGCGCACCGGCGCCATCCTCGGCGCCCTCGACGCCCGCTCCGGCAGCTTCACCGAGACCCTCGGCACCCAGCTCGCCGACTTCGACGCGAGGGTCGGCCAGCGGCTCGACGGCGCCACCGCCTCGATCAGCGCCAAGGCCGACGCCCTCACCACGGCCCTCGACGGCCGTACCGAGGCGATCGATCGCGCCCTCGACGCCCGCGCCCGCCAGATCACCGAAACCCTCATCGGCCGCACCCGCGACCTCGCCCAGGCCTTCGCCTCGGGCCAGGACCAGCTGGTCGATTCGATCGAGGGCCGCATCGACCTGATCGCGACGTCGCTGCGCCAGAAGACCGACGAGTTCAGCGAGATCCTGTCGAGCCGCGTCGCCGACATCAACGTCTCGCTCGGCTCCAAGGTGTTCGAGGTCGCCGAGACGCTCGACAGCCGCTCGCAGAAGCTCCAGCTCGACCTTGCCGCCCGCCTCGAAGCGATCACCCGCACCCTCGGCAGCGAGACCGAGAAGGCCCGCGAGGAACTCGCCCGCGCCATCGTCGACGCCGCCAGTGCTCTGGAACGCGAAAGCCTGCGCGCCCGCGGCAGCTTCGAGAGCACCATGGACCTCGCCTCGACGCGCCTCTCCGACGAGACGGCCAAGGCCCGCGAGACCGTCGCGGACGTGCTCGCCGGTCTCGGCGGAGCCATCACCGGGGAAGCCGAGAAGGCCCGGGCCCTGCTCGCCGCCACCGGCACCGACCTCGGCGGCACCGTCGACGACAGCGCCCGCCGCGCCGCCGCCCGGCTGGAGGCCGCCGGCCGCGACCT
>Ga0065721_10005075_pt1 | contig 24522 bp, 30 predicted proteins | sample Mesricmetagenome_FD_59108 | JGI IMG/M metagenome (GOLD analysis project Ga0065721, IMG submission 59108) | Mesophilic microbial community from rice straw/compost enrichment Sample: eDNA_1 v2 (version 2) | ecosystem: Engineered > Solid waste > Grass > Composting > Bioreactor | place: USA: Davis...
GGGGCAGCTGGCTGACCGGCGAGGAGACGGAGGAGACGCCCGCCGACGCCGACGTGACCAAGGCGCACGGCTGGGTGTTCGAGGTGCCCGCCACGGCGACCGGCCCCGTCGATCCCGTGCCGCTGAAGGCCATGGGACGGTTCGACCACGAGGCGGTCTGCGTCGATCCTCGCACCGGCCTGGTCTATCTGACCGAGGATCACAACGAGGGTCTGTTCTACCGCTTCACGCCGAACACGCCCGGCCGCCTGGCCGACGGCGGCCGGCTGCAGGCCCTGGCGTGGAAGGGCGCGCCCTCGGCCGACACCCGCAACCAGGACGCCCGCGCCTGGGCGGTCGGCGACTGGCGCGAGGTCGAATGGATCGACCTGGAGGATGTGGAGTCCCCGAACGGCGACCTGAGGAAACGCGGCCACGCCGCCGGCGCCGCCCTGGTGGCGCGCGGCGAAGGCGTGTGGTGGGGCGACGGCGAGATGTATTTCACCGCCACCTCGGGCGGTCCGATCCGACGCGGCCAGATCCTGCTGCTGGTCCCGGGCCTGGGCGGCGCCGCCGACCGGCTTCAGCTGTTCGTGGAAAGCACGGACGAGAAGACGCTGAACATGGGCGACAACATCACCGTCGCGCCCTGGGGCCATCTGATCGTCTGCGAGGACAACTATTCGGCCGACATCCGCAACCACGTGAAGGGCGTGACGCCCGACGGCCGGCTCTACGCCATCGCCCGCAACGTGTTCACGGGGAATTCCGAGTTCGCCGGGGCCTGCTTCTCGCCGGACGGCGAGGTGCTGTTCGTCAACATCATGTATCCGGGCATGACGCTGGCGATCAGAGGGCCATGGTCCTCGGTCCGGACATGAACAGACGGGGCTGAGCCCTGAGCACCGTCCACAGATTGGCCGTGGCGATGGCCAGCACCACGGCCGCGCCGGCCTGGTGCAGCACGCCCAGTCCCAGCGGCACGGCGTTCATCAGGGTGACGATCCCCAGGACCGCCTGGAGCCATACCGCGGCCGCCAGGGCGAAGGCGCCGAAGCCCATGCCCTCCGCCACCCGCCAGCGCCAGGCCTGGAAGGCGTAGACGGTCGCCCCGATCAGCAGGCCGTAGGCGACCAGGCGGTGATTGAACTGGGTCAGGGCCTGATCGTGCAGGATCGCGCCGGCGCCCAGGCTCCAGTCGGCCGGCGGCAGGACCTGGCCGTTCATCAGCGGCCAGTCGGTATAGACCAGGCCGGCCTTGCCCCCCGCGACCAGCGCGCCCAGCAGGCATTGCAGGAAGACCACGCCCAGAAGGATCGTCGCGCCCCGGGCCCAGCCGGCCGGCGGACGTCCGTGATCCTCGCCGTTCCAGGCCTCCAGCCCCGTCCAGATCAGGGCGGAGAACAGGATGAAGGCCAGGCCCAGATGCACGGCCAGCCGCTCCGGCGCGACGCTGACGCGCTCGGACAGGCCGCTGGAGACCATCCACCAGCCGATCAGACCCTGAAGGCCGCCCAGCGCCAGCAGAAGGACGCAACGCCAGACCAGCCGGTTCGGCAGGGCGAAACGGTGCAACGCCGACAGCACCGGCGCCGCCCGGCAGGCCAGGAAGAAGACCAGGGGCAGGAAGAAGACCGCTCCGATCAGCCGGCCCAGAAGCCGGTGGAACCACTCCCAGAAGAAGATGAACTTGAACTCGTCCAGCGTCATCCCGGCGTTGACCTGGGCGTACTGGGGAATCTGCCGGTACTTGTCGAAGGCTTCCATCCAGTCCGCCGTGTTCAGCGGCGGCACGGCGCCCATGATCGGCTTCCATTCCGTGATCGACAGGCCCGAGCCGGTCAGGCGGGTGATCCCGCCGACCACGACCATCAGGAACACCAGGGCCGCCGTGGCGAACAACCAGACGGCCACGGCGCGGTTGCGATCTGGATTCCCGAAACGGCTCATTCGACGCTCGACGCTGACACGGATATGCTGCCGTTTCGACGGTGATCGAAAGCGACCGGTGCGGTATGCCCGCCTCCGGCGCCAAGATCGAGTCTGTTTAGGTTAAGGGCGCCGTGGCTTGAGGGCGCGGGGCGGGAGACGGGCTTGCAGTATCTGGACATCATCGCGGCCGCGGCCGGGGGCCTGCTTCTGGCCTGGATCGCCGACCTGCTGACCGGCCGGCGGGGCCTGGGCGGGACCGCCCTGGTGTCGGGCGTCGGGCTGCTGTGCGGCTGGTTCCTGGCCATCCGCGTCTTCGGCGTCAGCACGATGGACAGCTGGGCCTGGATTCCCTGGGCGCTGATCGGCTCGGTGATCTGCCTGGTCGCCTTCTTCCTGTTCCGGAGCAAGCGCTGATGCCGCCGCGCTTGCGCCGCCTGGTGGCGGCCTTCGGCGTGCTGGCCTTTCTGGCCTTCTGGGTCTGGGCCGTCATCGCCCTGCGCGGCCTGCTGCCGGCCTCGGGCTGGCTGGACTTCCTGTTCTTCGCCGTCGGCGGCACGGCGTGGGGCCTGCCGCTGATCCCTCTGCTGAAATGGGCCGAGCGCGGGGCGCGGCGCTGAGATGAACGGCGGCTGACCGTCGGTCTCCGAACGCGTTCAGACGAACAAGCGCAACCATTCGACCATCCGCGGCGTTCGTCGCCGCCGAAGATCGAATGGAGATGAAGATGTCCAAGGCCCAGCTGGCGATCGTGCCGTCCTACGCTGAACCGGCGGCGCCCAACCGCGCCCAGCGCATCGCCGACCTTCAGGCCGAGGCCCGCAAGGTCGCCGGCGAGCATGTCGAACTGTTCACGCGTCTCTTGGTGACCACGTCGGCGATGGCGCGCGAGATCGCCGGGGGCGGCGACGCCTATCCGGTCGGGGTTCGGGAACTGGCCGGCCGGCTGGCGGCGGACCTGCCCGACAGGGCGTTGACGGTGAAGGCGATTTCGAGCCGCGCCGCCTGACGACCGACGAGGCGTCCAGGGCGGAAGCGTCGTCGATCGTCGAGGCGATGGTCGGAGCGACAGGATTCGAACCTGCGACCCCTTGACCCCCAGTCAAGTGCGCTACCAGGCTGCGCCACGCTCCGAAGGCGCTCCCTATAGACGGGGGCCCCTCGGTCCGCAAACCCAAAAACCGCCTTTTGTGTTCAACGCGTCAGAACCGCGTCCAGCCGCGCCTTGGCCTGCTCCAGATCGGCTAGCACGGCCCGCAGGCGCGCCGTATCGGAGGCGGTCGGCTCGCGGTCCGGCGCCGTTTCGGGCGCCGGCGATTCGACAGCTTCGACCAGGCTGCCGGCGTCGGCGCCGAGCAGCCGGTTCAGGCCCTGCTCCTTGTGCAGACGCTGGACGCCGCGGATGGTCAGTCCCTCGTCGTGCAGCAGCCGCCTGATCGCCTTCAGCACGGCGATGTCGGCGGGGCGATAGAATCGGCGGCCGCCGGCCCGCTTCACCGGAGTGATGAAGGCGAACTTGGTCTCCCAGAAGCGCAGCACATGCTGCGGCACTCCGACCTCCTCGGCCGCCTCGGAAATGGTGCGGAAGGCGTTCGCGCCCTTGGGCGAGGCCAACGCCTCAATCCCCGACGACGGCGTCGTGAACCCGGCCCTTCATGATCTGGGAGGCGCGGAAGCTGATGACGCGGCGCGGGCTGATCGCGGCCGGTTCGCCGGTCTTGGGGTTGCGGCCCATGCGGGCGCGCTTCTCGCGCACCTGGAAGACGCCGAAGCCCGAGAGCTTGACCGTTTCGCCGCGTTCCAGCGCCTCGACGATCAGGTCCAGCGTGCGCTCGACCAGTTGGGAGCATTCCTGGCGCGACAGCCCGACCTCGGTGTGCACCGCCTCGCAGAGATCCGCGCGCGTGAGGGTCTGCTGTCCAGCCATGGCGACCGCCTCCCTGATTGCCTGGCGCGCATAAGGACGCGAAATCGTCCGAAAATCAATGGGCCAGAGGGGCTTCCTACAGGCGGATGGCGCAGGCGCCCCAGGTCAGGCCGCCGCCCATGGCCTCCAGCAGGACCATGTCGCCCTTCCTGATGCGGCCGTCCTTGATCGCGGCGTCCAGCGCCAGGGGAATCGACGCCGCCGAGGTGTTGGCGTGCATCGCCACGGTCGACACCACCTTGTTCTCGTCCAGGCCCAGACGGTCGCCGACGCCCTTGATGATGCGCTGGTTCGCCTGGTGGGGCACGAACCAGTCCACGTCCGAGACCTGGATGCCGGCGGCCTCGCAGGCGGCCGTCACGCCCTCGGCGATGTTGACCACGGCGTGGCGGAACACCTGATTGCCGGCCATGCGCAGATGGCCGACTGTGCCGGTGGAGGCCGGGCCACCGTCGACATAGAGCAGGTCCGTCTTGGTGCCGTCGGCGCGCAGGGCGAAGCCCAGCATCCCCTGGTCGGCGGCCGTCCCCTGCCCTTCGCGCGGCTCCAGCACCACGGCGCCGGCGCCGTCGCCGAACAGCACGCAGGTGGTGCGGTCGGTCCAGTCCATCAGCCGGGTCATTTCCTCGGCACCGATGACCAGGGCGCATTTCGACAGGCCGCGCGCGACGAAGCCGTCGGCGACGCTCAGCGCATAGACGAAGCCCGAGCACACGGCCTGCACGTCGAAGGCGATGCCGACCGGCGCGCCGATCTTGCGCTGGACGATGGAGGCCACGGCCGGAAAGGTCATGTCCGGCGTGGTCGTGGCGACGATGATCAGGTCGACTTCATCGGCCGACCGGCCCGCGTCGGTCAGGGCCTTCCTGGCCGCCTCGACGGCCAGGTCGCTGGTCGGCTGGTCGTCGCGCGCCTTGTGGCGCTGCTTGATGCCGGTGCGCTCCTGGATCCATTCGTCGGAGGTGTCGACGATCTGGGCCAGGTCGGCGTTGGTGACGATCTGCTCGGGCAGATAGGAGCCGACGCCGGTGACGGCGCTGCGGGTGACGCTCACTGGGATGCTTCTCCGGCGGGCGCCGCGGGAGCGTCCGAATGAAAGACGGTGTTCAGCCGGGCCAGGTTGGCGCCGACCTTGGTCATATAGTCGCTGCGGGCCAGATCGACGGCGATGCGGATCGCATTGCCGAACCCCTTGGCGTCGGCGCCGCCGTGACTTTTCACGACGATGCCGTTCAGCCCCAGCAGGGGCCCGCCGTTGATGGCGCTGGGATCGATCTTGTCGCGCATCTTCCTCAGCGCCGGCATGGCGATGGCCGCGCCCAGCTTGGCCTGCAGGTTCGAGGTCAGCGCCTCGCGCAGCAGGGCCGAGACGTAGCGCGCCGTCCCTTCGGCCGTCTTCAGGGCGATGTTGCCGGTGAAGCCGTCGGTGACGATGACGTCCACCGTGCCCTTGGCGATGTCGTCGCCCTCGACGAAGCCGTGATAGTTCAGCTCGAACGGGCCGTCGCGCAGGATGGCGTGCGCCTCCCGGACCTGCTCATTGCCCTTCATGTCCTCGGAGCCGACGTTCAGCAGGCCGATGGTGGGCCGCGCAACGCCGTGAACCGCCGTCTGGAACGCCTCGCCCATGATGGCGAACTCGACCAGCTGTTCGGCGTCGCTGCCGATGTTGGCGCCGACATCCAGCACCGCCGTATGGCCCTTGAAGGTCGGCCAGCTGGCGACGATGGCCGGGCGCTCCAGTCCGGGGGCCGCCATCCGCAGGATCAGCTTGGAGATGGCCATCAGAGCGCCGGTGTTGCCGCCCGAGACGACGCCCGCCGCCTCGCCCGCCTTGACCGCCTCGATGGCGTTCCACAGGCTGGAGCCCTTGCCCCGCCGCATGGCCTGGGCGGGCTTTTCGTCCATGGCCACCACCTTGTCGGTGTGGCGAATCTCGCAGAGCCCAGCGGGCAGGTCGCAGCGCGCCAGCTCGGCCGCGATCGCCGCCTGGTCGCCGTGCAGCAGGAAGCGCAGGCCCTCGCCGCCGTGCTCGCGCACGTAATGGCTTACCCCCGGCACGACGACCGAAGGGCCGTGGTCGCCGCCCATGGCGTCCAGCGAAATCGTTACTGGGGCTGGCAAATGCACCTCGCGTGGCCGCGTCGTCTTGTCGCGACGCTCGATATGGGGCGCTGGACGATAGCGCCGAAGCGGCGGGATGCAACCACCCGGCCGTCAGGTCAACCTTCGCCGGATTTCGGATTGGTCTTCAGCGCCTTCAGAGCCGCGAAGGGCGAAATCTCGGCCGGCTCCTGCGGCTGCACGAATTCGGCGCCCGGCTTGCGGGGGAAAGGGTCCAGGGCCAGGCTCAACTGCTCGACCACATACTGGCCCAGGTCGATGCGGCCGTCCTCGACCAGATCGGCGTCCTCGTCGTCCAGCGAGACCTCGATCTCTTCGTCCTGTTCAGTCGGCGATTCGGTCAGGGCGATCGAAAAGCGCCGGTCCACGTCGGCCGGCAGAGGCTCCAGGGTCAGGCCGCAGGTCTGGACCACATGCGCGGTGATCCGTCCCGACAGGGTCCAGCCCTCGCCGGACGGCGTCACCGACACCTCCGCCGTCAGCTCCTCCAGCGCCTGCAGGTCCAGCGAGCGGGCGATGCGGCGGGCGGCTTCGGCGTCGGGCTCCAGCCGGCGGGTCACGCCGGCGCCGATCTGGTTCATGCGCAGCGGTTCGCTGAAAGGCAGGTCGCGGCTCATGACGTGATCTCCGGCCATTGGGGGCCCCGCGCCAGCGACGCCGCCGGCTGTGCCGCCAGTCCCGTCCGCGCGGCCAGGGCGTAGGCCGCCAGGGCCTGGGCCTGGGCGCTGTCCGGATCGGCATAGACATTGCGGGCCAGCGTATCCGCCAGCGTCGCCGCATCGCCCGCCCGTAGCGGCGGCTCATAGGCGGTCATGCGGCCATACAGGGCCTCGCCCAGCTTGCGCATCTTCTTGCCGACCGAAATGTCGCCCACCCCTTCCTCGCGCAGGGCGTGGTCGAGCGCCGAGACATAGACGTCGAACAGATCCTGGGCCGCCTCGCGCCCTGCGTCCGTGCCCTCGTCCCGCAGGCGCAGCACCAGGAGCAGGACGTGCAGCGTGTAGAGTTCGAATCGCGCATCGATCCGGTCGGCGACCCCCAGCGTCGTGTAGAAGGCGGGCGAACGCGCCTGTTCCACGGCCCGGGCGTACAGGTCGTGGCCCTCGCGGGCGCTGGGTCGGGGCTTGAAAAGGTTCTTCAGCATGGCGTTCCATACGGCCGCTTTTCCGCCGCGCCGTTGAACTAGGACGCAGGTCCGTCTAGGTCAAAGACCTTGTTCTCTCGCAGGCGCCCGATCATGTCCCGTTTCGCCCCGCTTCTCGTCGCCGCATCCCTGGCCGGCCTCAGCGCCGCCTGCGCGCCGATCATCGGCAACAACGGCTTCCAGGCCATCGACGCCAAGCCCCAGGACGTGGTCGCCGGAACCGACACCAAGGAAACGGTGCTGGCCAAGTTGGGCTCGCCGTCCACCACCTCGACCTTCGAGCCGGAGCAGGTCTGGTACTACATCAGCCAGACGACCGAGAAATACACCTACAACCGGCCGGTCGTGTCCCAGCGCACCGTCACCGAGATCACCTTCGAACAAGGCGGGGACAAGGTCGCCGGCGTGCGCACCCTGGGCCTGGCCGATGGCGAGCAGTTGGCCATGAACCCCAACGAGACCCCGACCCGCGGTCGCTCGCTGACCGTGCTGGAGCAGCTGCTGGGCAACGTCGGCCGCGGCCAGCTGCCGCGCACCGAGGACGACATCCCCGGCCAGCGCCGCCCGGACTAGGTCCGCTCACGTCTCCAGCCTCGAGCGACCGCGTCGCGAGCATAGGCCACAACAAAAAGCCCCGGAGATCGCTCTCCGGGGCTTTCGTCATTAGGGATGAAGGTTCACCCGCCGCTGGCCAGCACCGCCAGCAGCAGCAGGGCCACGATGTTGGTGATCTTGATCATCGGGTTCACCGCCGGGCCGGAGGTGTCCTTGTAGGGATCCCCGACCGTGTCGCCGGTCACCGCGGCCTTGTGGGCCTCGGAGCCCTTGCCGTGGACCACGCCCGTCTTGTCGGTGAAGCCTTCTTCGATCACCTTCTTGGCGTTGTCCCAGGCGCCGCCGCCCGACGTCATGGAAATGGCGACGAACAGGCCGGTGACGATAACCCCCATCAGCATGGCCCCCAGCGCCGCGAAGGCGTTGGCCTTGTCCGAAATCGCCAGCACCGCGACGAACAGCACGATGGGCGACAGCACCGGAAGCAAGCTCGGCACGATCATCTCCCGGATGGCGGCCCTGGTCAGGATGTCGACCGCCCGGCCGTACTCCGGCTTGACCTGATAGGTCATGATGCCGGGGTTCTCGCGGAACTGACGGCGCACCTCGGCCACGACCGATTCGGCCGCGCGGCCGACCGCCATCATCGACATGCCGCCGAACAGGAAGGGCAGCAGCCCCCCGAACAGCAGGCCGACGACGACGTACGGGTTGGTCAGGTCGAAGGCGATCTCGCCCATTCCCGCGAAGAACGGATAGTCCGCCGGATTGGCCGAGAAGTACTGCAGGTCCGACGTATAGGCCGCAAACAGCACCAAAGCCCCCAGACCGGCCGAACCGATGGCGTAGCCCTTGGTCACCGCCTTGGTGGTGTTGCCAACGGCGTCCAGGGCGTCGGTCGAGTGCCGCACTTCCGAGGGCAGGCCCGCCATTTCGGCAATGCCGCCGGCGTTGTCCGTCACCGGCCCGAAGGCGTCCAGCGCCACGATCATCCCCGCCACGCCCAGCATGGTCGTGGTGGCGATGGCGATGCCGAACAGGCCCGCCAGCTGGAAGCTGGCGACGATGCCGACGATGATCGTCAGCGCCGGAAGCGCCGTCGCCTCCAGCGAGACGGCCAGGCCCTGGATCACGTTGGTGCCGTGCCCGGACACCGAGGCGTTGGCGACCGAGCGCACGGGGCGCGAATGGCTGCCGGTGTAGTATTCGGTGATCACCACGATCGCCGCGGTCACCGCCAGGCCGACCATGCCGGACCAGAACAGGGCCATCGGCTGGATCTCCAGGCCTCCGACCGTGACGATCGGGCCGGTCACCATCTGGTTGATCACCCAGAACACCGCCCCGATGGACAGCACGCCAGTGACGATCAGGCCCTGGTACAGCGCGCCCATGATGTTGTTCGACCTGCCCAGCCGCACGAAGAAACTGCCGATGATCGAGGTGACCACGCAGGCGCCGCAGATCGCCAGCGGCAGGGCCATCATCACCCCGACATAGGGTTGGTCGCGGAAGAAGATCGCCGCCAGCACCATGGTCGCCACGGTCGTCACGGCATAGGTCTCGAACAGGTCGGCGGCCATGCCGGCGCAGTCGCCGACGTTGTCGCCCACATTGTCGGCGATGGTGGCGGCGTTGCGGGGGTCATCCTCGGGGATGCCGGCCTCGACCTTGCCCACCATGTCGCCGCCGACGTCGGCGCCCTTGGTGAAGATGCCGCCGCCCAGTCGCGCGAAGATGGAGATCAGCGACGCGCCGAAGCCCAGCGCCACCAGCCCGTCGATCACCTCGCGGCTGGTCGGGGCCAGGCCCATGTGGTGCGTCAGCACGATATAGTAGCCCGACACCCCGATCAGGGCGCCACCCGCCACGAACATGCCGGTGATGGCGCCCGAGCGGAACGCCAGGTTCAGCCCCTTGGCCAAGCTCTCGGACGCCGCCTGCGCGGTCCGGACGTTGGCCCGCACCGAAATCAGCATCCCGGCATAGCCGGCGGCGCCGCTGAGCACCGCGCCGATCAGGAAGCCGACCGCCGCATAGGGGCCGATCAGGAAGAGGGCGGCGATCAGGATCACGATCCCGACCAGGCCGATGGTCATGTACTGCCGCTTCAGATAGGCCGAGGCCCCTTCCTGGATGGCGGCTGCGATCTCTCGCATCTTGTCGTTGCCGGCGCTGGCCTTCATCAGCACGCCGGTCTGGACGGCGCCGAACAGCACCCCCAGAACGCCGGCCGCGAAGGCGAGCGAAAGATAAATCGTCATTGGCGTTTCCATGCCCTTGCAAAGTGAAGCGCACGGACCCTTGGCGCGGCGGGCGTTATCGCCTCTATCCGCCTTCCGGTCCCCCCGAGCGCGGCGGACGCACAAGCGCGTCCCTTTGGGAATTGCGGGGCGAGCGTGTCATGCGGCGAAAGATGGCGCAACGGGGGTATTCAAGCTTGGCCGGCGACACCTCGCGCCCTCGCCCGCATCCTGAGAACCGTTATCAATTAAGGCTTTGGACGTTTTGTCCATGGCGCGGACATGGACAAGCCGCCGCGTGAGGCGCAAATACCGTTCGAGATCGCCATAAGCGAAAGAATGCGTCTGTTGTTCGACTATAAGGCCGCCTTTCAGAACTCCGTGGAACAGGTCCGCAGCGAGGGTCGCTATCGCGTCTTCGCCGACCTGAAGCGCGTGCGCGGCCAGTTCCCCAAGGCGGTGCGGCGGCGCGAGGACGGGTCCGAGCAAGACGTCGTCATCTGGTGCTCGAACGACTATCTCGGCATGGGCCAGCACCCGGCGGTGCTGAAGGCCATGAAGGACGAGATCGACGCCGTGGGCGCCGGCGCGGGCGGAACCCGCAACATCTCGGGCACGACGCGCTCGGCGGTGGACCTGGAAGCCGAGCTGGCCAGCTGGCACCAGAAGGAAGCGGCGCTGCTGTTCACCTCGGGCTATGTCGGCAACGAGGCGACCCTGTCGACGCTGCAGAAGATCCTGCCGGGCCTGATCACCTTCTCCGACTCGCTGAACCACGCCTCGATGATCGCCGGCATTCGCCACGGCGGCGGCGAGCGGCACATCTACAAGCACAACGACCTGGCGCACCTGGAGGCCATGCTGGCCGACGCGCCGGTCGACGCCCCCAAGCTGATCGCCTTCGAGAGCGTCTATTCGATGGACGGCGACATGGCCGACCTGGCCGGCACCATCGCCCTAGCCAGGAAGTACGGCGCCCTCACCTATCTGGACGAGGTCCACGCCGTGGGCCTGTATGGCGAAACCGGCGCGGGCGTGGCCGAGCGTGACGGCGTGCTGGACCAGATCGACATCATCGAATGCACGCTGGGCAAGGCCGTCGGCGTCATGGGCGGCTATATCGCCGCCGACGCCATGATCATCGACGCGGTGCGCAGCTGGGCCTCGGGCTTCATCTTCACCACCTCCCTGCCGCCGGCCCTGACGGCGGGCGCCCTGGCCTCGGTGCGCCACCTGAAGGCCCATCCCGAACTGCGCGCCCAGCACCAGGAACGCGCCGCCACGCTGAAGGCCCGCTTCGCCGCCGCCGGCATCCCGGTGATGGAGAGCGAGAGCCACATCGTGCCGGTGCACGTCGGTGATCCGGTCCACTGCAAGATGATCTCGGACATGCTGCTCGACGAGTACGGCGTCTATGTTCAGCCGATCAACTATCCGACCGTGCCCAAGGGGACCGAGCGCCTGCGCTTCACCCCCTCGCCGAACCACACCGACGCCATGATGGACCACGTTGTGCAGGCGATGGACAAGCTGTTCGCCCACTGCAACGTGGCGCGGCGTCCGGTCGCCGCTTGAGCGACCACGCCGACCTTGGCGAGGTGATCGTCGAGTTCACCCGCAACGGCCCCTACGTCAAATGCTCCGCCATCCACGTGGCTACCGGCCGCGAGGTCAGCGCCATGGGCCCGGCGAACGAGCCCAGGTCGGTCGAGCGCGTCGCGATCGCCAAGTTGCGGCGGGCCCTGGCGGCTCGCTGAACCGGAGTCGTATCGACTCTGGCCCATAACGATGGTCTCCTGAGCGATATGGGAGGCGGCCATGTTGCAACCTGGCGGACCGGGGATGCTGGGCTTCGGCGCATTTTCGATCTTCGCCGCTCTTGGCGGCCTGGTCCTGCTGGTGGGCGCGGACCACGCCGCGCCGGGATGCACAGGTCCTGAAGTCAAGCGATGCGACTATATCGCGACCGCCAAGGCCGCCGTGGCGGGCCATCCCCACCGTCGCTTCTATCCAGACTTCGGCTTCGAGGTCATCGACATGGGGTCTTCGGTTCGCGTGCAGCAATATCTGCCCGATAACGCACCGGGCTTGTTCGAAGGACCGGCCGTCCTGATCGACCGAAAGAGTTGCCGTCCTTGCAATGTCGAGGTCCGCACCTCCATAAAAACCGACGACACCGTTCGGGTCGTCCGTTTCCCGCCTTCCCGTAAGCCCTCGGGGGCGTCGGCGCCACAAGATGTTGTGGTTACCCGCGTCGGGGCCTAGATAGGCGGCCTTCTGATTTCCGGGGATTTCAGCGTGACCGCCTTCACCCACGACGCCTATTTCACCAAGACGCTCGCCGACGCCGATCCCGACGTCTTCAAGGGCATCCAGGGCGAGCTGGGCCGTCAGCGCGAGCAGATCGAGCTGATCGCGTCGGAGAACATCGTCTCGCAGGCGGTGCTGGACGCGCAAGGCTCTGTCCTGACCAACAAATACGCCGAGGGCTATCCGGGTCGCCGCTATTACGGCGGCTGCGAGTACGTCGACATCACCGAGGATCTGGCGCGCGAGCGCGCCAAGACGCTGTTCGGCGCCGCCTTCGCCAACGTCCAGCCCCACTCGGGCGCCCAGGCCAACCAGGCGGTCTTCTTCACCCTGCTGCAGCCGGGTGACACCTTCCTGGGCATGGACCTGGCCGCCGGTGGCCACCTGACGCACGGTTCGCCCGCCAATCAGTCGGGCAAGTGGTTCCGACCCGTCACCTACAAGGTGAAGGAAGACACCCATCTCATTGATTACGATCACGTCGCCGAGATGGCCGAACGGGAAAAGCCCAAGCTGATCCTGGCCGGCGCGAGCGCCTACAGCCGCCACATCGACTTCAAGCGGTTCCGCGAGATCGCCGACAGCGTCGGCGCCTATCTGATGGTCGACATGGCCCACTACGCCGGCCTGGTCGCCGGCGGCGTCTATCCCGACCCGATCCCGCACGCCCACGTCGTCACCACCACGACGCACAAGACCCTGCGCGGCCCGCGCGGCGGCATGATCCTGTCGAACGACGCGGACCTGGGCAAGAAGATCAACTCGGCCGTCTTCCCTGGCCTGCAGGGCGGCCCGCTGGAGCACGTCATCGCCGCCAAGGCCGTGGCCTTCGGCGAGGCGCTCAAGCCCGAGTTCAAGCTCTACGCCCAACAGGTGGTCAAGAACGCCCAGGCCCTGGCGGGTGTCCTGGTCGAGCGCGGCCTGGCCATCGTCTCGGGCGGCACCGACAGCCACCTGATGCTGGTCGACCTGCGGCCCAAGGGCGTGACCGGCAAGGCGACGGAGCACGAGCTCGAAAAGGCGCTGATGACCTGCAACAAGAACGGCGTGCCGTTCGACACCGCCCCCTTCACCGTCACCTCGGGCGTCCGCCTGGGCACGCCGGCCGGAACCACGCGCGGCTTCGGCGCGGCCGAGTTCCAGCAGATCGGTCACTGGATCGCCGACGTCGTCTCCTCGATGAACGGCGGAGACGAGGCCGATCCGGCCGTGGTCGCGGGCGTGGCGGCGCAGGTGCGCGAGCTGACGCACCGCTTCCCGATCTACGGATGACCTCGCGATGAAGTGCCCTTTCTGCGGTCATCAGGACACCCAGGTGAAGGACAGCCGGCCGTCGGACGACGGTTCGGCCATCCGTCGCCGTCGGTCCTGTCCGAACTGCAACGGGCGCTTCACCACCTTCGAGCGGGTGCAGTTGCGCGAACTGGTCATCTTGAAGCGCAACGGCCGTCGCACGCCCTTCGACCGCGACAAGCTGGAGCGGTCGCTGGGCGTCGCCCTGCGAAAGCGTCCGGTCCAGGCCGAACAGATCGAGCAGATGGTCAATCGCATCGTCCGCCAACTGGAAAGCCTGGGCGAGACGGAAATCCAGTCCAGCACGGTCGGCGACTTCATCATGAAGGCGCTGAAGGGCGTCGATGAGGTGGCCTACGTCCGCTACGCCTCGGTCTACAAGGACTTCCGCCACACCGGCGACTTCGCCAAATTCCTGGGCGACGAAGGCTTCGACGAGCCGTCCGGCAAGGTCTGATGCGCGTCACCCTCAAGCTGGCCACCTCGCTGGACGGACGCATCGCGACCGCGTCCGGCGAAAGTCGCTGGATCACCGGCGAGGCCGCGCGGCTGGAAGGCCACCGCCTGCGCGCCGCCCACGACGCCATCTTGGTTGGGGTGGAGACTGTGCTTCACGACGACCCCGAACTGACCGCCCGCCTGCCGGGCCGCGCGGTGGATCAGCCGCTGCGTGTCGTCCTGGACAGCCGCCTTCGCACGCCGCCGAGCGCGAAACTGGCGGGCGAGAACACCCTGGTCCTGACCGCTGTCGCCCCTCGCCCCGTCGGCGCCGCCCAGGTCCGCCAGGTCGAGGCCGAGGACGGCCGCCCGTCCGTGGCCGCCGTGCTGAAGACGTTGAAAGCCGCCGGCGTCGACTCGATCCTCATAGAGGGCGGCGGCCAGGTGGCGGCCGCCTTTCTCAGGGCCGGGGCGGTAGATCGGCTGGAATGGTTCCGCGCCCCGATCCTGCTGGGCGCCGAGGGCCGCCCCTGCGTCGCCGCTCTTGCGCTTGCAAAGCTGGCCGACGCCCCCAAGTTCCGTCGTCTGAGCGTCGAACCCGCCGGAGATGACCTGTGGGAGCGCTACGAAAGAGTGTGATGCGCCCTAATCCGCCAACCGCCGATCGCCGGTTTCAGACAATTCAGACTATTCAGACTGCTTTTTTTGGGTCCGAAGGGACCGAAGCCTAGATGTTCACCGGCATTGTCACCGACATCGGCCGCGTCCGCGACGTGCGCGAGACCGAGCGTGATCGGCGCTACGAGATCGAAACCGCCTGGGACACGACGACCCTCGACCTGGGCGCCTCGGTCAGTCACGCGGGCTGTTGCCTGACCGTGGTCGAGACGGGACCTGGCTGGTTCGCCGTCGAGGTGTCGAACGAGACCCTGTCGAAGACCACCCTGGGCGCCTGGAAGGCCGGCGACGGCGTCAATCTGGAGCGCGCCGCCAGGCTGGGCGACGAGATGGGCGGCCATGTGGTCTCGGGCCATGTGGACGGCCTGGGCCGCGTCGTCTCCATCACGCCGGAGGGCGGTTCGCACCGGATCGAGGTCGAAGCGCCTGCGCCGCTGCACCGCTACATCGCCGCCAAGGGCTCGATCACCGTGGACGGCGTGTCGCTGACGGTGAACGCGGTGGAGGGGCGGACCTTCTCCCTCAACATCATCCCCCACACCTGGGAAGCGACCACTCTTGGCCGCCTGGCGCCGGGCGATCCGGTCAACCTCGAGATCGACATGCTGGCGCGATACCTCGCGCGGTGGCAGGAGACGGCGTGATGCACACAGCAGCCGCGAACATGAACGACAGCCCGATCAGCCCCATCGAGGACATCATCGAGGACGCCCGCAACGGGCGGCCCTACATCCTGGTCGACGCCGAGGATCGCGAGAACGAGGGCGACATCATCATTCCGGCCCAGTTCGCCACGCCGGAGCAGATCAACTTCATGATCCGCCAGGCGCGCGGCCTGGTGTGCCTGTCGCTGACGGCCGAGCGGGCGCGCCAGCTGCGGCTGCCGCCCATGGCCGCCGACAATCGCGAGAGCATGAAGACCGCCTTCACCGTCTCGATCGAGGCCAAGGACGGCGTCACGACGGGCATCTCGGCCGCCGACCGGTCCCGCACCATCCAGGTCGCGACCGATCCGACGAAGGGGATGGACGACATCGTCACGCCCGGTCACGTCTTCCCCCTGGTCGCACGCGACGGCGGCGTGCTGGTCCGCGCGGGCCACACCGAGGCCTCGGTGGACATCAGCCGCCTGGCCGGCCTGACCCCCGCGGCCGTGATCTGCGAAATCATCAAGGACGACGGGACGATGGCGCGGATGCCCGACCTGGTCGCCTTCGCCCAGCTGCACGGGATGAAGATCGGCACCATCGCCGACCTGATCGCCTATCGCCGCCGCACCGAGCGTTTCGTGGAGCGCATCCTGGAAACGCCGTTCGAGAGCGTCCATGGCGGGCCGTTCCGGCTGAACCTGTATCGCAACACCATCGAGGGGGCCGAACACGTCGCCCTGGTCCATGACCGGATCGAGCCGGGCAAGCCGACCCTGGTGCGCATGCACCAGGTGGACTTCGCCTGCGACCTCTTGGGTCACGTCGAGGCGCGCCAGGACTATGTGCCCAAGGCCCTGCGCCAGATCAGCACCCATGACGGCGCCGGCGTCGTCGTCTTTCTGCGCGATCCGTCGCTGAACTCGCTGGCGGAACGGCTGTCGGGCGTGGACAAGCCCGCGGCGGTGGATCGCTCGCTGCGCGCCTATGGCGTCGGGGCGCAGATCCTGCTGGATCTCGGCGTGCGCGACATGATCGTGATGAGTTCGACGCGGCCCGAGCCGACGGCGCTCGAGGGCTACGGCCTGCGCATCGTCGGCTGGCGCGACATGGATGGAGAAGACAAGAAGTGACCGACGCCCCGCGCATCCTGATCGTCGAGGCGCGCTTCTACGACGACCTGGCCGACGCCCTGCTGGAAGGCGCCAAGGCGACGCTGAAGACCTTCGGCGCCGACTTCGACGTGGTGACCGTGCCCGGCGCCCTGGAGATTCCGCCGGCCATCGCCATGGCCGAGGAGGCCGGCCGCTATCCGACCGCGCCCCGCTACGACGGCTACGTCGCCCTGGGATGCGTGATCCGGGGCGAGACCTATCACTTTGAGATCGTCTCGGACCAGTCGGCGGCCGGCATCATGGCCCTGGGGACCAAGGGGCTGGCCATCGGCAATGGCGTCCTGACGACCGAGGACGAGGATCAGGCCTGGGCGCGGGCGCGGATTTCCGAAGGGGATAAGGGCGGCGGCGCGGCCAAGGCGTGCCTGGACCTCATTGCCTTGAGGAAGCGGTTGCGCGTAGGGCTCGGTTCATGACTGAACCCAACAGCCTCAAATCCGTCCTCGAGCAGCTGGCCGAGGCCGACAAGCAGCGCGCCGAGCCGCAGCTGACCTCGAAGCAGCGCCGCGCCCGCACCGTGGCGCGCCTGACCGCCGTCCAGGCCCTCTACCAGATGGAGCTCGCGGGGACGGGGGTGGAGACGGTGATCGCGGAATTCTCCAACTTCCGCTTCGACGCCGACATCGAGGGCGAGCCCCTGGCCGAGGCCGACGAGGCCTATTTCGCCGATGTCGTGCGCGGCGTGGTCGAGAACCAGCGCGAGATCGACACCGCCATCAAGGCCCGCCTGGCCTCCAACTGGCGGCTGGAGCGGCTCGACGCCACCCTGCGCGCCCTGCTGCGCTCGGGTGCCTGGGAGCTGCTGAAGCAGCCGGACACGCCGCGCGAGGTGGTCATCGACGAATATGTCGAACTGGCCAAGGCCTTCTTCGACGACGCCGAAGCCCGCTTTGTCAATGCGGCGCTGGACGGCGTGGCCAAAGACGCCCGCGCCTGATGCCGGCGCTCGACGTCGCGGGCGAATTCGAGACGATCGACAAGCTTCTGGCGCCCCTGGCCCATCCCGACTGGGCGCGGGGCCTGCGCGACGATGTCGCCGCTCTGCCCTCCCGGCCGGGCTACGATCTGGTCCTGACCAAGGACGCCCTGGTCGAAGGTGTGCATTTCCTGCCCGACGATCCGCTGGACACGGTGGCCAAAAAGCTGCTGCGGGTGAACCTGTCGGACCTCGCCGCCAAGGGGGCCGAGCCGTTCGGCTATCTCCTGGCCTGCCAGTGGTCCGAGCGCTGCGGCTGGCCCGAGCGAGAGGCCTTCGCCGCCGGCCTGGCGCAGGATCAGGCGACCTTCGGCGTGCATCTGCTGGGGGGCGATACGGTCAAGACGCCCGGCCCGGCCGCCTTCTCCCTGACCGCCCTGGGCTGGATCCCCGCGGGCCAGGCCGTGTCCAGGGCCGGCGCCCGCCCGGGGGACCTGGTGTTCGTCACGGGCCATGTGGGCGACGGCCGGCTGGGCCTGCGCGCGGCGCGGGGCGAACTCTCGCTCGACCCCGAGCGGATCGAGGCCCTGGTCGCCCACTATCGCACGCCGACGCCCCGGCTCGACTTCGCCGAGGCGGTGCGCGATCTGGCCACCGCCTCCATCGACGTCTCCGACGGCTTGGCCGCGGACCTGGCGCACGTCGCCCGGGCCAGCGGGGTCGAGGTCCGGCTGAACCTGAACGTCCTGCCGCTGTCCGCCGCCGCCCAGGCCTGGTTCGCCGACCGGGTCGACCCGCAGCTGTCGCTGGAGGAGCTGGCCAGCGGCGGCGACGATTACGAGATCGCCTTCACCGCCGACCCGCGGCACGAGGAGACCTTGCGCCGCGAAGCCGAGCGACGGCTGGTGCGCCTGACCCGCGTCGGCGAGGTCGCGTCGGGGTCTGGCCTGACCGTGCTCTATGACGGCCAGCCGATCGTCCTCGCGCGCCAGGGGTGGACCCACGACTGAGGCGCGGCCGAAAGGGAATCCTAACCGCCGGCCTTCAGGATGGTCGTCATGGATCGTCGTTCACTGATCGCCGCCGGCGTCGCCCTGGGCTCGGCCGCCCCAGCCCGCGCCTCGTCGCCCAAGTCCGCGCCGGCGGAAGCCCCGGCCCTGGGCATCGCCGGCGTCGGCCTGCCCGTGATCGAGGGCGGGCGGCTGAGGAACTACGTCTTCGTCTCGCTGCGGCTCCACCTCGGCTCCGGAAAGACGCTGGAGGAGATGCGGCTGAAGGAGGCCTTCTTCCGCGACGCCCTGGTCAAGGCCGCGCACCGCACGCCCTTCACCGTCCCGGGCGACTGGACCCGGCTGGACGCGCGGGCCCTGTCAAACGCCCTGGTGGCGGCCGCCGCCGGCATATCGGGGCGCGGGTCGGTCACGCGGGTCGAGATCATCGCCCAGAACCCGCGCCGCCGCTCCGGCATGCCGACGGCCCGCTGACCCGCTCAGCCCGGCTTGCGGAACCGGTACACGAACTGGTCGGTCCGACCGCGGATGCCCTCGTCGAAGACGTTCAGGCTGTGGTCGTCGGCCGGATTGGCCACGGCCCGGCTCTCGCCCTCATAGACGAAGCCCGCCGCCTCGACCTCGCGCCGCAGATAGTCGCCCTCGATCCGGTGCAGAGTCGACACCGCCGAGATGCCGGTCCCGGGCGCGGCCTGGTGGTCGATGATGACATACCGCCCGCCGGGCTTCAGGGCCGCGAACACCGCCGCGTTCATCCTGGCCACGTCCGTCTCGAAGCCCGGAATGTGGAAGTCGTGGTACTCCTGGCTCATGAAGATCAGGTCCAGCGGCTCGGGGAAGCTCATGGCGTCCAGCGCGCCATTGACCCGGCTGACGTTCGAATAGGCCTGGGCCAGGGCGTCGCCTCCGGCGTTCTCGCGCGCCGCTGTGCGGTTGGGGATGAAGGCGTAGACGTGGCCGTTGGGGCCCGCGACCTCGGAGAAGAGCCGGGTGAAATAGCCCGCGCCCGGCCGGATGTCGGCGATCTTGTCACCCGGCGCGACCTCGGCGAAGGCCAGCATCTCGACCGGATGGCGCAGGGCGTCCCGCGCCGTCTCCTCCGCCGGCCGGCGCGTGTCGGCGACGGCGTCGCGATACAGGGCGTCATAGCTGGCGACCGGGGCGGCGAGAGCCCCAGAGGCGGCAGAGGTCGTGACGACCGTCCGCTCGCCACCCTCCGAATCGATGATGATGCAGCCCGACAGCAGGGCCCCCAGGGCCGCCGCGGCCACGCCCGCCAGAAGTCGCTTGGTCATGTCTTCCTCCGTCCCTCGCGCGATCGCCGCGCCCGCGTCCTATAACCGCAAATCGTCACGGTAACGATCCGACGCAAGACACGATTTGCGCCCGGCGCGCGTGGGGCCTAGTTCCTCCCGGCAGACAAGGTTTCCTCCATGCTTCCCTATACGCCCGCTCCCTTCCCCCTCGCCCGCCCGCGCCGTCTGCGGTCCAGTCCCTGGGTGCGGCGGCTGGTCGCCGAGACGACGCTGACGCCGGCCGATCTGATCTGGCCGCTGATCGTCCACGACGGCGCCGAGGACCGGGTTCCGGTCGCCTCCATGCCAGGCGTCTTCCGGCTCTCGCCGAAGGAAGCGGCCAAGGCGGCCGTCGAGGCGCGCGACCTGGGCATTCCCGCCGTCGCCCTGTTCCCCAACGTCGACGGGTCGATCAAGGATGGCGTCGGCACGGGCGCGACGGACCCCGACGGCTTGGTCCCCGACTGCATCCGCGCCATCAAGGACGCCGCCCCCGAGATCGGCGTCATCACGGACGTGGCCCTGGACTGCTACACCGACCACGGCCACGACGGGGTGCTGGAGGACGGCCGGATCGTCAACGACGCCACCCTGGAGCGGCTGGCGGAACAGGCCTTCATCCACGCCCACGCCGGCGCCGACGTCGTGGCCCCGTCCGACATGATGGACGGCCGCATCCAGGCGGTGCGCGAGGCGCTGGAGGCCAACGGCTTTCAGGACACGCTGATCCTGGCCTATGCGGCCAAATACGCCTCGTGCTTCTACGGCCCCTATCGCGACGCCGTCGGTTCGGCCCGGTCGCTGACGGGCGACAAGAAGACCTATCAGATGGACTACGCCAATACCGACGAGGCCCTGAAGGAGGTCGCCATGGACCTGTCGGAGGGCGCCGACGCGGTGATGGTCAAGCCGGGCATGCCCTATCTCGACATCGTCCGACGGGTGTCCGAGACCTTCCGCGTGCCGACCTTCGCCTATCAGGTATCGGGCGAGTACGCGATGATGCGCGCCTCGATCGCCAACGGCTGGCTGGACGAAGACCGCGCCATCCTGGAGACCCTGCACGCCTTCAAACGCGCGGGCGCGGCCGGCGTCCTGACTTATTTCGCGCCGCAGGCCGCCCGGCTGCTGGGAGCCTGACCATGAGCGAGGACTACATCTACGACGAGGCGACCGGCGAATGGCTGAGCCCGGCCGAAGCGGCCGAGAAGACCGCCGCCAACACGGTGAAGGTGGTCGATTCCGTCGGCAACGAACTGAATGACGGCGACGCTGTGACCCTCATCAAGGACCTGGCGGTCAAGGGCGCCGGTCAGACGCTGAAGCGCGGCACGGTCATCAAGTCGATCCGCCTGACCGGAGACGACCAGGAGATCGACTGTCGCCATCCGACCATCAAGGGGCTGGTCCTGCGCGCGGAGTTCGTGCGCAAGGTCTGACGATCAGGCGCCGCCGGGGCCCGGCAGGCGCGCCTTGAGGCTGGAGGTGTCCCAGCGGTTTCCGCCCATGGCCTGGACCTCGGCGTAGAACTGATCGACCAGGGCCGTCAGGGCCAGGCGGGCGCCGTTGGCGCGGGCCTCGTCGAGCACCAGCCCCAAATCCTTGCGCATCCAGTCGACGGCGAAGCCGAAGTCGAACTCGCCCCGCGCGGCGGTCTTCCAGCGATTGTCCATCTGCCAGCTCTGGGCCGCGCCCTTCGAAACGGCCTCATAGGCGGCGTCGGTGTCCAGTCCGGCGACCTGGGCGAAATGCACCGCCTCGGCCAGGCCCTGGACCACGCCGGCGATGGCGATCTGGTTGACCATCTTGGTCAGCTGGCCGGATCCCGCCGGGCCCATGTGCTTGATGGCCTTGGAATAGGCCTTCAGCGCCGGCTCCGCCCGGCTCAGGGCCTTGGCGTCGCCGCCGGCCATGACGCTGAGCTGGCCGTTCTCGGCCCCCGCCTGGCCGCCGGAGACGGGCGCATCCACGAACGAGCGGCCCTGCTCCTGCGCCAGCGCCGCCATCTCGCGCGCGACGCGGGCGGAGGTGGTGGTGTGGTCCACGATCACCGCGCCCTCGGCCAGGTGTGGCAGGGCCTGGGTCACCACGGCGCGCACGTCATCGTCGTTTCCGACGCACAGAATGAACAGGTCCGCGCCCTTCGCCGCCTCCGACACCGTGGCGGCGAAACGACTGCCGGTGGCCCGCGCCCAGGCCTCGGCCTTCTCCGGCGAGCGGTTGTAGCCCGCGACGTCATGGCCCGCCTCGGCCAGGTGGCGCGCCATCGGCCCGCCCATGACGCCCAGTCCGGCGAATGCGATCTTCATTGGCGTTGCTCCCGCGCTGTCGCCGCCCGACTAGGCCGCCGCGCCGCCGGGAGCAAGGGAAAGGCCGCCTTAACCTAATCCGTCCCAAAATGGCGCGCGAGTTTCCAGGGGTGCGCGTCCATGTCCGTGAGCGATCGTCCGATCCTCATCAAGAAGGTGAAGAAGAGCGGCGGTGGCGGGCACCACGGCGGCGCCTGGAAGGTGGCCTATGCGGACTTCGTGACCGCCATGATGGCCTTCTTCCTGCTGATGTGGCTGATCAACACGACCGATCCCGAGCAGAAGAAGGGCATCGCCGAGTATTTCGCCCCCGCCAGCGTGTCCGAGACGACGTCCGGCTCGGGCGGCATCCTGGGGGGCACCGCCCTGGGCGACGACGGGCCGAAAAGTTCCGGTTCCATGTCGGTGATCGAACAGCTGGCGCCCGAGGCGCCGCCGGACGCGACCGAGGCGGGCCCCAGCGCCAACCTGACCACGGCCACCAGCGCCGCCCTTCAGGCCGAAATCCAGCGACGGGAAGCCGAGGAGTTCGCCAGCGCCGCCGAATCCCTGCGCCAGGCCATGCAGTCCATGCCCGAACTGGCGGAGCTGTCGAAACAGCTGATCATCGATCAGACGCCTGAGGGCCTGCGCATCCAGCTGGTCGACCAGGAAGGCCGGTCGATGTTCGACAACAACTCCGCCCGTCCGAACGCCCGGGCCCAGGTGCTGCTGCGGGCCGTGGCGCGCGTCATCAACCAGCTTCCGAACCGCATCTCCATCACCGGCCACACCAGCGCCACGGCCGGCTCGGGCCGCGCGACGGCCCCAGGGGACTGGAGCCTGTCGGCGGAGCGCGCCAACGCCTCGCGCCTGGTGCTGCAGTCGGCCGGCGTCGATCCGGATCGGGTCTATTCGGTGGCGGGCAAGGCGGGGTCCGATCCGCTCTATCCCGACGATCCCAGCCTGGCCGGCAATCGCCGCATCGCCATCGTCCTGCTGCGCGAGGCGCCGGTGCTGCCGATGGACACCTCGCTGTGATCGCCGCCGGCTGTGGCGCCCCGGCGCTTGCGGCCGGCCACGGAATGCCGCCAAATCGCGACATGCGCGTTGCTGTGTCGCAAAATCGGCAAGATCGGATGCGGACCTCCCGGCCGTGACCCAGCACGTACCGACACGACGACTTCGCTTCTTCATGACCTCGGTGGCGCCGTGCCCCTATCTGCCGGGCCAGGTCGAGCGGAAGGTGTTCGCCAACCTGCCCTTCTCGGACGGGGCGCACGTCAACGACGAACTGACCATCGCCGGCTTCCGCCGCAGCCAGAACATCGCCTACCGCCCCGCGTGCGAGGCCTGCGACGCCTGCGTCTCCGTGCGCATCCCGGTCGCGGAGTTCCAGTTCTCCAGGTCTCACCGCAGGCTCCTGAACCGGAACGAGGACCTGTCGCGCAGCCTTGTCGAGGCCGAAGCCACGACCGAGCAGTTCCAGCTGCTGCGCCGCTATCTGACCGCGCGTCACCCCCAGGGCGGCATGAGCGACATGGGCTGGCTCGACTATGTCGCCATGGTCGAGGACACGGCCGTGCGCACCCATCTGATCGAATACCGGCTGCCCTCGACCGACGGCGGGCCGGGCGACCTGGTCGCCGTCACCCTGACCGACCTGATGCGCGACGGCCTGTCGATGGTCTACAGCTTCTACGACCCGCGGCTGGACCGCCGCAGCCTGGGCCGGTTCGCCATCCTGGATCACGTGCGGCAGGCGGCGCAGGTCAAGCTGCCCTATGTCTACCTGGGCTACTGGGTCCAGGGGGCCGAGAAGATGGACTACAAGGCGGGTTTCCGCCCGATGGAGGCGCTCAGGCCGCTGGGCTGGATGCGGCTGGAATAGAAGACGCTGGGCGGAAGAGCCCCTCCACCGCTTCGCGGTCCCCCTCCCCACGATGTGGGGAGGAGACAATGCGGTCTCTCCTGTTTTCTCCCCATGCAATGGGGAGGTGGCTCGCAGCGAAGCGGAGAGCGGAGGGGCTCTTGAAGCCCCCTTACCTGAACTTCCGCAGACCCCTCGGTCCCTGGCGACCAGCGGAAGCGCGCTTGCCCAGCCAGTCCCGCCAGTCGGCCCAGTTGCGGCGTCGGCCGCCGCCATCCACCCACTCCGGCCCCGTCTCGGCGTTGAACACCGCCACGTCGGCCAAGCCGCCCTGCTTGTAGTTCTGCAGCTTCACGCCCTTGCCGCGCCCCATCTCCGGCAGCTCGGCCAGGGGGAAGATCAGGGTCTTGATGTTCTCGCCGATCACCGCGACGTGGTCGCCCGCCACACGCAGCATGGCCAGCATGTCGCCGTTCAGCACCTGTTTGCCGCCACGCTTCTGGGCCAACAGGTCGTCCTCGGGCGCAACGAATCCGTAGCCGGCCTTCGAGGCGATCAGCAGCCTGCCGCCCGGCTGATGCGCCAGGAGGTTCACGATCTGGGCGCTCTCGTCCAGGTCGATCATCAGGCGCAGCGGCTCGCCGTGGCCACGACCGGACGCCAGCTTGTCCGCCCCGATGGTGAAGATGCGGCCGTCCGAG
>Ga0065721_10004574_pt1 | contig 24501 bp, 23 predicted proteins | sample Mesricmetagenome_FD_59108 | JGI IMG/M metagenome (GOLD analysis project Ga0065721, IMG submission 59108) | Mesophilic microbial community from rice straw/compost enrichment Sample: eDNA_1 v2 (version 2) | ecosystem: Engineered > Solid waste > Grass > Composting > Bioreactor | place: USA: Davis...
AAAATACGCTATTTTTGCAATCTGAAAAAGAGAGGTGTCCGAGTGGTTGAAGGAGCTACCCTGGAAAGGTAGTATACGGGTAACTGTATCGAGGGTTCGAATCCCTTCCTCTCTGCAAGATAAAACTCCCGATCAAAATTGATCGGGAGTTTTTGTTTGATAAAAAATCAAATCAGATATAATAAAGTTAGAATGAATGTTCTGATTAATTGCACATCATCAGGAACTGATGACTCATTTCCACTCTGAATTTTGCTTCGGATTTAAGTTTGCGATAAATGGTATGTTCAAAGGCTTGTACTGATCTTAGTTTGCGATCGATAAAATCTGCGATCTGCTTTACAGAAAAAATGAAATCTCTATAGGTTGCTATATTCACTGTTTTTCCGCAGGTTGGCAAATAGGCTTTTAGAAAAGGCAGCGTTGACTGATGCTGTTCATAGTTGATGCAATACCCCGCTCCTTCTCTTGAGGTAATGACATCGTAATGGTTGATATAATCATGGATATTTACATTTTCAGAAGAAATATTGTTTTTTATCAGGTATCGGTTGATCTTATCTAAAATATGCTGAGCGTATTCCATCATGGTGATGGTTTTCCATTCGAATACATGGTTCATTCCTTTCAAAGCTTTTCCCGATTTTCCTTTTTCACAGCTTGTACAGAAAGAGATCCCGATCTTCTCGTGATAAGGTAAAAAGCAATCTTTAATCTGAATGGATGCTTCCGGCTGCAGCCCGTCATTGGCAAAATTATAATACAGATACGGACTGTATAGTTCCGCTAAATGTTTTAAGTAATCGGTTTCACTTGTATTATGATATTGTTCAAACCATTTTTCAAGATTATCGTAATAATGGTTTTCAAATTGGTTATAATGTAAATAAAAAGGTAATTCCATAGCTCTGTATTTTTAACGAAACAAAGCTATTCCGTTAATGCGACAAAACTTGACGTGTTATTTTTTATTTTAAAGTTTTCAGGAAAAAGCTGTATCGGTTGAATACTAAGCTTTTATAAAGATTATCAAAAAAGTCAGGTAACGATTTGGTAACGGTGCTTACTGCTTTGCTTTTCAACGTGTTTCCGTTAGCTCAAGGCAAATATACAAAAATAGAAGGATAGGAAAATTAAAACCTATCGTTTATTTATCACTCTTAAATATTTTTGATTCTTATAAATACCTACTAGAATAAAACATTAATTTCCTGATATCCCATTAACAAAAGTATCTACGAATCCAATGATTTTATTTAGAATACGATCTCCGATTTCCTTAGATTTTAATACACTTGGTCTTCCTTCTTTCCGTAAATCTAAAATTTCTTTTCGCAAAGGTTCACGTTCTGTAAACAAATAATTCTCTATAAGTCTTTCTGTTTTTTCTTCAGAAAGATTTTCTGTCTTGACTAGTTCCTGAAGTGCTTTTTCTTGCTCTACATTCCAGAATTTTTCGAACTCTTCAGGAATGGTATCCGTATCTTCAATATGGGGTAAACTTTCTTGAATAAATTTCTCAATCAATTCTCTTTTACTTCTTAATGATACTTCGGTGTTCAGTAAATTGAAGATGTCTTTTTCAATACCTTCTTTGTCTTTTGCACTGTGTTTCGACTTGAATTTAATCAATAACTGAAGTATGTAAGTTACATTGATCGTATCACGCCTTATCAATTCCAATTCAAAATCTATATCATTGAGAATAGACGCTTTTTTAGACGGGTCAGTAGGATCAAGTCTTTCCTTTAAATCCAAATATTTGCTCGTGTAATCTGCAAAAAGCTGTTCTTCCATCTGTAAATCATCCCAAGTAAATTCTGTATAATGGCTCATTTTCTTGTGCAAACGCATCATGGCACGGAAAGCTAAAATAAACTGTAGCTGATCTTCTTCCGAATACAAGCCGTCAACAGATACTACTTGTGGAACGATTTCTAATAGTTTCTGTGTGGCTTCATTGAACTTTTCTACATACGCTTCGTATGGTTCCACTATAATTTCGTCAATTGCTTCTTTGTTACTGAATAAAGCGATGGCTTCGTCTGTCTTGTCTTTAAGGTTTCGGAAACATACAATATTTCCCTGTGTTTTATTCTTATCCAGAATACGATTGGTACGGCTAAATGCTTGTATCAATCCATGGTATTTCAAATTCTTATCAACGTATAAGGTGTTTAAATACTTACTATCGAATCCTGTCAAAAACATATTGGCAACCAACAAAATATCTGTCTCATTTTGTTTTGACTTCTTTGCTACTGCATTGTAATAGTTGTAAAATCCTTCGGTATCTTTTACATTCTGTTTCTCTCCAAATAATTCATTAAAGTCTTGCACATACGTTTCTAATAATTCCCTACGATGAGGCTTATAACCGTATACTGCTTGTGGTTCGGCAACCATTCCTAAGTGGGAATAAACAGCATCTTCCATTTCCTCTTCGTTCTGAGCAAAGCTAAAAATGGTTGCAATTTTTAAATCGTGCTGTCCCTCTTGTTTTTTACGCTTGAAAATTTCATAGTATTGAATGACGGAATCAATATCCTGTACACACATCATGGCACAAAACTTCCTGTTTTGCGTTTTCTGATCGTGGTATTGAATGATGTAATCTACAATGGCTTCCTTTCTTTCAGGTGCTTCAAAAACTTCCGTTTCGTTAATTTGCTCTACTTTTAAATCAATGATGTGTTCCTTCCGCTTAAAGGTTTGAATGTACTCAACCGAGAATTTCAACACATTTTCATCGCGTATGGCATCTGTAATCACATATTTATGCAGACATTTTCCAAACAAACTCGCTGTTGTTTTTTCTCCATCTGCATTCTCTGCCAAAATAGGTGTCCCTGTAAAGCCAAACAGTTGGATATTGGTAAAATAATTGACGATGTTTTTATGGGTATCACCAAATTGCGAACGATGGCATTCATCAAAGATAAAAACCATCCTTTCGTGCTGAATAGATTTCATTTTCAATAAATTTCTACCTGAAATCGCATTATTTAGCTTTTGAATAGTGGTAACAATAATCCGAACATTTGGGTCATTGAATTTACGAATAAGGTCATCCGTATTAGTTGCAGAACTTACGGATCCTTTACTAAACTTATCATACTCCTGATTGGTTTGGTAGTCCAGATCTTTTCTATCTACCACAAAAACCACTTTTTTGATAGCTGGAATTTTGGATAGAACCTGACTGGCTTTAAAACTGGTTAAGGTTTTACCACTTCCAGTTGTATGCCAGATGTAGCCATTTTTTTCGATATTATAGCCATTCAGTATTTCGTTTTCTTTTACCTTTTTGATAATACTCTCTACCGCATAATACTGATATGGACGAAGTACCATCAGACGTTTATCAGTTTCATTCAGAACGATATACTTACAGATCATTTTACTGATATGACAAGGTTCTAAAAAAGAATCGGTAAAGCCGTTTAAAATATTATTTAATGGATTATTTTGTTCGTCTGTCCAATGAAAAGTCTGAAGATATTCCTGCTTGTGTGTTCCAAAATTGCTGAAATATTTGGTGTTTACACCGTTACTTATAACGAATAATTGTACAAAATGAAACAATCCTTTACCTGCTCCGAAACTATGTTTTTGATAGCGGTTGATTTGGTTGAATGCTTCTTTCATTTCCAAGCCTCTTCGTTTCAGCTCAATTTGTACCAAAGGCAACCCATTCACCAGTAAGGTTACATCATAACGATTTTCATATTTTCCTTCTTGCGTAATTTGATTGGTAACTTGATATTCGTTCTGACACCAATGTTCTACATTGAGAAATTCAAAATAGAGGTTATCACCATTATCCCGAATAATGTGATGTTTTTTTTCACGTAATACTTTGGCTTTTTCAAATACAGAACCTTTATTGAGTATATTCAACACTTTTTCAAATTCACTATCACTGAATTGTATATGATTGTGCTTTTCTAATTGTGTTTTCAGGTTTGCCAGCAAAGCTTTTTCATCAGCAATAAAAGCGTATTTATATCCCAATTTCTGTAATTGGGCAACGAGTTGCTCTTCTAAAATTTGTTCGGACTGTTTGCTCAAAATAATTATGAATTAGGAGTTTATCTTGTTCTTTCCATCTATGTACAAATTTAACAAAATAAAATGTTCTCCTAATCCATAATCTAAAACTTATCTAAGAGCCTTAAACATCTGCTCAATAGCTTTCTTCTTTTGTTCCATATTAGGATGTACATAAAGATTTAAAGTGGTGCTGATGTTGGAATGCCCTAATAGTACACTTACCGTTTTATAATCGCAATTACTTTCAATACATCGGGTTGCGAAACTATGTCTTAACCCGTGAAATTTAAGCTCAGGCATTTTTAGTTCCTTCATTAAGTTTTTGTAATAGCTTCTATAGGTTCTTGGTTCCGTAGGTTTAGCATCGTTTGTCAATACAAAAAAGGATGGGTTCACTATCTTTTTAAAGGGTTTCAATATTCTTAATAAATCCTTACTTATCGGAATTTCACGAATAGAATTTTTAGTTTTCGGAGTGTCTAAAATTAATTCCGTTCTACGAATTCCATCTTCTATAATATAAATACGCTGGATGGTTCTATTAACGCTAATAATCCCATTATCTGTATCAATATCTTCCCAAGTTAAGGCACATATTTCTCCAATACGCATACCAGCACTCAGACATATATAAACTCCCAAGTTCCGAAATGTAAAATGTTCTTGTATGTAGGTCATTATTTTTTTCTGATCAGTCTTAGTAAGCACTTCAATATGCTGGCTTTCACGAACAGTCGGATATTGAATTTCAAAAGGCTCGTATGTAATCCATTTGTTTTTTGCACCGAATTTCAGTACCATTTTTAAAACAATCAGAATATCTTTAATAGTTTTCTGGCTTAAACCTGATGCTAACTTTTGCAGAACGAAGTTCTGAACGTCTACCTCTGGAACTTCTTGTTTATCACCAAATGTTGGTAATAAATGATTCTCGATTAGTAATACATAAGCCGAAAATGTCGATTTTTTCACATAGTTTTTTTTGTCTACTTTCCATAAATCAATCACTTCTGAGAGTTGTTTTTGTACATTCATTATATCTAAATTTTAAATCTCAAAGGAAAGCAATTGAAGATTAAGGATTATTAATCTTTAAGATTTGAGATTTTTACTTTTTAGTAAGGACAGTTCCCAATTTGAGATTTCCTGAATTTACTGAGGAATGGGAAACTAAGAAGTTGGGGGAAATTGGAGAAATTGTTACTGGTTCTACACCACCAACTAATGATGAATCATATTATGGAGGAGAATACTTATTTGTGTCTCCTGCAGATATTCAAACAAATAGATATGTCAATAAGAGTAAAACTACTTTAACCCTAAAAGGCTTCAGAAAAGGGCGAAAGATAAAGAAAGGAAGTTCTTTGTTTGTCTGTATTGGTTCAACGATAGGAAAAGTTGCACAAGCACCGGAAGATTGTGTTACAAATCAACAAATTAATGCTATTGTTTCATTAGAACATAATGCTGATTTTGTTTTTTCTTTATTAGAATTTAGCTCTAAAAAAATAAAATTGTTATCTGCAGAACAAGCTGTTCCAATCATAAACAAAACAACTTTTTCAAATATCCAAATTAATATTCCATCACTTTCTGAGCAAGCTAAAATAGCATCATTCCTTAGTATTATTGACGAAAGAATCCAAACCCAAAACAAAATAATTAAGGAATTAAACGTCTTAAAAACTACCATTACCAAAAGAATATTTTCTGGTCAATTAAGATTTAAAAATGCTAGCGGAGACAACTACGAAGACTGGAAGACAAAGAAATTGGGAGATGTGACGACTCTAATAAATAAGAGAAATAAAAATAATGAAAAGCTACCTGTCTATTCTATAAATAATAAGTTAGGATTCGTTCCGCAAAGTGAGCAGTTTGAGGGAGTTGATAGCGAAGATAGAGGTTACGATATTACACTATATAAAATAATTGATAAGAACACCTTTGCATATAATCCTGCAAGAATAAATGTTGGATCTATTGGTTATAGTGGGAATTTGGAAAATATTATTATCAGTTCATTATATGTTTGCTTTAAAACAGAGGAGTTTGTAAATGATAATTTTCTATTTCAATATCTAAAGACAGATTTTTTTAATAAAGAAGTTCTAAGAAATGTCGAAGGAGGAGTAAGGGATTATCTTTTCTACGAGAATTTTGCGAGAATTAAATTTGATTTACCTTGCGTCGAAGAACAAAGAAAGATTGCTGATTACCTTTCCTCTATTGATCTGAAAGTAGATATAGAAATCCAAATTTTGAATAAATTAGAAGAACAGAAAAAGTTTTTACTGCAACAAATGTTTGTATAGAAAATTATACAAACATTTGTTTTAACAGGTATTTCTTTTGCATTTCAAGCTGTTCTAAAATTGCTTTTTCCGTTTGAATTTTGTGGTCAATTTTGTTAAGAAATGATGCTATTCTTTCTTGTTCTTCTATTGAAGGGATTTGCAAACCGATTTTTTCTATAGTTGTTTTAGATAAACTAGGCACTCCTGATGCTTCATTATATTCCAACCAATTAATTGTCTGAAAAAGGTGAAATATGAATTTTGGAATACAAGATTGAAATGAATGTGTATAGAATAATGTATCTACAGTCCAAAGTTTACCCTCATGGTACATCGGTTTGTCAATTGTGCCTTTGCGTCCAATACAAACGGTTTCACCATCGTAAAGATAATCATTAACCAAAGTCATAAAACCACCAGTACCAAATACAGGAATATCCCCAGATTGCAAATGCTTGTAATCTTTCCCATTACCTATTTTCAAAATATCGCCAATTTTTACTTTTTTCCAGCCAGCAAAATCTCTCCCGTCTGTATCTGTAAACCTTCTTTTTCGTTTGAATATTTGATTTCGGAGTTCCTGGATTAAGATTTCTAATTCCTTAATTATTTTGTTTTGGGTTTGAATTCTTTCGTCAATTAGTAATAGAAATGACGAAATCTTTTCTTGTTCTTGGATTGACGGAATGACTATTGGTAATAATTTATATTCTTCCGCATTAATTCCTGGTTGCCCTGAGCGCATTGACATTGTTAGTACCCATCTTTGATATTTTTCAGTCAATGTTTGTGAAAAAATAAAATATGGGTCTTCATCTCTCACATTAAGACGAATTAAAAAGCCTGCAAAGTAAATCTTACCATCCTTATCATTATATAGATAAGACTTTCCGACACTCGCTCCTGTCCTTGCAAAAAGTATATCTCCCTTATGTAATAAGTATTTATTGTCTAACTCTCCATCTGGAGATGATAAAGGATTAGGACAAAATAATCTAGTTTGTTCGTCGATATCTGTGATTCGTATATACTGATTTTCGCCATCATAATTAGTTGCAGCAGCATTCATACCGTACATAACATTTGTGGCCACTTCCCCCAACTTCTTAGTTTCCCATTCCTCAGTAAATTCAGGAAATCTCAAATTGGGAACGTTACCTACTTTTAATTTTTTATTTATCATCTCGATGATTCAATTTTCGTTAGTAAAAACATTAAGGATGTAAAAAATTAAAAAATAAGTCCCAATTCTTTGAAATACACATCAATCTCTTTGTCTAGTTCCGCTCGTTTTGCTTCTAAAGATTTGATTTCATGCATTACGGATTGGATATCGATTTCTTCTTCAGCTTCAAACGTATCTACGTAGCGAGGAATATTGAGGTTATAGTCATTCTCTTCAACTTCTTTCAAAGTAGCTAAGTGACTGTATTTTTCAATAGTCGTTCTGTTACGATAGGTTTCAACAATCTTATCAATATGTTCTTCCCGCAACATATTTTGGTTCTTTACCTTTTCAAATTCCTTACTAGCATCGATAAATAAAATATGGTCAGGATCTTCCTTACACTTTTTAAACACCAGAATACAAGTCGGAATACTGGTTCCGTAGAAAATATTGGCAGGCAAGCCGATGACTGCATCCAAATAATTTTTCTGTTCAATCAGGTATTTACGGATGTGTAATTCTGCTGCTCCACGGAACAACACACCATGAGGAAGAACAATAGCCATTGTTCCATTCTCTGCCAAATGATAAATCATGTGTTGCACAAATGCAAAGTCAGCCTTGCTTGATGGTGCTAATTTTCCATATTGACTAAAACGGTCATCGTTTAAAAATAATGGATTGGCACTCCATTTCGCTGAAAAAGGAGGATTTGCGACAATTGCTTCAAATGGCATATCGTTTAAATGCTGTGGATGTTCTAGTGTATCCTCTTGTTTTATATCGAACTGACGATAATGCACTCCATGCAAGATCATATTCATGCGAGCAAGATTGTACGTTGTACGGTTCATTTCTTGTCCGTAGAAATTATTGACATCTTTTACTTCTCTTGCAACACGTAATAGTAATGATCCTGAACCACAAGTTGGGTCATATACCGATTTTAAACGATTTTTACCTGTTGTAACAATTTTTGCAAGAATTTTGGATACTTCTTGAGGCGTATAAAACTCTCCCGCTTTTTTTCCTGCACCGCTGGCAAACTGACCGATCAAATACTCATAAGCATCTCCTAAAACATCCAATTCTGTATCATTCAATTTGAAGTCAATTTCATCGAGATGCTTTAGAACTTTTACAATAAGTGTATTTCTAGCATCAGCAGTTCTACCCAGATTATTACTATTCAAATCCATATCAGAGAACAAGTCCTCAAAGTCTTCTTCACTTTGTGTACCCATTGTACTGAGCTGGATATTGGTCAGGATTTTTTGTAAATCTTCAAGAATAAAATTGTTATCACCTCTTTTGGTAATTTCGCTAAATAGCTCAGAAGGTTTTAAAAAATACCCTAATGTTTCCAGAGCTTCTTCTCGAATGGCTTCAATATATTCTAAACCTTTAGGCGTATCTTCTTTGATATCTCTGAATTGAATTTGATCTTCTTCCAAAATGGAATTTGCATAGATTTCCATTTTTTCAGCCAAGTATTTATAAAAAATAAATCCCAAAATATAATCTCGGAATTCATCGGCGTTCATCTTTCCACGTAATGTATTGGCAATGTTCCAGAGCTGTTGCTCTAATATTTTCTTCTGTTCTTCTGACATTGAAATAAGCGTTATTTGATTAAGGATTTTTAATCCTTAAGAATCCACTAAAATAGTAAACTTTTAGCGACTAAACATTATGTAGGCTGTAAAAAGACGGTTATTTGAATAGATAAATTTGGCTTAGAAAATTTTAAAAATTCGTTTGTTACAACTAATACTACGAGAAGTCATCTGTTCTCTGCCTAATAAATAACAACTTTTTCGTTTTATTCATCTGTATTAGACAAGGCTCCGTATAAGTGTTTTTTATAAATCTTTGTCCATATATTCTTCCAAAGAAGATTTTAGCTGGTCTAAAAATGTGGTTCGTGAGCCAGCACGATATTTCATTCGATGGAAAGAATGATGCAAATCTCCTAAGGTAATCTGAAACAGTTTTTCCAATACCAAACTGATTTTGCGTATTCTTATTTTACCGTTAGAAAGAGAGCTATTTGCGTAAAGAGCATAAATCAGTTCTATCAAAGCATTTTTGGTATCCGTCCAGAGGATGCCATCAGATATATCTCTTACGGAAAAATCTGCCATTTCATCATCATTGATTTTTTGGAGAAGGTATGTGTAAAGTAGTTCGTTGGCTATTATACGAGCCACTTTGTTATCATAATAAGTTGAAAACAGAGGGTCAATTTCAAATACAAAACTATTCAAACCATCGTGGAAATTAATATTGCCTAATCTAAAGTAGGTTTCATCACGGTCGGTTCTTCCTGAACGGTAATATCGGTAAAAGTCAGAATTGTAGATGTGTTCCCTGTATTCCTGTTTTAATTCCTTTATCTGTTCTGAAAAATAACTTGCGTACATCTTTCCTCCATCAACAGGACAAGCTGTCTGTATGCGAAATATCTTATTGTGGTAAATGAGCTTCGAGAGAATGTATGGCTTAATGTTGCGAAAGAAGTTGATTTCCTCCCACTGGTTTTTAAAACCTTGTTTTGTAACATCTTCTCTTATTGACCATAAGTATTCTTTCAGATATATAGTCATTTGATATGCTTCATCAATTGCATTAGGTGCGGACAGCGAAACAGCATTTTCTTTTCGCTGTATCTCTGAGATAATATGATTTAATGAAGATGTCATTTCAGTTTGCTATTTACCTAATTTTTGTTTTTTGTTAAGTTGCTGAATTGTTGTGTTTTACTTTATGATAAATATTTAATTTTATACAGGATTTTACTCTTATCTCGTCTTCTTATAATTCAGAATAGCCCATCCATTAAGGAATACAGCAAAGCCAATCATTATCAGGAAATGGTACTGGATATTTGCAAAACCGCTTCCTTTGAGTACAATCATCCGCATTACTTCTATGAAATAGGTTATCGGGCTGATTTTGGTAATGGTGTAAGCCCATTGAGGCATACTGTCGATGGATGTAAACAATCCGCTCATCAGTATAAAAATCATCATAAAGAAAAAGGCGACGGACATAGCTTGTTGCTGTGTTTCGGAATAGGTAGAAATCAATAAGCCCAGTCCCAATACAGCGATCAGATATATAGCCAGATAAGCATATAACAATAGAAGACTACCAATCGGAACGATACCATAAATCAGCCATCCGATACCGAACAGTCCAATACTAAATACAATCATCCCGATAACCCAAAACGGAATAAGTTTGCCCAGAATGAATTGATGTTTTTTGACAGGTGTCACGTTGATTTGTTCGATAGTACCAACTTCTTTTTCCTTGACAATATTCAAGGCACACATATACGCTCCAATCATTGTAACCAACAATGCCAGAATGCCCGGAACCATATAAAAACGGTAATTCATTGACGGATTGAACCAATTGGATGTCGTGATTTCAATAGTTGGTATTGGACTGAATTTGGGGAATTGTACCCACTCCAAACGAACTTCCGAATTATAATCGGCAATAATCCGGTTGATATATGATCCGCCCAAATTGGCTTTTACACCATTGATAGCATTCACAGCTAAGAATAGTTTTTGCTCATTTTCCCGTATCAAATTACGTTCAAACCCATGCGGTATTTCCAAAATCAAATCAGCCTGGTCACTTTCTATTTGTCTGAATGCTTCATTAAAGCCACTCGTGTAATCCGTTAGTTTAAAATATCCGGATGCCCCGATTTTGGAAACCAACTTTTGTGAATAACTAGAATGGTCGTGGTCAACAATGGCAATGTTAATGTTCTTTACTTCATAATCGGCAGCCAACGGAAGCACTAGTAATTGCACGATAGGCACTACAAACAGCAAAGGCAGTAATGATTTATTTCGGAAAATCTGCCGAAACTCTTTCTGTAATAAAAATTTCAGGGTTCTCATACCAAGCGGATTTTAAATTTTTTGATGTTGATCACTAGCAAAATCAATGTCATTCCCAACAGGATAAGCGTTTCTTTCCAAATTGCTGAGAAGCCTAAACCTTTTACCATAATGGATTTGACTATGATGTAATACCATTTGGCAGGAACGACGTGTGATACAAGTTGTAAAGGATAAGGCATATTTTCCAAGGGGAACATAAATCCTGTGAACAGTATGGACGGCACCAACATACCCATCAGCGAAATTAACATTGCAGCTTGTTGGGATGCGGTAACATTGGATATCAACAATCCCAAAGAAAGTGCGGTAATGATAAATAACGTACTCACGGCATAAAGCAATAGAATATTTCCATTAATGGGCATACCCAACACGAAAACGCTCAATAATAAAATAATCGTAAGGTTGATAAGTGATAAAGCCAAGTAAGGAACCGCCTTTGAAATGATGACCAAAAACGGATTGAATGGCGATACCAGTAAAATTTCCATTGTTCCGGTTTCTTTTTCTTTCACAATAGAGACGGATGTCATCAGCACGCATACCAACAATAAAATCAGGGACATTACTCCCGGAACAAAATTTACGGCTGCTTTTAGTTCAGGATTGTAAACCATCCGCACTTCCGTATTTATCCGGTAGGGTAATTCCTGTAATTGCATCAGTTCATTTTGGTAATCCACAATGATTTGTGTAGCATAACCGCTCAATGTGGTGGCGGTATTCGGGTCGGAAGCATCGGTAATCAATTGTACCTGTGCGTTGTTTTGGTGCAATAAATCATTATTGAAATTGGCTGGAAAAACGATTGCCATTCTTATTTTCCCCTGTTTGAAAGCTGCTTCAATCTGTTGATGGCTTAACAAGGTTTGTTCAATTTCAAATTGCCGGCTTGCCTCAAATTTGCCGATGATTTGCTGTGTGGCATTATCCTTTGCATAATCGCAGATAACGATTTTCGCATTTTTGATTTCATTGGTCAGGGCAAATCCGAAAAGGATAATTTGGACTATAGGCAAACCAAAAAGCATCAGCAGCGTTTTCCGGTCACGGAAAACGTGTAGAAACTCTTTTTTTACAAATGTGATAAACTGTTTCATCCTTAATCTGATTTTCTTTTGGCTCCTCTTGCCAGTTCATAAAACACCTCATCCATTGAAGCAACAGCGAATTGTTGTTTCAAATTGGCAGGTGTGTCCAATGCTTTGATTTCTCCGTCCACCATCATCGAAATACGGTTGCAGTATTCGGCTTCGTCCATATAATGCGTAGTCACGAAAACCGTAATACCGCTGTTAGCTGCTTGATATATCAAATCCCAAAACTGCCGTCTGGTCACAGGGTCAACACCTCCGGTTGGTTCATCAAGGAAAACAATTTTAGGCTCGTGAAGTATAGCGACCGAAAAAGACAGCTTTTGTTTCCAACCCAGAGGCAATGAACCTACNATCTTTTTGGCTTCGTTTTCCATTCCCAAGGTTCCTATCAATTCATCGCTTTTTGTTTTCAGTTGCTTGTCGGACAAACCATAAATACCTCCGAAAAAACGGATGTTTTCAAGAACGGTTAAATCCTCGTACAATGAAAATTTCTGGCTCATATAACCAATGTTCTTTTTGATTTCTTCGGTCTGCTTATAAATGTCAAATCCTGCAATGGTAGCCGTTCCGGATGTCGGCTTTGATAATCCGCAAAGCATTCGCATAGCCGTTGTTTTTCCCGCTCCGTTTGCACCAAGGAAACCGAATATTTCGCCACGGGACACATCAAAAGTGATTTCGTTTGTAGCAATAAAATCGCCAAATCGCTTGGTGAGTTTGTCGGTATATATTACAATTTCATTGGTCATTTTAATTCATCAGTTTTATAAAACAATCCTCAATGGTAGGTGTGATTGGCTTTAATTCAATATGGGTATGTTGTTGCTCTCCCAAAAGCCTAACAAGTTCCTGTTGCTGCTCTTTATCATCGCCTGAAAAAGTAATATGATGGTAAGCCCCGAAAGCATTACAGCTTTTTACAATTGCTATTGTTCTTAAATCATTCAATAGCTTTCCCATATCGTCCGACTTTACGGCAAACAGGTTTTCGGGAAATTGTTCAATGATATTTTCAGGTGTATCAATGGATAATATGCAGCCGTTTTGTATCAGGGCGATGCGTTCGCAAAGCGTAGCTTCATCCATATAAGGCGTAGAAACCAAAATGGTAATGCCTTGCTGTTTCAGCCGTTTCAACATCTCCCAAAATTCCTTTCTCGATACTACATCCACGCCGGTGGTCGGTTCGTCCAAAAACAATACCGTAGGACGGTGTATTAAAGCACAACACAAAGCCAGCTTCTGTTTCATCCCACCAGATAGTTTTCCTGCTCTGCGGTTTTTGAACGGTTCCAACTGCACATAAATATCTTTGATAAGGTCGTAGTTTTCCTGAATACTGGTGTTAAATACCGTTGCAAAGAAGTTGAGGTTTTCTTCTACTGATAAATCTTGGTACAGAGAAAATTTCCCCGGCATATAACCCACATTTCTACGGATGGTTTTGTAATCTTTTACTACATCAAAACCGTTTACGGAAGCGGTTCCGGCATCGGGCAAAAGCAAAGTGGTAAGCATACGGAATATACTGGTTTTTCCTGCTCCGTCAGGACCAATCAAACCGAACAATTCGCCTTTTCCGACTTCAAAGGAAACATCGTTTACCGCTTGAACAGCTCCTTTATTGTAGGTTTTAGAAATACTATTTAGAACAACGTCAGCCATAATTATTGGAATTTTATTTCACCATACATCCCGATTTTGTATAAGCCGTCGTTCTTTACTTTTACTTTGATGGCATAGACCATATTCGCCCGTTCATCTTTGGTTTGAATGGTTTTCGGGGTAAACTCGGCTTTGTTGCTAATCCAGGTTATGGTACCTGTTGTTTCCTGATAACCGCCTTTTCCGTCATCGGTCAATACTTTTACCGTTTGATTGAGTTTGATTTGTGGCAACTGGTTTCCTGTGATATAGGCTCGCAAAATGATGTTAGACAAGTCAGCAATTTTGTAAAGAGGTTTACCGACAGAAGCTATTTCGTTGGCTTCGGCATATTTGGTCAGCACCGTTCCGTTTACAGGATTGATGAGATTACATTTACTCAACTGGTCTTCCAATTGTTCTATCTGAACCTGTAAGGGAACAACGTCTTTGCTGATGCCCTCGCTCGAAATACTTAAAGACGATTTTTGAGCTTCGATTTGTCTTTTCAATACGTCAATCTGAGCGTTGATGTCATCTAACTGTTTCGGAGTTGCGGCATCGCCTTTTACGAGGTTGGTTATTCTGATTTTTTCCCTTTCGGCTGTTTTTAATTGCTCCTGTAAAGCGGAGAGTTGAACAGGAATATTTGGTTTTTTACCCAATAAAGCTGTTGCCTGTGTCTCCAATTGCTTTTTCTTCAGGTACAGCTGTACACTGTCGATATAACCAATATTTTGTCCGGCTTGCAAGGTTTGTCCTTCCTGAATGTCAAAGGTTTTTAGTGTTCCCTGTGCTTCGGCTGAGATGATCGTTTCTTCGGCTTCAAACGAACCGGAAGCATCAAATGTGTCTTGCTTATTGTTGCAGGAAACTGTTAGTAATAAACTACCTGCTAAGATGATTGATATTAGAATATTTTTCATTGTTTCCATTTTTTTAATTGCCTGCTGTTGTTTTAAAATTGTATTGTGCCATTAAAAGCTGTATCTCGTGTAAAATTTGATTTTGCTTCGCCTGATCTTCTGCATTGATATAAGTGAGGTAATCATTGGTGGTAGCTGTTCCATATTGCAATTGATTTTGTGCGGACAGTTTCACGTTTTCTCTCAATCGGATGATGTCATTATCGGTCTGTATGAGTTCTTCCAATTTTGTGATTTCACTATTCTGTTGTTTCAGTGTGAGATTGGTATTGAACAGGAATGTTTCTTTTTGTACATCCAAAGCGTTTTGGTTCAGGTTCAGCAATTGCTTTTCCTGTTTTTGTGTATAAAAACTACTGATATTCCACGTCAAACGCACACCACCTATGTAATACAAATCAAAATCATTATTCAGCATATTCAATCCGGGTCTGCCGTAACCTCCCTGTACAAAAAGACTGAAACGGGGCAGGGTTTTGTTATCAATCAGCTTGCTTTGAACATCAAAGGTTTTCTTTTGCAGATCAAACAATTTCAGTTCAGGTCGGTTGATTTCCGTAGCCAGTGGAGCCGTAAAGGGTTTTTCTAAAGCCGTGTATTCATCAATGGATTGATTGATAAAAAGTGAAAGCATATCGGTATAGCCTTTACGTGTGTCTTTCAACTCAATAGTGCGTTGGTCGGCTTTGAGCAGTTCGGCTTTAAGTACATCTGCACTGCTTTTTAAAGCAATACCGTTTGCGATAGCTACGCTGTTTTTGTCTATTCCGGAACGGATGTCCTTTTTCAGTATTTCGGTCTGATCAATCTGTGCATCAATCAACAGAATACCGAAAAATAATTGGTTGATACGTTCTTTTAGTTTGTACAGCTCAACTTCTATTTTTTGTTGCTCTACAACTGTATTTGTATTGATAAGTTCCTTTTGGTATTTGACAGTAGTAAACAGGTCTGTAATGGGTTGCGAAACTTCGCCATACAGTTTGTACTGGTCCTTGCTCATCGTGGGAATATCAATATTGGGTAGGGAAATAGGAATTTTCGTCACATCTGATTGGTAACTGGCTTGTCCGCCTATATTAATCTGTGGTAGATAGCCTTTTGAAGCATTGGTTATCGAATAATCCTTAGTCTTATCTATCAGGGCGTATTGTTTGACCAACGGATAATTACTTTCTGCCAATTGATAACAGTTGTCCAAAGTAAGCGATTTCGGACTTTGAGCAATAGCAAAGCTGTTTGCTAACAACCCACAACTAAGGACTATTAGTGCTTTTCCGAATATTGTTTTTTTTCTTTTTTTAATCATTATATTAATTATTTTGTTTTAATCATTTGATTAATTCGTGGACAAAAAAATATACTACGTTTCCAAAATGGCTTTTGCCCATTTCGCAATTAATGTCTTTCTTTCTTCCATCAGGGCATTAAATTTTATTGTATCTGAAAACAGAATAGGTTTTGCCACAAAAGGGAAAATGGTCATTCCCAAAAGGGAAACGATAAAATGTACAGGTTCTACATCAGGTCTTTTCTCCCGTATTTGATTTGCGAGGGAAGAATTTTGCATAATATACTGTACTTGCAATTTGTCTCTGAACTCCTCGGGATTAGCTCTAATTTCACTAATAACAAATAGAGGTAAATCAGGATTGTTAATTAATAGATTAATATAGTTTTCAGCAAGTGTTTCCAACTTCTGTTCAAGCGTTAACTCATCATTGTTGATGATAGGGAGTACCACACTAAACAACAGTTGCAACTTTTCAACCATTACCAATTGGAATAGTTTTCCCTTACTACGGAAATAATAGTTAAGCAATGCGAGGTTTATACCAGCTTCTTCGGCAATATCACGTGTGCGTGTAGCCGCATAACCTTTTTCAAGAAATACCTTACGGGCTGCTGCTATAATTTTTTCTTCTGTAGAAGTGTCTATTTTTTTCGGTTCTTTAGACTTCGCCATTATGCTCCAATATGCTTTAGATTGCAAATATAGAAACTATTATCTGATTTATCCAAATGTTTTAATCATTTGATTAAAATAAAAATCTACCTAATTGATATACTGTTCCACTGCTTTATCCAATTATTTTACAACCTTCTGCCTTTCTTCTTTTTCTTCATTTGTTTAGCAAATTGTTCTTCTTCGTAATCTTCGCCCTGTGTATCGGGTAACAGACTGAACAATCCCAAATCGGGAATGTGCGAATGTTTCTGTGAGATAAACTCAAATAGGTCTTTTGTTGGCAAATTGTCAATTGTATTCGTTTTGGAAACAGGTCTGTCCTGTATTTTTAATTCAGGCTTGTTTCCGTTATTCCACCAATCCTCAAACACATTTGCCGACAGATTTCTATCTAAAGCCGAACCGTTCCAAACACTACGACTTTCGTGGTCGATGAATGTTATTCCGTAAATACGTCCGTTATCGTTCTTGCGGACAACGATATTGATGCCCTGCTCGGTCAGTTGCTTTTTAAATTCCGTTTCGTTGCTTGTGGTATGTATGGCAAGCTCAACCGTGTTTTTCAGAACAGACCTTGCGGGGTTGGTTTTCATTTTCTCCTTTGACTGCTCAAAGTGCTTTTGCAGTTGTGTTACTCCTGCATCTTTTCCGAATAGCGATGCTTTAAATGGATTGCTTACCTTGTTTCCGTTTTCGTCCAATGCAACATAGACCAATCCGTTTACAGGCTGTCCGTTCCGCTCGCCTTTGACCTCTTCTGCTGTGATATTGAATAGCGACAATAAAGCATTGTAACTACCCATAGTAGAAAAGCTATAATACTTTGGCAAATGCCTTACTACCGAAGCAATCTGATTTTTGATGTCGCCATTTTTATGATTTACAGGCTTGAAAACTTTATCTAATTGTTTCTGCTCCTGCTCGGTTGCTTTTTGCAGGTTGTATTTCGTTTCCAAATCCCGACAGATAGCCATTGAGCGTGGGTGGTCGTAATCATCGGGTATTTTCTTTCCGTCAATACCCACGCAGGTCGAAACGATGTGTATATGTGTGCGGTCAATATCCGTATGTTTGAAAATAATATAAGGCTGATTGCCATAACCCATACGCTCCATATATTCCTGTGCCATTTCGGTAAATTGTTCATCACTTACTTCGTCTTTTGGGTCGGGGTTCAGCGAAATATGCCTTACCGTCTTTTCTGTCTTGATATTTGCCGACAAATATGGCTCAAAACATTTGTTGAAGTATGCAACGGAATACCTGCCGTCCAAGGTGTCAGGTATCTTGTTCAGCAACAAAACCGCTCCGTTTTCCGTTTCCACTTTCTGCTGATTGTACAAAATAGCTCCGTACATATTGCTTCCTTTTCCGATTTTTGCAATCATAACTTCACTCTTTGTTTAGATATTTCTTTTCAAATTCATCGGTAAGAATTAAAACCTTTAGCAACAGTTCTTTCAGTTCTGCGGTCTGTTTTTCCAATTTATAGAGGTATGCAGATGCTTTTTTATCGGAAAAATTGGCGTTCAATAACCTTACAATCTGATTATAATTAGTTGCTATTCCCCGAAACTGTCCGAAAAATTTGGTCAAACCTGTGTGGTATTCCACCGCATCCATATCAATTTTGACGGTTTTTACCGTCTTTTGAAAGATGCAAGCGGTAATGAAATGAGCAATTGCTTTCATATCTGATTGGTCAAAGAGGGCAAGAAATTTGGCATTTTCCTCTGCATTCAGGTTGATGGAATACCGATGAACCGCAGGGTCAATCTTTGGTTTTCTTCCTGTTTTTCTAATCTGTTTTCTGTTTTTCTCTTCCATAATAATCCATTTTAATTTTACACAAACGAGCGACTTCGGAGCCGTTTCCAGCCCCCTGCAAGGGCAAGTGCTCTTGAGGTACGGAAATTTATTTCGAGGACCTCAAGAGATAACTTGCTCTGAACAGGAGTTCAGAAAAATCCGTTTTGCAAACGGATTGGAGTTAGCAGGGAAAACCCATCGTTTCTATTACAAATTTCGGTAAGACTATTTGAATAACAGTCATTTAGAATCACGCCAAATAAAGCCATTAAACGCCAAAGAATACCACCTTTATGTGGATTGGAATTGCTTTTATTTCCTTTGTAACTGGTTAACTGGCTGATTGGTTATAACCTTAACTATGTAGCCAATCTGCATAAATCCCGACAGCAAATCTGCGTGATTGAATGCAGACGAATTACAGATTTTTGAGTTAATGAACGAACTAGTTAGTTAAGTGTATGCATGTGCATGGGTAAATAGTTGGTTACATAAATACAATAGTATATACAACTGACTATTCAGCTAACCAGATAGCTAATTTGAGATAATATTAAAAACAAGAGATATGATACACGAAGAAAACAAAAATCAACAACCCGAAAAAGAGGATTTTTCTATTGAAAATTTCCTAACTGATGAAAAGAAGCAACCTTTGATAGAACAACAAGGAGCAACACATAGGAAAGACTTTGCCAAACCCGAAGTAGATGAGGAAGCTATTATGCGTGTAATGGCAGGGGAAGAACCCGAGAAAATAGCAACAGAAATGGAACAAACTAAACCGTCAGCGAACAGCACGAAAAAAAGTACCTCCAAGCCAAAGAAGCTGACCAAACAGGACTACTGCGGACAGTTCTTTAAAATTCCGAACAGTACTGCAAGCAGGGGGAAATCGGTCTATGTACGGCAGGAACACCACGAAACATTTAACAGGCTTACAAGAATTATGGGTATCGACAAGTTGACGATTTATGCCTATCTGGACAACATTATCGAATACCACTTTCAGGAGTTCGCGGATTTGATTAGCGAAATCTACAACGATAAGCACAAACCGTTGTTTTGATGACCGTGCTTTGGTCAGGATGCGTAACTCCTTTTAAAATTGTTTCCAAAACAAAAAAACAGAAAAAATAAGAAAGCCATTTTAACAAGACGGACAGGTGGGAAAACCAAAAGGAAACGGAATAAGTCCCGAAGGGTGGCAGGGCAATCACACACAATAACTGGGCGAAGCCACCATATTTGCTCTGCCATTATGCCGTAAGCTTTTGGTTGGGCGGTGCGGTGGGTGTCCGCCTTATCTTTGCTACCTTTTTGTTCTTTTTTGGGAATGGGTTTAACTCCTTAAAAAAGCCTTACAACGGATTTGGCTGTAAGGCTTAAATTGTTTTACTTAACATTTTAGGGTTGTTGTTCTTTTACATTAGTCCTGCATTTGCTCCTGATATGGTTGCAATAAAATAGTTTGCAGAGTAAATGCCAAGCAAGAGTAACAAATTATCTTTTGGCTCATTGTCATTAGTTACATCATAGACAATGTCGTAATTGCAATAAAAATCCCTCCAATTAAATTTAGGCTCAAATTGAATTACTTGTTCTTGGTTCTTATTTTCAAGTATCATTTCACTTTGAAATAAACCATTTAATTTCAGAGCATATTCTCTGTCGTCCTGAAATGTGATGATGATTTTCCCATTCCAACTCATTGAAAGACTGGCTACTTTGTTTCCGTTTTTTGTTACCGCTACGCTTGTTCCGAAAAAACCTACTGGTGCAAGTTTGTAAGTTTCGGCATTGGGCATTTTAATTTCTGCTTTCAGATAAAATGGCGTGTCATAAATCAGTTCTCCTAATAACTGCTCATTATCTAACAACTGAAAGTTTTTTCTGTCTTTTGAATGTGCGTTCATAATTATGGTATTTTTAAATTATTTAAAATCAGTATCTTCTAATTTGAAAATTTCTTCTACTGGTGTTCCAAACACATAAGCCATTTTCAAGGCTAAAAGAGTAGAAGGAGTAAATTTTCCTGTTTCAATAGAATTCATTGCTTGTCGTGATATTCCGATTTTTTCTGCTAAATCGGCTTGTGTCCAATTTTTTTTTGCTCGTTCTACTTTTATTGTATTCTTCATCTGTATTTGCGTTTTGAAATGAATAAACCAATAAAATAGAATAAGAAGAACAAGGGAAAAATATACAAGTAACTTATACTGTCCAATCTCAAATTTTTAACTAATCCCAACATTCCTAAAACCATTACCAAAAGCAATGACAAAACAAAGGCAATGGACACCGCTTCTAATTGTATCCTGATTTGTACTTCGTCCAAAGATTTTACGCTTTGTATTTGTTTGACAGCATAAACTCCAAATAAAAGAGCATTAATACCGACAATTAATAATGCTATCGGTGCAGATAGCGAATATTCGGACAGGCAATACACGCTAATTGGAAAGCCAATTGCAAAAATCAACGCCCAAAATACATTTTTTAAATTTGCTTTTCTTTTCATATTAAGTCGTTTAAAATTTTCACAAAGATAATAATACTTTTCAAAAAGTCAATTATACACGACATTTTAAAAAATTATGGAAAAACTATTTGTAAAGTCCAAAAATGAATAATGAAAAGTTCTTTGCGTTATTTTCTGCCGTTCGCTTTGCGTGAGGGATAGAAGTGGAAAGCCCACAGCGAAGTGCAACGTAGCGAGGACTTGTAGCGGATAGCCCGACCCGCTTGCATTTTTTGCGTTGGCTGTGGTGCGTTGGCAAAAATGCAAAGGGACACGCCCAAAACATACTAATCCCAAACCGAGTATTTAACCTCTGAACGCCAAATGCTACCTCTGACTGCAACATTGGAACGCTCTGTATAAGTACCTTATATTTTTGAAGTCTAAATTGATTAGGTATGGAAATAACAGTTTTAGACATTCAGATTTTAAAGGCATTGCATAGGGAAGTAAAGGAAGTTTCTCTATTGATTTCGGAAATGACTGCACCCTACAAAGCATTGCAACAGGCAACGAAATGGCTCGACCAACAGGAAGCCTGCCAACTACTGAACATCAGCAAAAGAATGTTGCAGACTTACAGGGCAAAGGGCATTCTTGGAGCAACGCAAATCAATCGGAAGACTTATTTCAGATTATCTGAAGTGGAGCTACTAATGCAAGGAGAGCGACCATTAAAAAAGCAAAAGAAATGAAACAAATTGGAAATTCAAACGAGGATATGCTTGCCCTGCTTGAAGCTGTGGTAGGTATCAAAAACGAACTGCTGTATATCAGGGAATATTTTCATCCACTCTTAAAAGGGGAAATTTATCTGTCAGGCGGACAGGTTTGCGAAATGCTACACATAAGCAAACGGACGTTGCAACAGTACAGAGATGACGGACTGATACCTTTTATCAAACTCGAAAGGAAAATCCTTTTTCGTGAAAGTGATATTGTGAAAGTATTGGAAAATAACTATCAGCGGTAGCTGATTGCTTGAAACGGTAACCGTATCGGTCAATTAAAGAAACAGCCCACTGCTTTAAGCGGTGGGCTGTGGTGTTTTACAAAAGGTCTATATCTCTATTTTCCAAATATCTTTTGAAAGTTCGTATAACAAATTTTGTCTATCAATTATCGTTTCTTTATTCCAATTTTCGTAAGACCTTAATTTCAGATTTAACCTTGTAACAGATGAATTTATTCCAATCGTATCTAATCCTGCTATTGATTTGGAAATATAAAATGGCGATTTAGAATATTCAATAACTTTTTTTGAAAAGAAGTCGTTACCAACCACAATATTCATCGTTTTTTCAAGCAAAGTCAAATTTCCTAATCTGATTTTTAAATCATCGTATTCATCTCCAATTTCATTACGAAGACTTTCTGTTGGATTAAAAGGTAAAATATGCTCAATTTCAACTCCTTTGGTAATATAGTTATCTAAAACTTGTGGAATGTACGAGCCTAATCTTTCTTGGTCTAAATATTGTGCAATTTTTGCTAAAATATATCTAATTCTGTATTGTTGCAGGTTATTCTGACGAGTTTCTGTAAAGTATAATTTGTATTCGTTTTCTTTCGATGTGATTACAGGTTGAATATTTTCTTTTACGAAACTATTCAATTCTTCCCTGCTTTTAGTTTTTAATACAGATTTAGCCCATTTTGAAAAGTTTCTTTCAAACTCTTTTGTTGGCTCTTTTGTAATGAAGTAATAAAAAACCAAAGTTTCTATCTGCTTTGCAAAATGATTAAACAAATCTTGTGGTAAATTTCTTCCCGCTAAAAGCAATATCAAATGTTGTTTAAAAGCTCCTCCTCCAAGTTTGGAAATATTGTCTAAATAGACATTTTTGCTACCGTCCTTGTTTAGTCCTTTGAAGAAATTAATATAACAAGTTGCATTTTCCAAAAGAAGTTCGACAAACTCAAAAGGCTCTTTTTCATAGTTGCATTGAGCAACATTTTCAGGTCTTATAAACCATTTATAAATTTCTTCCTCTCGGATAATTTCTTCTCCTCGCTGATTATTTACCTTATAATTGGACATTATGAAATAACGAAGAAAACGCAAAGGTTTTTCATTATTCTTTTCCAAAAGCTTAATCAGCGTTTTCCATTTATCTTTTAATGAATTGAAATCATTTCTATTAACTTGTCTGAATAAAAGGTTTTTCAATAAATCCATAGGATTTAATCCAACTCCTCTTTCATTAATTGTTTCAAATATTTTTAAAGCGTCGTTTATTTCTGGTGTTTCAATTTGGATAAATTTCAGTTTTCTAAAAATATAAACAAAGAACTTTTTTAGCTGTACTGGGTCTTCATCTTCCTTAAATCTGTTTTTTAGAAATGAGATTACATTTTCATACGCATTATAAAGTCTTTCTGCTGAACCTGTTAAATTTTCAGGTCTTTCTAAATTATTGGCAATTTTTGAAAGAATATTTGAACTGTCTTTATATTGCAGTTCGAGTTTATAGCAATCAACACTATCTCCTAATGAATTGACTGTTTTGTCTTTAATCATCCTCTCAATTGTGTCTGTATCGATTTCTCGTTCTCGATAAATTTTCTTAAAAGCACAAATTATTAAGAAGATAGAAGTTGTTCTTTGTTGTCCGTCAATCAATTCGTAAAAGCCATCATTGTTTTTAAAAACAACTGTACTTCCGATAAAATATTCTTTATTAGGATTAAAATCAAATTCTTCGTAAATGTCATCTAAAAGTTGATTGATTTGTACTTCTGTCCAGACGTACTCTCTTTGATAATCAGGAACGACATAAAAATTTTTAAAACAATTCTCCACATCCAAATAATTAAACTGTATTTGGATATTATTTGTGCTATTACTCATTTTTTATTTAGATTTCAATAGATTGAGGGTTCATAACATTCATATTTTTGAAAAAGCTAAAGTACAAAAAAGCCAATACAAAAACGGTATTGGCTTTTTTTAATCACTTGTCCCGTCCTGAAATAGGTTGACACTTAATCAGCTTATATTATGAAACATCAAGAATTAAAAAGAGAAAAGCGAACTCAAAGAGATTACAGTATTGGGTTTAAATTACGAGTAGTTTCCCAAGTAGAA
>Ga0065721_10049988_pt1 | contig 24497 bp, 24 predicted proteins | sample Mesricmetagenome_FD_59108 | JGI IMG/M metagenome (GOLD analysis project Ga0065721, IMG submission 59108) | Mesophilic microbial community from rice straw/compost enrichment Sample: eDNA_1 v2 (version 2) | ecosystem: Engineered > Solid waste > Grass > Composting > Bioreactor | place: USA: Davis...
GCCCACCCGGCCCGATTAGTAGCGCGTACTTAATATTCGATGACAAAAATCTGGCTGATGTTTGATGTATTATTTTCTATCGCTATCTCGTTTGCAATAACCTTCCTGGCGATTCCCGTAATCATCACGGTGGCAGAGCGAAAAAAGTTGTTTGATATCCCCGATGAAAGAAAAGTACACCGCAGACCCATCCCTTCACTGGGTGGCCTGGGTATTTTCGCAGGTTTTATACTGGCCTGTCTGATTGCTATTCCCTACCAGATAGCCCCCGACTTTCAGTACTTTTTTGCAGCCGCATTTGTTATCTTTTTCCTGGGTTTGAAGGACGATATACTGGTGATATCGCCCATCAAAAAATTCATAGGCCAGGTACTGGCGGCCTTTCTCATCATTTACAAAGGCAACATTCAAATTCAAAGCATGCATGGCTTCCTGGGTATATACGAACTGCCGGAAATGTTCAGCCTGCTGCTTACCTATCTTACCGTTATCGTTATCATCAATTCATTTAACCTGATTGACGGTATTGACGGACTGGCCGGCAGCCTGGGATTGATGGCCAGCACGCTTTTCGGGTTATATTTTCTACAGGTTGGCATGCCTGCATACGCCACACTGGCCTTTGCCCTCTCGGGCAGCCTGGCTGCTTTCCTCATCTTCAATTTTCAACCAGCCAGGATATTTATGGGCGATACGGGCTCTATGCTCATCGGCATGATCAATGCCATACTGGTGGTAAAATTCATCAGCGTGGCCGGACAACCCGATATAGCTTATCCCATCGTGGCATCGCCTGCCATTGGTTTTGCCATACTGGTCATTCCCCTGCTCGACACGTTGCGGGTATTCGCCATACGTATTTTCAACAGGCGTTCGCCCTTTAGTCCCGACCGCAACCACATACATCACCTCATGCTCGACAAAGGGCTTTCGCACCGAAATATTGCCATGATACTGGTTTCGGTTAACCTGCTTTTTATTGTAGGCGCCTACAGCGGTCGTAAAATTGGCTGTACCTGGATTGTACTGGCCATACTGGCCGTATTCTTTGCCGGCATTGCCGCCCTGTACTATACACGTCCCCGCACCCGCCTGTTTGTAGCCAAGGCCATCGATATACCGATGGAAGAAGAAGCTACCCCTGAAATTAAGTCCAAGATCGTTCCCCTGACCACCGACACCATCCTGGAGCATAAAAATTAGAACCGGCACAGGTTGCATGCAACCTTTTGCCCCGCCGTACGCCTCATACTTGCGACAACCTGCTACTTACTTCAATTTTTAGTAGGTTTGCACCGCATTTAATATATTCACCTATGTCAGACGAACTTAATAAGATCAAGGAACAGGCCCGTGAACACATGGAAAAGGCCATTAGCCACCTCGAAATAGAATTGGTGAAAATACGTGCCGGTAAAGCCAACCCCAACCTGGTAGACGGCATTGTTGTAGATTATTATGGAAATCCCACGCCTATTAACCAGGTAGGCAATATTGCCGTTGCCGATGCCCGTACGCTGACCATTCAGCCCTGGGAAAAGAATATGCTGCAGCCCATCGAAAGAGCCATCATTGCCGCCAACATTGGCATTACACCGCAAAACGATGGGAATATGATCAGGCTGTTTATGCCGCCACTTACCGAAGAAAGGCGTAAAGAGCTGGTGAAAAGGGCTCAGAACGAGGGCGAACATTCCAAAGTGGCCATCCGCAATATCCGCCGCGACGCCATGGAAGGCATCAAAAAATTACAAAAGAACGGCCTGAGCGAAGACGTATGCAAGGATGGGGAAAAGAATGTACAGGAAATGACAGACAGGTTTATTGCATTAGTGGACAAACACCTGGCAGCTAAAGAAAAAGAAATAATGACTGTATAAAGAAGTAGGAAGCAGGAGGTAGGAAGTATCTTAATTTCCTACTTCCTGCTTCCTGTTATATAAACTCCACATAATATTACCGCCAACCCCAGCACCTGCCAAACATTAATTCGTTCACCGGCCACCACACCCCAGAACAAGGCTACAAAAGGCACCCCATAAGTAACCATAGAAGCAAATAATCCACCCGCCCTGTTAATTAACCGGTAGAATATTACCGTAGCCACGACCGTTCCCATAATGCCCAGTACTGCCGATGCACCGGTAGACAAAAACACATTGCCCCGCGTCAGGGGCAATTCAAAATACCCGGTGGCAAAAAGAATGAGGAGGCAGGGCCCCAGCAACAAGGCAAAACTAACCGCTACTACGGCCAGGGAACCCGTTTGCGACAAATGACGGCTTACCAGGTTGATATTAAAACCATACATGATGGTAGCCGCCAGTACAAACCAGGCATAGGACATGTATTGCATATTTACTGCGCCCTGCGCCAGCAAAAGCAGCACCATACCTGTGATAGCAATCAATACACCTATCAGTTTATGTAATTGAAAAACCTGCCGGAAAAATAATAATCCCGTTACAATGGTAAATACGGGCGTAAGTGAGTTGAGGAAACCGGCCAGCGAACTGTCGATTTTTGTTTCGGCCAGGCAAAACAGGAAGGCCGGGAAAAAGCTGCCCAGTACACCCGAAAGCGCCACATAACCCAGCTTGCCCGACGGAATTTTTTTGAACTGCCGTACTGCCACGGGCAACAATACCAGGCCCGCACTCAGCATGCGGATGGTAGCAACCTGGTAAGCGCTTAATTGTTTCATGCCTTCCTTCATAAGAATGAAAGAACTGCCCCAAATAACACAGAGTATACAGAACAGGATTCCGTTTACAAGTCTGCCCCTGGCCATATAATTATTTGTGTAAAAATCTGCTATTCCCTGTAAAAAGTAATAATTTGAAATAAACATATTGCTATATGGGTATCAGCTTGCAGCATATCAGCACCCGGGCGCCGAACGAGTTGGATAAGTCAGACACCAAAAAGAAAACAGAGCGCATACTCGAAGAGCTGAACGATTTGCAGAACCTGTTGTATGCCGAGTCGAAACATGCCATACTGGTGGTTTTACAGGGTATGGATGCCAGTGGTAAAGACGGGGTGATACGCAATGTATTCGGCAAACTGAACCCGCAGGGGGTGCATGTACATTCGTTTAAAGTACCTACCGAAGAAGAACTGAGCCACGATTTTTTATGGCGTGTGCACCGGGTGGCGCCGGCAAAGGGTATGATACAGATCTTCAACCGATCGCATTACGAAGACATACTGGTTACCCGGGTACATCAATTGATTGATGATATAACTGCGCAACAGCGCATGAAGGCCATTAATCATTTTGAAGAGCTGCTTGTTCGTCATAGTAATACCAGCATATTGAAATTTTACCTGCATGTATCACGCGAAGAACAACAGCAGCGCCTGCAGGAACGCATTGATAACCCCATGAAACAATGGAAATACAATGCCAGGGATTTTGAAGAAGCCAAATTATGGCAAAACTACATGAATGTGTACGAAGAGGCATTTGACAAATGCAATGCCATTCCCTGGACAATAGTACCCGCCGACCAGAACTGGTATAAGGAATACCTCATTGCCGATGCCATGCTGGCCACATTAAAGTCACTAAATATGAAATATCCCGGGCTGGCAATGTAGTTGCATCAAAAATATTTATATATTTATCATAACAAAACTATTTCTTATGGGCTTGCTGAAAGAATTCAAAGAGTTTGCCGTCAAGGGCAACGTCCTGGACCTGGCAATAGGTATCATCATTGGCGCTGCCTTTACCAGCATTGTGAAATCGTTGGTAGATGATGTGATCACCCCGCTGATATTAAAACCCGTGATGGAGGCGCTGAACATAAAAGACATAGAGCAATATGTCGTTTTTGGCACGGTCAAGATTGGCGTATTCCTCTCCGCCGTACTCAACTTCCTGATTGTAGCATTTATTCTATTCCTGGTAGTTCAGGGCATCAATAGGATGAAGAAAAAAGAAGAAGCCGCAGCCGAAGCACCCGTAGCCCCACCCGAAGAGATTGTTCTTTTACGTGAAATTCGCGATGAATTAAAGAAGAAATAAATATTTCATCATTTTATATTTGCACGGCATTTTGAATGATTTCAAAATGCCTTTTTTTTAAAGCACAATCAAATACTCATGAAGAAGAAGTTTTTGGTGATGGTTTGCCTGTTTAGTGCAGGCATAGCTGTGGCACAGGATGCAACAGTTCAGGAACTGAGGGAAGAATCGGCCAGGGCCATCCAAAAGGAAACCGATACCTCAGGTAAGATCTGGCGTTTAGGCGGTTTATTCAGTGCTACCCTGGGTCAAACAGCACTATCCAACTGGGCAGCCGGTGGCGACCAGTTCTCCTTTAACAGTAACGGTTTATTGAACCTGTTTGCATTTTACAAAAAAGGAAAACATACCTGGGACAATAGCCTTGACCTGGCTCTGGGTTATGTAAATACCACTACCCTGGGTACACGTAAAACCGACGACCGCATAGACCTGGTGTCGAAATACGGTTGTGAGCTGTTCAAGAACTGGTACCTCACCGGTTTATTCAATTTCCGCTCACAGTTTACTACGGGTTATAATTATTTAAATGATACCACGAAGGTGGTAACCTCCGATTTTATGGCGCCTGCCTATGTGATTGTATCGGCAGGTTTGGACTATAAGCCGAACGGCCAGATATCGGTATTCATTTCACCCATCACCAGCCGCTGGATCATTGTAACCGACAACGAACTGTCGGCACAGGGCGCCTATGGCGTGGATACAGGCAAACATGCACGCAACGAAATTGGCGCCTACCTTACCGCCAATATTGCCAAAGAGATTACCAAGGGGTTTACCTACAAGGGCAAACTGGATATGTTTTCCAACTACAAAAACAACCCGCAGAACATCGATATTTTCATGACGAATATCTTCAGCATGAACGTTTATAAGGGTTTCTCCTTTAATGTGGGCGCCGACCTGATTTACGACGACGATGTGCGCATCTTTGGCAAAGACAGAAATTCCCCGCGGCTGCAGGTGAGGCAGTTCATCGGCATAGGGTATACCCGGCGATTCTAGGAACATGTAAGTTTTCACAAGTTATATACAATATTAAAAGCCAGCCCGGCGTAATTTACCGGGATTGGCTTTTTTGCCGTAGGTTTGTTGATAGTGCCGGATTAAAATTGACACCGTGAATCAAGCGTCTTATCAGATTAAATTACCGCAATTTGAAGGTCCCTTCGACCTGTTGCTGTTCTTTATTGAACGCGACGAGCTGGATATTTATAATATTCCTATCAGTAATATCATCAAGGATTTCCTGGCATATATTCATGAGCAGGAAAAGCTGAACATAGAGTTATCGAGCGAGTTCATCCTCTTTGTATCTACGCTCATGCGTATCAAGGCCAGGATGTTGCTGCCCCGCAAAGAATTGGATGAGCAGGGCAATGAGATCGATCCGCGTCAGGAACTGGTAGATAAGATATTGGAATACAGGCGTTTCAAGGAAGCCGCCGCCCGGATGGCCGAAATGGAAGCCATGCGTATGCTGATGGTGCGCCGTGGCAACCTGCAGAAAGAACTTGCCGCCATTGGTGAAGAAAGCGGAGAAGGTACTGAAATTCAGACCATTACGCTTTTCAAACTGATGAAGACTTTTGAAAGGGTAATGAAAAAGGTGGAGCAGCGGAACAAAAAACCGGTGCATACCGTGGTGCAGTACAACTATACCATGGAAGAAAGCCGGGAATACGCCCTTACCATGGTGAAGCGTGAAAAAGTGATGGCCTTTGAAAAGATTTTCGAGGTATGTAACGACCGCATACATGCCATCTTCATCTTCCTCTCCATCCTGGAGCTGGTGCAAATGAAATATATGATGATCATGGTGGGCGAGGGCCGCAATAATTTTATTGTGGAATACAACGAGAACCGCGAGGAAGATGTGCCCTTCAACATACCCGGCGATAACGGCGCCGGCGATGGCCATGAGGGCCCCACCAGTGCATTGAATTAGATTATCCCAGCAATTGGTTTACCTGCACTTTATCTTTCATCATGGCGCGTACAGCGGCAACAATACCGGCCGCATCGTATTCGCATTCACGGTACAGTTCTTTGGGCGTACCATGTTCTATGTAGCGATCGGGTATGCCCAGCATTTTTACATCGGCTTTATAACCATGCTGCGCCATGAATTCCAGTACAGCACTGCCAAAGCCGCCGGTAATGGTACCGTCTTCTACAGTGATCACTTTTGAATAGCGTTGAAATACTTCGTGCAGCAGGGCTTCGTCCAGTGGTTTTACAAAACGCATATCGTAGTGCGCAGGATTCAGTCCATCTATTTTCAATTCGCGGATGGCGGCCGTAGCAAAATTGCCTGGGTGACCGAAAGAAAGAATGGCAATATCCTGCCCGTCTTTGATCTTTCTTCCCTTGCCTATTTCAATTTGCTGGAAAGGCGTTCTCCATTCGGGTAATACACCCTGTCCGCGTGGATAGCGTATTACAAAGGGCAGATGGGTGCTGTCGAGTTGCGCGGTATACATCAGGTTGCGCAGTTCGCTCTCGTTCATGGGCGCACATACCACCAGGTTGGGGATGCAGCGCATATAAGCAATATCGTAAGCGCCATGATGCGTGGGGCCGTCTTCACCTACCAGGCCTGCACGGTCTAAACAAAATATCACCGGCAGTTTTTGAATGGCCACATCATGTATTACCTGGTCGTAGGCGCGTTGCATAAAAGACGAATAGATATTACAAAACACACGCAAACCCTGGGTGGCCATACCGGCGCTGAGGGTTACGGCATGCTGTTCGCAAATGCCTACATCAAAAGCCCGGTCGGGCATTTTATCCATCATAAATTTGAGTGATGAGCCCGATGGCATGGCAGGTGTAACGCCAAACACAAGGGGATTTTTTTCTGCCAGTTCTATGATGGTATGTCCAAACACATCCTGGTATTTGGGCGGTTGTGGTGTATCGTATTTCTTTTTATAAATTTCGCCGGTGATCTTATCAAACAGGCCGGGCGCATGCCAGAGCGTTTGCTCTTTTTCGGCCAGGGCATAACCTTTTCCCTTCGTGGTGATGATGTGCAGCAGCTTGGGACCGGGAATATTTTTCAGGTCCTGCAGGGTATCTACCAGTTTGGTGATATTATGGCCATCGATGGGGCCGAAATACCGGATCTTCAATGCCTCGAACAGGTTGCTGCTTTTATTGATAAATCCTTTGATGGTATGTTCCAGCTTGCTGGCCATTTCGCGGGTAAAGTTTTTGCCTACAGGCAATTTGCCCAACGCCTTCCATATATCATCTTTGAATTTGTTGTAGGTATGTGAAGTGGTGATATCGGTCAAATATTCTTTCAGGGCGCCCACGTTGGGGTCGATGCTCATGCAATTGTCGTTCAGAATGATGAGCATATTGGCATCGGCCACGCCGGCATGGTTCATGCCTTCGAAGGCCAGACCGGCTGTTAAGGCGCCATCGCCAATGATGGCTACCGAATTCCTGTTCTCGCCTTTATAGCGGGCTGCCATGGCCATGCCCAGGGCGGCAGAAATGGAGGTGGAAGAATGGCCTACGCCAAAACTATCGTATTCGCTTTCGCTGCGTTTGGGAAAACCGCTGATACCGCCATATTTGCGGTTGGTATAAAAATTATCGCGGCGGCCGGTGAGAATTTTATGGCCATAGGCCTGATGACCCACGTCCCAAACCAGTTGGTCGTAGGGGGTATTGTAAATATAATGCAGGGCCACGGTGAGTTCAACCACGCCCAAACTGGCGGCAAAATGGCCTCCGTGTACACTTACCACATCGATGATATACTGCCGCAACTCACTGCATACCTGGTGTAACTGCTCTCTACTCAACTGTTTAAGGTCAGCAGGGGTATTGATGGTAGATAAAAGTGGGCCGGGCTGGATGTCCATTTTTTGTTTGAATTTATCGTCAAAAATACGGCTTTCTGTTAAGAGCGCTTATAAGGAGGCGATTTTAACAGAATCAAAAAAATGGTGCCTCGTCCGCCGAAGCTTCAACGTAGGCGAACCGCCTACGCTAAAGCTTCAGCGGGCGAAGCCGCGAGCGCCGAAGCCCTGTGCTACACACTAATTTCCAGACAAATTCACTACTTTGTACTGCCGGTAACCCACTTATTCGGCCCTTTATCCAAAACACGACCGGAAGGCGTTTCAAATAGTTAGATTTGTTCCAGTTCCAACAGTACTTATGTCAAAATATAAATTATCATATTATTGGCTCTGCCAGTTTGTAGGCTGGAGCGCTTTTATACTGGTGTACATATTCTTCTACCTCACCCTACGCACCCGTGAAACGCCCTATTTCTATCATGTACTGGTGGCTGAAGCGGTGATCGGTTTTCTGGTAACGCATGTAATGCGCTTTTTCATTCTGAAGTACAAGTTTGTAGAAAAACCGATCAATGAACAGGTTTTCTACATCTTTTTTATTTCTATTTTCTTCTCGTTGATATATGCCACCATTGGCGCCACGGTGGAACAAGTGCTGGAAATTGAACCCGAAAGACAGCGGTCATATACCCTCCTCAACAAGATCATGCGCGCCTCCATGGGTTGTTTCTCCTTTATACTCATCTGGAACCTGATTTATTTTGCCTATCACTATATTGTAAAAACAAGGCAAAACCAGTTCGACAAGATCAGGCTGGAAACCCTGGTAAAAGAACTGGAGCTTAAGACCATCAAATCGCATATCAACCCGCATTTTATTTTTAATGCGCTCAACAGCATTCGTGCGCTGATCGATGAAAATCCCAACCGCGCCCGCAATGCCATTACCGAACTGAGCAATATCCTGCGCAGCAGTATGCAGGCCGAAAAACTGGAAACCGTGCCCTTCGAAAAAGAACTGAGCATTGTTAAGGATTACCTGGCGCTGGAATACATTCGTTTTGAAGATCGTTTGAAAATTGAATACCAGATAGATGAAGATACGCTGGACCAGCCCGTGCCGCCCATGATGCTGCAAACCCTGGTGGAAAATGCCATTAAACATGGTATCGGCAGGCAAATCAACGGCGGACTGGTAAAGGTGATCAGCGATTTCAGGGATAATTTCCATGAACTGGTGGTGCAAAATACCGGGTACCTGAATGGCCATATCAACGGCGACGGTTTTGGACTGCCCAGCACCAAAAACCGGCTCCAGCTTTTGTTTGGTGAAAAAGCTAATTTTGAGATTAAACAGGTAAACCCCGACCTGGTGGAAGCGAGGATACTGATCCCTGTAGAAATTAAATAAAACCGATTATGATCAAAGCTATAATTATCGATGACGAGCGCCTGGCCAGGAGCGAACTTCGGAAACTGCTTACGGATTTCCCGGAAATTGAAGTGGTGGCCGAAGCCAGCAATGCAGGAGAGGGCGTGGAGAAAATTGAAAACATCAATCCCGACCTGGTGTTCCTGGATATTCAAATGCCCGGGAAAACCGGTTTTGATATGCTGGCCGAGCTAGACAAGGCGCCGCATGTGATATTCACCACTGCTTATGATGAATATGCATTGAAAGCATTTGAAGTAAATGCATTGGATTACCTGTTAAAACCGGTAGAACCCAAGAGACTGGCCGATGCCATTCAAAAACTGCATTTACAGGAAGATCGTGAGCAGGGACCCATGGTGCCGGTAAATTTCAACCGATCGATATTAAACGAGAACGACCAGGTGTTTGTTAAGGACGGGGAACGTTGCTGGTTTGTAAAGCTGTCGGATATACGCTTGTTTGAAAGCGTGGGCAATTATGCCAAAGTATATTTCGGCCCCAACAAACCGCTGATATTAAAATCGCTGAATGCCCTGGAAGAAAGGCTGGACGAAAAAACCTTTTTCAGGGCTAACCGCAAACATATTGTAAACCTTCGTCTCATCGATAAAATAGAACCTTATTTTAATGGCGGTTTGTTATTGGAATTGAAGGGCGGTGAAAAAATAGAAGTGAGCCGCCGCCAAACGGTAAAGTTCAAAGAAATGATGAGCTTATAATTCAAAACAACTACATGGTTAAGTACCTGATAGGCTTTGTTCTTATAGGGGCACACCAGATGGTGGCCGCCCAATCTATCAACCAAATCATCAACGCCAATGAAGTAGAGCGCATAGAAAGAACGCTGAGCGCCGACGATATGCGTGGCCGCAAAATATTCACACCTGAAATAGATAAGGCAGCCGAATTTATTGCTGCCGAGTTCAAAAAAGCCGGTTTGCAGCCTGTTGCTGATCATTCGTATTTCCAGGAGTTCAGCCTGCAGCGTGGGCGTGTTATCAGCATCAATGGCCAGGTAAACGGCAAAGCGCTGGATGCCAGTTATATCATTGCATTGACTGCGCAAAACGAGCTGTTTGTGAATGCATCTTCCGGATATGAAAAAATTCAGGTGGGTGCTAAAGATACACTCATCAGCCTCGTGAACCGTTTGCAGGCAAAGGGCGGGAACTATGTACTGGTGGTAGACACAGTACAACGTATGGACTTTGAACGCATCAAACGCCGCAGCCCCTTCACCCCCAAAGGTAATATGATATTGTTGCTGACAGCAGATAATGTACAAACGTTCGAGGTGCAGCTGAAACAGGATGTGCAGCAAATGCCATTGAAAAATGTAGTAGGCATATTGCCCGGTAAATCGAAAAAAGCAGAATATGTGATCTACTCAGGCCATTACGATCACCTGGGTGTAGGCAAACCCAATGCCGAAGGCGATTCCATCTTCAATGGAGCCAACGACGATGCCGCCGGTATTACTGCGGTGATCATGCTGGCCAATTATTTCGCCAAACAAAAGAACAACGAACGCACACTCATTTTTGCCGCCTTTACTGCTGAAGAGAGCGGTGGTTTTGGATCGCGGTATTTTTCCCAGCAGTTCGATCCCAACCTGGTAATGGCCATGTTCAATATAGAAATGATTGGTACCGAAAGCAAATGGGGCCGGAATTCGGCATTTATTACCGGTTATGAAAAATCGGATATGGGCGCTATTCTGGAAAAGAATTTGCAGGGCTCGGCTTTTAAATTCTATCCCGATCCCTATCCCGATCAGCAATTGTTTTATCGCAGCGATAATGCCACCCTGGCTCGTCTGGGCGTACCGGCACATAGCATTTCTACCTCGAAAATGGACAGTGAAAAATATTATCACACGCAGGACGACGAAATAGAAACGCTGGACATGAACAATATGGCCGAGATTATAAAAGCCATTGCCATCAGTTCTACCTCCATTGTGTCAGGTAAGGACACACCATCCAGGGTAGATGCCACACAGCTTAGATAAACTTCGTCAACACCAGCGCCATTTCTTTGGCAATTTCATCGTTGCACAGGTTACCGATGCTGCCTTCGTGCATGTGGTGTAATTGTTTTTTATAGTCGTAGTTGAATTCGCCTTTTTCAATCTGGTTGCCCACCTGTTTATAGGCTTCGCGGAAGGGAACGCCTTTGTTCACCAGTTCGTTCACGGCCTCCACGCTGAACAGGTATTTGTATTTTTCATCGTCCAGGATATTGTCCTTTACTTCCATGTTCGAGATCATGAGCCTGGTCATTTGCAAACAGGCTTTTAATTCCTCGATGGCAGGGAACAATATTTCCTTGGTCAGTTGCAGGTCGCGGTGATAGCCCGATGGCAGATTGACCAGCAACAGGCCCAGCTCATTGGGCACTGATTGTATTCGGTTGCATTTAGCCCTGATAAGCTCAAACACATCGGGATTTTTTTTATGCGGCATGATGCTGCTGCCCGTAGTGAGCTCGGCCGGGAAAGTGATGAATCCGAAATTCTGGTTGATATATAAACAGCCGTCCATGGCCAGGCGGCCTACCGAAGCGGCAACAGAGGCCAGTGCCGTGGCCACGATCTTTTCAGTTTTACCACGGGTCATCTGGGCATATACCGAGTTCCAGTTCAGCGTTCTGAATTGCAATAATTCGGTAGTGCGTTTCCTGTTTAACGGGAAGGAAGAACCGTATCCCGCGCCGCTGCCCAAGGGGTTTTTGTTGGCAACCTGGTAAGCGGCCGCCAGCAATTCCATATCGTCTGTAAGACTTTCGGCATAGGCGCCCAGCCATAAGCCTACCGAGGAGGGCATGGCTATTTGCAGGTGCGTATAGCCCGGGAGCAGTTTATCTTTAAACTTTTCGCTTTGCGTTATCAGCAAATCGAAAAGCTGTTTTACTTCGTCTTTTATGGCCAGTGTTTCGGCGCGCAGGTATAGTTTGATATCCACCGCCACCTGGTCGTTACGGCTCCGGCCGCTGTGAATTTTTTTTCCGGCATCGCCAATGCGTTGGGTGAGTATGAACTCCACCTGCGAGTGCACATCTTCAATACCTTCTTCAATAATAAAGCGGCCTCTTTCTATATCCTGCGCAATTTCCTGCAGGCCTTTTACTGCTCTTTCGGCCTCTTCTTTCGACATTAAACCTACTTCGCCCAGCATTTGCACATGTGCTATGGAGCCCTGTACATCGTACCTGGCCAGCAGAACATCAAATTCCTTATCACGGCCAACGGTAAACTGCTCTACCAGTTGGGAAGTATTGGTGCTTTCTTTACTCCACAGTTTCATGTTACAAAATTTTTTCCAGTAAACGAATGTATAATTCTATGCCTTCTTCAATCTCTTTGATGTAAATATACTCATCTGCCGTATGACTGCGGGCCGAATCGCCGGGGCCCATTTTCAGGGCCGGGAAAGGCATCAGCGCCTTGTCGGATGTAGTAGGGGAGCCGTAACTGCTGCGGCCCAGGGCGGCGCCCGCCTTTACCAACGGATGATCGGCCGCAATGCCGGTTGAACGTAAACGGGTGCTGCGCGGCACTACCTCGCATTGCACATGTTCACGAATCACGGCCAGCACCTCTTCAAAACTGTACAGCTCGTTCACCCGTGTATCTACCACAAATTTACATTGGGCAGGCACCACGTTGTGCGCCTTATTATCGGATTCAATGACTGTGACATTCATTTTTACCGGTCCCAGCAATTCCGACACTTTGGGAAACCGGTAGCTGCGGAACCATTCAATATCTTTCAGCGCTTTATAGATGGCGTTATCTCCTTCATTGCGGGCAGCATGCCCGGCTTTGCCATGGGCCGTGCAATCTATTACCATCAGGCCGCGTTCGGCTACGGCCATTTGCATTTGTGTAGGTTCGCCCACGATGGCGCAGTCAATATTGCCCAGTTCGGGTAACAACAATTCCACCCCGTCCTTACCGCTGATCTCTTCTTCGGCCGTGGCTGCCAGCAGCAGGTTGTACCGCATATTTTCTTTTTGATAAAAATGCAGGAAGGTGGCTATCAATGCTACCAGCGGCCCGCCGGCATCGTTGCTGCCCAGGCCAAATAATTTACCATCTTTTTCAATGGGCGTAAAGGGATCGAGCGTATAGTTTTTATTCGGTTTTACCGTATCGTGATGGCTATTGAGCAGGATGGTGGGTTTACTGCTGTCGAAATGGGCGCAACGCGCATACACATTATTTTTTTTGGTATGCACCTGCACGCCATGCTGCTGCAGAAACCGGCTGATGATGGCCGCCGTTTTATCTTCTTCCCTGCTGAAAGAAGGGGTGGCTATCAATTGTTTTAATAATGCTATTGAATGGATGTTACTCATGTACAATGCTTGTTCCTGCCTGGCCGGCCACCAGGTCGGTCAATTGTTCGGCCTTGCCGATGATCACTTTCTTCACGCCGCTGTCGATGGCGGCAAAGGCATTATCCAGTTTGGGGATCATGCCGGCAAATATTTTTTTTTCGTTTTTAAGTTGACGGTAATAGCCGGGGTTAATGGTGGGTATAACTGTGCTGTCGTCGTTGGCATCGAGCAATACCCCGCTTTTTTCGAATGAATAGATCAGTTGCACCTCGTAATGAGCGCTCAAAGCCCTGGCAATTTCCTGGGCTATGGTATCGGCGTTGGTGTTCAGCAACTGCCCTTTTTTATCGTGTGTAATGGGGGCTACTACTATGGCTATCTGCTGATCGATGAGGCCTTTCAGAACGGCCGTATTTACCGCATCTACATCGCCCACAAAACCATAATCGGTAGTAGCGTGTACTCTTTTATGCGCCAGAATGACATTGCCATCGGCGCCACATACGCCCATAGCGTTGCAGTGATGGGCCTGCAGTTGGGCCACCACATTCTTATTGATATAACCGGCATATACCATGGTAACGATCTTCAGGGTTTCGGCATCGGTAATACGCCGCCCGTCGATCATTTGTTGCGGTATTTGCATTTGCCCGGCCATACGGGTGGCCAGCTTGCCACCGCCATGCACCAGTATTTTATTTCCGGGCAGTGCGGCAAAATCTTTCAAAAAAGAAGACAGCTTCTTTTCATCATCGATGATATTGCCGCCTATCTTGACAACATATAATACAGACACGATTTATTTTTTTGATTGAAGTATTTCGCTCAATACCGCCTGGGCTGCCCATACGCGGTTGCTGGCTTCGCGGGTAACAATGCTGTTGGGACCATCGAGAATTTCATCGCTCAGCTCTATATTGCGCCGAACGGGCAGACAATGCATTACTTTGGCATTGTTGGTGAGGGCCAGCTTATTGTTGGTGAGCATCCATTCGGGGTCGTTGGTGTATATCTTGCCATAGTCGTTGGCAAATGTGCTCCAGTTTTTTACGTATACAAAGTCAGCATCTTTCAATGCTTCGTCCTGGTTATGGGTAATGGTGGCGCCTTTGGTAAACTGTTCATCCAGTTCGTAATCTTCGGGATGCGTGATCACAAAATCGGCCTCGCCCCAGGCATTTATCCACTGGGCAAAGCTGTTGGCCACGCATTGCGGCAGGGGCTTTACATGCGGCGCCCAGGTAAGTACAATCTTTGGTTTTTTGGCCGGAGCGCCCTGCCATTCTTCATTGATGGTGATGATATCGGTAAGGCTTTGCAGGGGGTGCAGGGTGGCGCTTTCGAGACTTACCACTGGTATACCGGCGTATTTGATGAATTGTTTTATGTAGAGTTCGCTGTAATCGTCTTCGCGGTTTTTTAATGAAGGGAAGGTGCGAATGGCGAGTATATCGAAGTAGTTGCCCATGATGGGGGCCGCGTCTTTCACATGCTCTACCGTACTGCCGCTCATAATAGCTTCTTCTTCAAATTCCAGGGCCCAGCCTTCCTGGCCTACGTTGAACACGATGGGTTCCATGCCTAAGTTTTGCGCGGCTATTTGCGTACTCAAACGCGTGCGCATACTGGGGTTCAGAAACAGCAGGCCAATGCGTTTGCCCTGCCCGAGTGATTTATCCTGGAAGGGATTGGCTTTGTAGGCCAGGGCTTTTTTTACAAGGGAGTTAATGTCAGTTACGTCATGTACGCTGGTAAAGTGTTGCATCGTGAACTGTATTTTACCGGGGTTGAAATTATCGGGCCCCGAAGCACCTGGCCCGGGCCCGCAGGGGCCACCCCGCCTCCCCGAAAAACCATACCCCCACAGGGCATGGTTTTTCGGGCTATTATGAACTAATTATTAATCAGAACCTGTGCTTCTGCTCTCACCGCCTCCAAAAACACATCCGCCTCCTTTCTCGTTAACGCCAGCGACGGCAACAACCTGATCACATTGGGCTTCGCCTCACCGGTAAATATCTTATGCTTCCACAGCAAATTCTTTCGCAGATCTTTCAACTCCTCCGGCACATCAAACCCAATCATCAACCCCCTTCCACGCACATTTTGCAATTGCGGTATCTCTTGCAAACCCTTCATCAAATAATCGCCCACCTCGGCCGCATTCTGCACCAGGTTTTCTTGCTCTATTACTTCCAGTACAGCCAGCGCCGCTGCACAAGCCAGGTGATTGCCGCCAAAGGTAGTACCCAGCATACCGTGTTTGGGCTTCAGGTGCGGCGCAATAATAATGCCTCCAATAGGAAAGCCGTTGCCCATACCCTTGGCCATGGAATAAATATCGGCGTTCACGCCGGCATAATCCTGCGAAAAGAACTTACCGCTGCGGCCATAACCGCATTGTACGCTATCGGCAATGAATACGGCGCCATATTCATTGCAAAGCTGCCTGATCTTTTGCAAAAAAGTTTCACTGGCTACATTGATGCCGCCCACTCCCTGTATACCCTCGATGATCACCGATGAAATTTCTTTTCCCTGTTCACGGAAACAGGCTTCCAGCGCTGCTTCATCGTTAAAGGGCAAAAAGATGATGTGATCGGTTTGGTTTACCGGGGCAACAATAGCCGGGTTGTCGGTGGCAGCAACAGCCAATGAAGTTCTTCCGTGAAAAGATCTTTTAAAAGCAATGATCTTTTTACGGCCGTTGTAAAATGAAGCCAGCTTCAATGCATTTTCATTGGCTTCGGCGCCTGAATTGATCAGGAACAGTGTATAATCGGGCCTTCCGGAAACCTGTCCCAGCTTTTCAGCCAATTCTTCCTGCAAAGGCATTTTTACCGAATTGCTGTAGAAACCTACCTTGCTCAGTTGTCGGGTAATTCGCTCAACATAATGCGGATGGGTATGGCCAATAGAAATTACCGCATGACCGCCATAGAGGTCAAGGTATTGTTCTCCCTTTTCATCCCATACGTAAGAGCCCTGGGCCCTGTCGATGATGATGTTGTTAACCGGATAAACATCAAAAAGTTTCATGAGCGAATATTTAGAAATAATTAGCCTTTAAATTCAGTCCTGCACGTTCATCCAATCCAAAAAGCAAATTCATATTTTGTACAGCCTGTCCCGAGGCGCCTTTCAACAGGTTGTCGGTAGCTGTATGCACCACCAGTTTGCTGCCCACTTTTTCCAGTTGAATTACACATTTATTGGTATTCACCACCTGTTTTAAATAAATGGCGTCTTTGCTAACCACGGTGAAAGGCTGGTCTTTATAAAAATCCTCGAACAGGGCAATGAGGTCTTCTATTTTCCACTCACAATGAATGAGCGAGCTTACAAAGATGCCGCGGGTAAAATCGCCGCGCCAGGGAATAAAGCTTAAAGGTTCACCCTGGCTGGCAAAACCGGGTTGCAGTTGCCGCAGCGACTGCGTGATCTCTTTCAGGTGCTGGTGTGTTAAGGTTTTATAGGCCTGTATATTGTTGGCCCGCCAGCTGAAATGCGAGGTGGCGCTGAGGCTTTGACCTGCACCGGTGGAACCGGTGATGCCGGTGGTATGAATGTAATCGAGCAAACCGGCTTTGGCCAGTGGCAGCAAACCCAATTGTATGCCGGTGGCAAAACATCCGGGGTTGGCAATATTTTGAGCAGATTTAATAGCTTCTTTATTCAGCTCGGGCAGTCCGTATACAAAACGGCGGTTGCCGATGGTGGCGGTTGGTTCCAGGCGGAAATCCTGCGAGAGATCGATGATCTTTATGTTATCGGCTACAGGGTATTCGGTTAAGAATTTACGGGCATCGCCATGGCCTACACAAAGGAACAGTACATCGATGCTGCCCTTTTGCAGGGCAGAGAGGTCTTCGCTGAACTGCAGGTTGGTTTCACCTACCAGGTCGGCATGTACCTGGTGCACGGGGTTGCCGGCGTTGCTTTTACTGTTGATAAAGGATATATGGGTGTGTGGGTGGTGGATCAATAACCTTATTAATTCGCCACCTGTGTAACCGGCGCCACCGATAATGCCAACGTTGATCTTCTTCATACTAGTGTTTTTTAACTGCCCGAAGGGCAATCCAACGAATCCCGGAAAACACCCCGACCGGAGGTTGGGGTGTTTTCCGGGATGGCGGGTGTCCCTGGTGGGGCTCTTCGACGTAGTTTATTTCGCGTTATCTTCTTTCACTGCACTCCAAATAGAAGTCTGGTTGCCGAAAATCCGGCTAAAGCCCCTCACATCCTCGCCGGTAAAACCGGTATTCATCTCCCCATACTTCCCAAACTTGCTACTCATCAAATCATATTTCGATTCAATACCAGTTATCTGGAAACGATAAGGCAGCAATTGCACAAACACATCGCCCGTTACCTGCTGCTGCGAGCTTTCCAGGAAAGCCTCGATATCACGCATCACTGGATCGAGAATCTGGCCTTCGTGCAACCAGTTGCCATAGAACAGGGCCAGCTGGTCTTTCCAGTTCAACTGCCATTTGGTAAGAACATGTTTCTCCAATGCATGATGCGCTTTCAGAATCACCATGGGGGCGGCTGCTTCAAAACCCACACGGCCTTTGATGCCAATAATGGTATCGCCTACATGTATATCGCGGCCCACGCCATATGGACCGGCAATACCCTGCAGGTATTGTATGGCTTCGGTGGGATGATCAAATGCCTTGTCGTTGATTTTTTTCAACTCGCCTTTTTCAAAACTCAGCTTTACTTCTTCGCTGCCGGTTTTGGAAACCTGTGTGGGCCAGGCTTCTTCGGGCAGCATACCTTTCGATGACAGGGTTTCCTTACCACCTACACTGGTGCCCCATAATCCTTTATTGATGGAATAAACAGCTTTGGCAAAATTCATTTCCACACCCTTGCTCTTCAGGTATTCGATCTCGGCCTCGCGGCTCAGCTTCATATCGCGGATGGGAGTGATGATCTCTACACCAGGTATCATAATGTGGAAGATCATATCAAAACGCACCTGGTCGTTACCGGCGCCGGTGCTGCCATGGGCCACCGCATCGGCCTTTAGCTTTTGCACATGCTCGGCAATATGCAGGGCCTGGCTCAGCCGCTCGGCGCTTACGCTTAAAGGATACGTGTTGTTCTTCAGCACATTACCATATATCAGGTACCTGATGATGCGGTCGTAATATCCTTTAACGGCATTGACGGTTGTATGAGTTTTAACACCCAGCTTGTAGGCGTGCTGTTCTATCTGCTTCAACTCCTCATCGCTGAAACCGCCGGTATTTACAATAATACTGTGTACCTCGTAACCCTTGTCTTCACCAAGGTATTTTACACAAAACGAAGTATCTAATCCACCGCTGAAACCAAGTACAACTTTTTTTGCCATCTTTCTGGAGAACGTTTAGAGATTAAAAAAGTAATGAAAAAAAGATTTCACTTTTCCGCCGCCACCCTGGCTGGGGTCTTTGTCTTTCTTAAGGAACCATTGTTTGATGCGTAACAACCTTTCAAACACCGATTTCTTTTCCTCGAAGAACTGTTTGGTTTCCTCGGGTTTGTAATGGTCTTTGGGATCGTATAGCATACCGGTGCACAAGCAGTTTTTGCGATCCTTGCTCATGAGGATATCGTAGTTTACGCAGCTTTTGCAACCCGCCCAGAAAGCTTCGTCCTGCGTGAGTTCGCTGTAGGTAACGGGTTCATAACCCAGCTCACTGTTGATCTTCATAACAGCCAGACCGGTGGTGAGACCGAATATCTTGGCGTCGGGATATTTCTGGCGGCTCAGCTCGAAGATCTTTTTCTTGATGGCCTTGGCCAGTCCGCCTTTGCGGAAGGGCGGCGCCACAATAAGTCCTGAGTTGGCCACGTATTCACCATGGCTCCAGGTTTCGATATAACAAAAGCCGGCCCAGATACCATCCTTGTTAAATGCAATCACGGCCTTGCCTTCGCGCATCTTTTGCTGAATATATTCAGGCGATCGTTTGGCTATCCCGGTTCCCCTGGCTTTTGCCGACGAGGCCATTTCATCACATATGATCTGCGCAAAGCTGCAATGCGTTTCGTTAGCTACCAGTATTTGAAATTGTTGTTGGATATCCATTTTGTGACATGACTAAAAAGTGAAAAATGCAACGGCTTAAAATTATGTGCCCGGTAACGGGGATTACCTTTGGAATGAAGTGCATTCCGGAAATACAGAGCATGCTGTATGTACAGGCGGTATCAACGTCGCACCCTTACGGGGATAGGTTGGAAGTAAAAAACTGTACGAAGCTGTACAGGAAAAACCCCACGCACTATAGTAGCAGCAAGGGCAGCTACATCAGCGAGTATTATGGTGAGATTTTTTTGCATTTTAATGTACGATGTGCTTTTTGTTCTATTTGTTTTGTCACCGCAAAGAAAACACTTTTTAAGATTGTGTAGCGATTTTTATTGTAAAATTTTAGCCAATAATCCTGTGAGGGCCTAACGATTGTTCGCAAGCGTCGTATCAAATATTGGATAATGAATGTTGAAGTAAAAAACACTTCAACATTCATTATCCAATATTCTCAAAAAGCTTATACAGCTTTTACAGGCACCGAATGCACGGCGGTGCTCATTTCGTGTATCAGTGAAGCATCTTTTTCAATGGCGTTGCCAATTACAATCATATCGGCGCCTGCCTTACAGTTGCGATAGGCTTTTTCAGGATCGCTGATGCCGCCACCGATCACCAGGGGCACTGCAATGGTCTGCGCCACCTTTTCGATCATACTTTCAGAAATGGCGCGTTTGGCGCCGCTGCCGGCATCCATAAATATCAGTTTCATGCCCAGCATTTCACCGGCCATGGCGGTGGCCAGGGCAATTTCGATCTTGTCGGCGGGAATGGGGGTGGCATTGCTGATGTACGACACAGTAGTGGGCGCGCCGCCATCGATGACCATATAGCCGGTGCTCATAATCTCGAGCCCGCTCTGTTTTACAATGGCGGCAGAGATCACGTGCTGGCCGATCAATAATTCCGGGTTGCGGCCCGAGATGAGGGAGAGGTATAACAAGGCATCGGCAAAACGGGATATCTGCGATGGACTGCCGGGAAAGAGGATGACCGGGATGTCACAATTCTTCTTTATGCGCTGCACTACTTCGTCCAGGCGGTTGCTGATGACCAGACTACCGCCCACCAACAGGTAATCTACCCCGGCTTTTACCGACAGGCTGGTTAATTCGTCGATCTTTTCAATGGTTACTTTATCCGGGTCGATCAAAACAGCAAACGACTTCTGTCCTTTCGTTTTACGTTCCAATAATGATTGATAGATGCGATTCGTCATGCCGGGTTATTGGTAAGTACAAAAATGCAAAAAGTTTTTGGTTTTCATAGACTTAAATCCTTGTATATATGGCTAATTGCATGATATGGTTATTGGTAAACACGTTATCGCGGCCATTGATGTATTGGTTCATATACCCGAACTCAGCATCTACTTTTGTTGAAAAACGATATCCCAGCGCCCCATAAGCCCGGTTTTGATCGAAGAACTCTCCATTGACGGCCGATTTATCACCAATATTTACAAAAATTTCATTCTGTATAGCAAAAAAAGGGCCTCTCCTGAACTCAGACGATGTAGCAATGGGCAAAAGGGTCCTGAAAAAGTATCGCAACCGGTTTGAGTAGGCATTGCCGTCGTTATGAAAATTGTTGCCACTGGTATGGAAGGTGCCTATAAATCGCTGCTCCAGCCTGAACCGGTGGCTGAGCGATGTATAGGCCAGGGGATGACTTACGATCAGTTGCTCGAACAGGCGATGTTCCGGTGCATAACCGCTGATGCCATTGATAACCCGGCGGTTATGTATATAACCATATCCTGCGGTGGCAATAATATTCTTTTTTACGGAATAATTCAAACCCGTACGCAGCAGCAGCGTGCCCAAATGCTGCCACTGATCGCTGCTTCGGAACTGGGCTTCGTAATGAATACCGAACTTCCGGTTCAGTTTGAGTGTATTAAAAGAGGCTCCCCAGCCGCTGAACTGAGTTTGGGAAAATGAGCATAACGAAATGGAACACAATAACAAGGCGAGCGTTGACGTAGCAATGCATTTCATATTTGCAAAACAACAATAAATCAATTAAAGAGGCAAAAACAGGTTCACATAAATGGTGTTAAATTGATGTTTGTTGCAATGAGTGAAATGTGCAAATTAATGTGCCAAGTACGCAAAATTTTGAGTGAGGAAAATACTACCGAAAAAAGTAAAAGGGGAATGCCAGATTTGTATGGTACAGTAACGCTAACCTGTGAATAAATTACCGGTAAAACAGGTCAATTTGCACACTATCGTATCTGTATAGCCGAATATTAAGAAACTATTACCGGTCATATGCTTTGATAATGAATGAATTACTAAAATAGTGAGGGATGACGGATAGATATTTTATGGTTATTGCGCAAATAAAGTTTTTCAACATAAAAGGGCATAAACTGTGCAAAAATCAAGCAATGCAACACCAGCGTGCACTACGTAATTCTACCATTCCTTTTTCCACAGACTGTGCATATTTCTGGCAAGGAAAATTGAGATGTTGGGAATATTTTCGTTTTCCTTCCAAACCCTAACCAAATTCTTAATTAGTTAAATACTGTTACCTATGGCCAGTAAAAAGCAATCGAAAGGCTTGCAGTTCCGCCGCCGCTTCACAAGGGATGATGTGAATGTATATGATATGTTCGAATATGATTACCGGACTTCCGTGATTCGCAATCCCAGCGGCGAGGTGGTGTTTGAGATGAACAATGTTGAAGTGCCCAGGCAGTGGTCGCAAATTGCTACAGATATCCTGGCCCAGAAATATTTTCGTAAAGCAGGGGTACCGCAGCCAGACGGCTCACTGGGCCGCGAAACTTCGGTAAAACAGGTGGCACACCGCCTGGCCAACTGCTGGAAGGTATGGGGAGAAAGATATGGCTATTTTGCTTCGGAAAAAGATGCCCAGGTATTTTACGACGAGCTGGTGTACTGTATCCTCAACCAGGCTTGCACACCCAACAGCCCGCAATGGTTCAATACCGGTTTGTATGAAAGTTATGGCATCGCCGGTAAACCACAGGGTCACTATTATGTAGACCCATCCGACGGACAACTAAAAAGCTCCACTTCAGCATATGAAAGACCGCAGCCGCATGCCTGCTTTATATTAAGTGTGAACGACGACCTGGTAAATGATGGCGGTATCATGGACCTGTGGATACGCGAAGCCCGAATATTCAAATACGGCAGTGGTGTAGGCACCAATTTCAGCAATATCAGGGGTGAAGGTGAAAAGCTGAGCGGTGGCGGCACTTCCAGCGGTTTGATGAGCTTTTTGAAGATCGGCGACCGCGCAGCCGGCGCCATTAAAAGTGGTGGCACCACCCGCCGGGCAGCCAAAATGGTTTGCCTTGACCTGGACCACCCCGAGATCATGGAATTCATCGACTGGAAAGTAGAAGAAGAAAAGAAAGTGGCCGCCCTCATTGCAGCCGGTTACCCCAGCGATTATGAAGGCGAGGCATACAGAACTGTAAGCGGACAAAACTCAAACAACTCCATTCGTATACCCAACGAATTTTTTGAAAAGCTCGAAAAAGACGAAGACTGGGAACTGAAGGCCCGTACCGATGGCCGCGTAATGAAAAAGATCCCGGCCCGCGAGGTATGGAACAAAATTGCCTATGCCGCCTGGCGTTGCGCCGACCCCGGTACCCAATACGATACTACCATCAACGAGTGGCATACCAGCCCCAAAGGTGGCCGCATCAGGGCTTCCAACCCCTGCAGCGAGTATATGTTCCTCGATAATACGGCCTGTAACCTGGCTTCTGCCAACCTGCGCCGTTTCTACGATGAAAAAACCAACACCTTCGATGTAGAAGGTTTTGAATATGTATGCCGCCTGTGGACTGTGGTGCTGGAAATATCGGTGCTGATGGCGCAGTTCCCCTCGAAAGAAGTGGCCCAATTGAGCTACGATTACCGCACCCTGGGACTGGGTTATGCCAACCTGGGCTCTATGCTGATGGTAATGGGCATTCCTTATGATAGCGAAGAGGCCCGCGGCATTGCCGGCGCCATCACCGCTATTATGACCGGTATTGCTTACAGGACCTCTGCCGAGATGGCCAGCATACTGGGACCCTTTGCCCGCTACGAAGAAAACAAGGAAGATATGCTGCGTGTAATGCGTAACCACCGCCTGGCAGCATACGATGCCGATGAGTATGAATCACTGCAGATCAAACCCCAGGGCATCAAAGCAAGATACTGCCCCGATTATTTATTAAAAGCAGCCACCAAGGCATGGGACGAAGCCGTGCAAATGGGTGAAAAATATGGCTATCGCAATGCGCAAACCACTGTGATTGCGCCTACCGGCACCATTGGCCTGGTAATGGACTGCGATACCACCGGTGTGGAACCCGATTTTGCCCTGGTGAAATTCAAAAAACTGAGCGGCGGCGGCTATTTCAAAATCATCAACCAGTCGGTACCCACCGCATTGAAAAACCTGCGTTATAGCGACCGCGAGATAGAGGCCATTGTGAAATATGCAGTAGGTGCAGGTACTTTTGCCGGTGCGCCGCATATCAACCACCAAACCTTAAGCGAAAAAGGATTTATTGCTGAAGAAATCAGGAAACTCGATGCAGCCGTAGCATCTGCATTTGAAATAGGATTCGTATTCAATGTTTACACCCTTGGTGAAGAATGCCTGCAGCGTCTTGGATTCAAGCCAGAACAATATTTCAACGTAGACTGGAGCCTGCTGGAAGCCCTGGGCTTTACCGAAGAACAAATTGAAGCCGCAAACGATTATGTATGCGGTACCATGACCATCGAA
>Ga0065721_10049989_pt1 | contig 24495 bp, 28 predicted proteins | sample Mesricmetagenome_FD_59108 | JGI IMG/M metagenome (GOLD analysis project Ga0065721, IMG submission 59108) | Mesophilic microbial community from rice straw/compost enrichment Sample: eDNA_1 v2 (version 2) | ecosystem: Engineered > Solid waste > Grass > Composting > Bioreactor | place: USA: Davis...
TAGCATATTCCGATTACTTTTGGGGGAGCCCCCGGATATAACCCCCAAAAGTGACGCTAAGCTCTGCAGCGTATTCCGATTACTTTTGGGGGAGCCCCCGGTTAAAGATCGTTAACCAAAAGGCGACGCAAGGGATTGATCTCCCTGCGTCGCCTTTTTTCGTATGCCCGCTTCGGCTTGCTTGTCACGGCCGGGATTGCAGCGCCTTGTCCAAGGCCGCCCAGATGTCCGCGCTCTCGAACCCTCTCCGCCAGCTGGCCGCTCCCGCCAAGTTGTACTTCTTGACAAGCTCCGCCCTCTTCGCGATGGAAGAAGCGTCTTCGATCCAGATTTTTTTGGTCGCGCCGTCTTCCTTGAATTCCACGTAGTTCTGACCGGTGTCCGCGGACAGCTTCGGAGTCAGCTTTTTCTCGGCGATCAATTCCTTCACGGAATCCATGCTCATCGTCTTCGAGGAGACCTTCGTCTCTCCGCCCGAAGTCGTCTCCGTCCAGATTCTCGTGTAATACGGCATGCCCAGAATCAGCTTGCCGGCCGGTATGCCGTCCTCCTCGAGCAGCCGAACGATCGATTGCTCCGTCCAAGGAAGCGAAGCGACGGAGCCCGCGACAGGGCTGGAAGCCCAGTGCTCGTCATAAGCCATCAGGATGAGAAAATCCGCCGCCTCCGCAAGCCTAGGGCGATCCAGGAACAAGGACCAATACTCGCTGTTCGACTTAGGCGTTACGTCGACGGACAGCACCAAATTCTGTTCGTGGGCCAGCGGAGCCAACTCGCGAACGAATTGAACGAAGTTGTCCTTGTCCGACGTCTCGACGTTCTCGAAGTCCAGGTTGATCCCGTTCAGCTTGAAGGTCTTCGCATACGCGAGCAACTGCTGAATCATCGTAATGCGGGTCTCGTAGGTGGCGAGCGCATCGGTCGTCGGTTCCGGCTCGAACCCGTTGCTGAACAGCGCCCACACTTGAATGCCCTTGTTTCTAGCCCAATTGGAATAGCTCGCATCGGCTTTGCTGATGATTTGCCCCGAACCGTCCTTCAGCTCGAACCAGGTCGGACTGACGACGTTGACTCCGGTCAGCTCTCCGATCTTGCTCGTATCGGGATTCGCCGTGTAGACAGGCTCCCAGGTCAGGTTGATCCTCTCGCCCGTCACTTTCCAAGCGACAAAGGGCTCCTCCTCCGCGGAGCCCGCGGACGGCGTATGCCGGATCTCGCCCAGCACGACATTCGATTTCGCGGCGTAGCCGAGAAAGCCTTCCGCCGATTGGAGCTTGTACCAGCCGTCTTCTTCTCCCCATACCGTCACGGTCGTGCCTGCCGCTAAATCTTCGATGATGGGAAAAGACTTGTCCGGCCCGCTTCGCAGCTTTGCTCCCTTCTTCGAAGACGCCGGCACCTCGGCTGTTTGGATCGATTGATCCGGCATCTGCAGGGTCACGATCCCGGAAGTCGCCGCTTCGACGGCTTGTATGCCGAACAGCTGCTTAAGCGGCGCGAACGGCAAATACAGTTCACCGTCCTGCTCCTTCGCGGCGAAGCTAAGAGTGAAAGGCTTCCGGTTCATCGTCGCGTCGAGCTCCCCCGTCTTAAAGTGAAGCACGGTCTTGTCCGTCGTTAGAATGATCGATTTCGAATCTTCCTCGTAACGCACTCCATCGCCCAGCAGCTTCTCCGCCGCCTTCAAAGGGATCAGAAGGCCTTCGCCCTGTCCTATCGCCCCCGTCCCGCTCCATTCCCCGTCCAGCATGATAGGGTGCGGAAGAGATCGATATTCCGGCGTCTCATGGGCGGTATTCGGCCGCTCGGAGATCCACCAGAAGAGGAGGGCCGCCGCGATGGCAGCCGTAATAAATAAGAATGCAAGAATCGGGCCCTGCCGCCTCCGCGGACGGCGCCGGCCGGTCATCGCCATCGTATTCAACCGCACACTCTCCTTATATCTAGATCTATAAATTAAACGAATGCGAGACTCGCAAAGTTCCAAATAAAAACGCGAGAAGGCCTGAACCTCTCGCGCGCTATTCTAATGATATGGGATTCGCCCTTCAGGATTGCATCTTGGCGCATGTCGGACAAAGTCCGTAAATCTCCATCCGGTGTCCATGAACGACGAAGCCGGTCAGCTTCCGCGCCGCGTCCTCCACTTCCCTCACGGGCTCATGCTCGAAGTCGACCATCGTCCCGCAATTGGTACAGATGGCGTGATAATGATCGGACAGATCCGCGTCGAAGCGACTGGAGTTGTCCCCGTACGTCAATTCCCTAACCAGACCGGCGTCTACGAACAGCTTCAAGTTGTTGTAGACGGTTGCCACGCTCAAGCTCGGATATTGGGGGGACAGCGCCCGATAAATGTCATCCGCTTTCGGATGAACGTGAGATTCCATCAGAAATTGCAGTATGGCATACCTCTGCGGCGTCATCCGGACCCCTCCGGATTTGAGCTGGTCCACGGCATGATGAACCCTGGAATCCATGCTCTTCACAGCCTTTCCTACTAGTTAACCTAATTTTAATGGTTTATTTTCAGAATTGTCAATGGAAGCGCAACGCCAACGCCCGAAAATACTTCCTTCCAGAGGGAAAAGGACAAGCGACGTCAGTCCTTCTTCTGGGAATGTCCCCTGCGATCCCAGAACCAAACGAGAGCTCCCAATCCGATCAAGATGACCGCCCCGGCCACCGAGCCGATGGAATGAGGCAATCGATCGCTCCAATCCGAACGGGAAGACTGGAAAAGGATAAACCCCGCGATCACGAGCAGAACGATGCCCGCGACGGGAACCTGTTGAACCTCTTTGCCCCTTTGGTTATAGGAGTGATCCTGCCACGGCTGAGGTCCGGTTGGTCCGGTTGGTCCGGCCGTTCCGTTTGTGCCCATCGGACCGGCGGATCCGAACGGACCGAAGGACCGGTATCCGCCGGCACGCTGTTCATTCACCATATCCGTGCACTGCATGACGCTGAACAAGTTATAGAAATACAGGATCGGCACCATGAGGCTGAGCAGCACGATAATCAATACATTGCTATCATATTCGTTCTCGATGGCGAAATAAACGATTCCGCAAATATTTAATGCCAGCATCAACATAATGTAAATGCCCTTGGACATTAATCCGAGATACATATGGCCCGTCCCCGGAAAAAAAATCGCGAACAACGCGGCCAGCCATTTTTTCTTAGGGCGATACGATCCCGAATAGTAGCCTTGGCCGAACCCTTGGGGCGGCATCATCGGCGGAAGCGAGTCCTGCTCCCCTCGCTGGAATCCCGGCTCGGGCGGGGTATTCCAATTATCCGGTTGTTTCATTCCGTCAACCTCCATTATACCTATCGTTTATTATTCCACGGACACGGACGTCACGCCCGCCATTCGCCGAAGCTCCTCCGCGATCGGCAGGGCCAGCTCGGTGCGGGGCAGCCTCACGCTCATTCTCATTCGGATGCTCGCGACCGAGTGGATTCCTTCGACCAGCTCGTCGAAGTGTATTCGCAAGAGCTTGGCTTCCCTCTGGCGGAAAATCACCTCGATCTGCTCCGTCGCTACCAGATCGGAATCCACGGTCAGCGTGAAAAGATGCTCTTTCTGCAGGTTTACGTATCTTTTCTCCACGATGTTAAGTCCCCAAAGAACGAGAAGCACGAGAAGAACCGAAACCACCGCCGGGAAGTAGAAGCCCGCTCCGACGGCCAGGCCGATCGCCATCACGACCCAGAGAGACGCGGCGGTCGTCAAACCCGTAATGGACTTGCCGGTGAACATGATCGTCCCGGCGCCCAAGAAGCCGATTCCGGTAATCGCTTGCGCGGCCAAACGCGCCGGATCCCGATTGACGTTCGGCTGCCCGATGAAGTCCGTAAATCCGTAAATGGACAGAATCATGATCAAAGACGAGCCCAGGCAAACGAGGATATGCGTCCGAAGGCCGGCCGCATGGTTCTTGCGCTCGCGCTCGAAGCCGATCAAGCCGCCAAGAATCACGGACAGAATCAAACGCAGAACGAGATGCCAGTTATCAATCGACCAGGGATCTTCCATCCGCTTTTCAGCTCCAGTTTAAATTTTATCATGCCGATTTTCCAAGCAACAATGGCTTGCCGACGGGGAGCAAGCCTAGACTCGAGACTAGGAGCTTTCTTCCAGCCGCATGAGCAGCAACGTGATATCCTCGCGCGGCTTCAGCGTATCGATCGCCCGGAAGCCCGCTTTCTCATACAAGGCTATTGCGGGCTTGTTGCGGATCTCCGCCGTCAAGAGCCACGTCTTCTCTTCAGGATACGCGGCGAGCGCGTGTTTCAGCAGTCGCGATCCAACTCCTCTCCGGAAGGCGTTCGGATGCACCATTAGCTTGCTGATCGTGTTTTCTCGTTCCCCTTCCTCGACGGCGACGGCGCCGACAAGCTCATTCGACTCGTCCCTTGCGCCGTATACGACGTCGGAAGAAACCCGCAGCGTATCTATCGTATCGTGAAGCGGAGGAAGATCGGTCACTCCGATCAGCTGCGCTTCGATTCGATACGCCGAATGCTGAAGGCTCCATAGCTCCTCCGCCGCGTATCGATCGCTCAATTGCAGCCTTTCTATTCTCATGAGACAGTCTCCTTTACCGGATGGTAAACGGAAGCGGCTTCCCCGGATGCAGGGCCGCCGCTTCTTCGTGTGGTTATGATTTCAAACGATCCATCAGCATCTTGTTCACGAGCCCCGGATTCGCTTTGCCCTTCGTTTCCTTCATGATCTGCCCGACAAGGAAGCCGATCGCCTTATCCTTGCCGCCGCGGAAGTCCTCGACCGACTGCGGGTTGGCCGCGATCACCTTGTCGACGATGGCTAGGATCGCGCCTTCGTCGCTGATTTGCACGAGACCCTGCTCTTCGACGATCGTTTGCGGAGCCTTGCCGGTCTCGATCATCGTCTTGAAGACGGTCTTGGCGATCTTGGAGCTGATCGTCCCCTTCTCGATGAGGCCGATCATCTCGCCGAGCCCTTGGCCGGTCACCTTCGCTTGGTCGAGCTCCAGGCCGTTCGAGTTCAGGTATCCGAGCAGATCGCCCATGATCCAATTCGCGGAAGCCTTCGCGTCGCTCGTGTACTTCAGGCTCTCCTCGAAGAAGTCCGCGAGCTTCATCGAAGCGGTCAGCACGCCCGCGTCGTAGGACGGCAAGCCGTACTGCTCGGTATATCGGGCTTGACGCGCGTCCGGCAGCTCCGGAATGGAGGCGCGGACCCGGCTCTGCCATTCCTGGTCGATGTGCAGGCGAACGAGGTCGGGATCCGGGAAGTAGCGGTAATCGTGAGCTTCTTCCTTGCCGCGCATGCTGAACGTCTTGCCTTGGGATTCGTCCCATCTTCTCGTCTCTTGAACGACTTCCCCGCCGCTTTCAAGAATCTCCGCCTGGCGGATTTGCTCGTACTCGAGGCCGCGCTGGACGCCGCGGAACGAGTTCATGTTCTTCAGCTCCGCGCGGGTGCCGAACTTCTCCTGCCCGTGCGGACGAAGGCTGATATTCGCGTCGCAGCGCATCGAGCCTTCCTCCATCTTCACGTCGGAGACGTCGCAATAAAGCATGATGGCGCGCAGCTTCTCCAGATAAGCCTTCGCTTCTTCCGGAGAGCGGATGTCCGGCTCGGAGACGATCTCGACGAGCGGCGTTCCGACGCGGTTGAAGTCGACGAGGGAGCCGAGCCCTCCGTCGATATGAGTCAGCTTGCCGGCATCCTCCTCCAAGTGGAGGCGGGTGATGCCGATTCTCTTCGTCTTGCCGTTCACTTCGATATCGATCCATCCGCCCGCTCCGATCGGCTGATCGTATTGGGAGATCTGATAAGCCTTCGGAGAATCCGGATAGAAGTAGTTCTTGCGGTCGAACTTGCACCACTCGGCGATCTCGCAATTCAGCGCCATGGCGGCCTTCATCGCGTATTCGACCGCTTGGCGGTTCAGCACCGGCAGAACGCCGGGGTGTCCCAGGCAGATGGGACAGGTATGCGTATTCGGCGGCGCCCCGAAGGACGTCGAGCAGCCGCAGAAGATCTTCGACTTCGTGTGCAGCTCGACGTGGACCTCCAGACCGACTACCGTTTCATATGGGGCCAGGATGGACATGTGTGCTCCTCCTCAATTCAATTACAGCGCGGCGCGCAGCTTGTGATGATCGGTCGATTCCTCGTAGGCGTGCGCCGCCCGAAGCACGGTGGCTTCGTCGAACGGCTTGCCGATGATTTGCAGGCCGACAGGCATTCCGTCCGCCAATCCGCACGGAACGCTGATGGCCGGAACGCCGGCCAAGCTCACCGGAATGGTGCAAATATCGTTCAGGTACATCGTCAGAGGATCGCCGACTTGCGCGCCGATCGGGAACGCGACCGTCGGGGCGGTCGGCCCGACGATGATATCGTACTTCTCGAACGCCTGGTCGAAGTCCTGTTTGATAAGCGTGCGAACCTGCTGTGCCTTCTTGTAGTAGGCATCATAGTATCCGGAGCTGAGCGCGTACGTGCCGAGCATGATCCGGCGCTTGACCTCGGGACCGAAGCCTTCGCTGCGGGAACGGCGGTACAAATCGATCAGGTTGTCCGGATTCTCGGCTCTTACGCCGTAGCGAACGCCGTCGAAGCGCGCCAGGTTGGAGGATGCTTCGGAAGAGGCCAGCAGATAATAAGTCGCGATGGCGTAATCCGTATGCGGAAGGGAGATTTCCTCCCAGACGGCGCCGAGCGATTCGAACTGCTTCAGGGCTTCCATCACGCGCTGCTTGACCTGCGGATCGATGCCCTCGCCCAGGTATTCCTTAGGAACGCCGATCCGAAGTCCCTTCACGTCTCCCGTCAACTGCGACAGATAGTCGGGGATTTCGACGTTCGCGGACGTCGAATCGCGTTGGTCGTGGCCCGCGATCGCTTGCAGCACGACGGCCGCGTCCTCGACGTTCTTCGTGATCGGACCGATCTGATCCAGCGAGGAGGCGAAGGCGACAAGGCCGTAACGGGAGACGAGCCCGTAGGTCGGCTTCAGCCCGACGACGCCGCAGTAAGCGGCCGGCTGACGAATCGAGCCTCCCGTATCGGATCCGAGGGCATAATAGACTTGACCGGCCGCCACGGCCGCCGCCGAACCGCCGCTCGAGCCGCCGGGCACGCGGTTCAGGTCCCAAGGGTTGCGGGTAACCTTGAACGCCGAGTTCTCGTTCGAACCGCCCATCGCGAATTCGTCCATGTTCAGCTTGCCGATAATGACCGATTGGGCTTCGCGCAGCTTGGAGACCGCCGTCCCGTCATAGATCGGATTGTAATTGGACAGAAACCGGCTGGCGCAAGTCGTTCTCAAGCCTTCGGTCACCATGTTGTCTTTGACGCCGACGGGAAGCCCGTACAGGATTCCGCGTTCGGCGGAAGCGTTCTCGTCGAGCTTGCGCGCCTCCAGGCGAGCCGCTTCTTCATTCAGAGTAAGGAACGACCCGATGCGTTCGTCGGTCTCGCCGATCCGCTTGAACGACGCGTCGACCAGCTCGGAGACGGACAGGTCTTTATGGTGAAGGCGGTTATGTACTTCCGACAACCGCAGATCAAACAACGACAAAATAATTCCTCCCTATAGATGTCTTATTCCAGAACGGCCGGCACCTTGAACTGCCCGTCCTCTTCGTCCGGCGCGTTAAGCAGCACCTTCTCGATCGGCAGCGATTCGGCGACCTTGTCCTCGCGCATGACGTTATACATCGGACGGACATGGCTCGTGGGCTCGATGCCGTCGGTATTCAGCTCGTTAAGCTTCTCCGCGTATTTCAGAATCGCGTTCAATTGGCCGGTGAACTGTTCCTTCTCGGCTTCCGTAAGCTCGAGGCGGGCCAGGTTCGCGACGTGTTCGACGTCCTTGACCGTAATGCTCATGCTAAGTATTTCCTCCCCGGGTTCTTTGTCCAATCATTCTAATTATTATATCGAACAAGCGGGTTTAACTCAATGATTCCTATGATACGCGAGGATACGCGCCCATTCGCCGGCGGGAAGGCGCCGCGCCGTTATTTCTCGGTTCATTCGCGCTCCTCTTGGGTAATAATACGGATAATGCCTTTAGACTTAGGAGGAGATCGCCATGCCCCGATATCACGTACGCAACCGCCAGATTCCGCTTCGCTACGAAGGGCTGCTGGAGCTGGCCTCCGACGATCTCGGAGCCCGGGCGCTCCTGGACGAGCTCGTCGGCCCGCCCCGGGATCCGGGCGATCGTCCCGTCTGGTCCGTTCCCTTCTCGAAGGAGAGCGCCTTCCTTCGCTTGATCAACGAGCTGCAGCGCAAGACTAGCGGACAAGCTCCTCTCTCCTTGCGATGCCGCATTATATACGACGACGAAGCGGACTCGGAGACGGCGCTTCATTCCGAAAGCGCCGCTACGCAAGAGCCGGAAGACGAAGGATGGCTGCCGATCGAATTCCTGTTCGCGGGAGTCGGACGGGACCGAATCGTCGATCTCATCGCGAACAAGAGGTTCACCAGCCATATGCAGCCCATCGTCCAGCCGAACGGAACCCCGATCGGCTACGAGTTTCTGCTGCGCCCCCTGCCCGAGCAAGCTCCGTTCCGGCCGGCCGAACTATTCGAAGCCGCCCGGGAGTCCGGACTCCATTCCTTCCTGGACAGGGAAGCAAGACTGTCGGCCATCCGACTGGCTTCCAGTCATCTGCCGCAGGGAATCAAGAAATTCATCAACTTTCTTCCTTCCTCGCTGTATCGTCCGGCCTCCTGCCTGGAAGACACGTTCCAATCCATTAAAGAGCACGGGATGGATCCCCGGGATTTCGTCTTCGAGGTGGTGGAGACCGAGCGTCTCGATAACAAGAAGCATCTGATGGACGTCTTCGAAGCTTACCGCGGCGAAGGAATTCGTCTCGCCATGGATGACGTCGGGGAGAAATACGCGACCCTCGACGTGATGGAGACGCTTCAGCCCGACTACGTCAAGCTGGATCGCAAGTGGGTTTCGGGCTGCCATCGCGACGCGGAGAAAATGCGGCATATCGACGATATTCTGGAGCGAGTCTCACGCTTCCACGGCGTCGTCCTCGCGGAGGGAGTCGAGGAGGAAGGAGAATGGCAATATCTTCGCCGTGCAGGCATCCCTTTGCTGCAAGGCTACCTGTTCGGCCGTCCTTCTCCCGTCCCCGTGCCGGCCGCCGTCGGCATCGGACGCTGACCGCAGCGCCTGACGATCCTAAAGAAAACACCCGAATAGTCCGCCAAAATCGCGTTCTGCTCGGGTGTTCTTTTTCAAACCCTATACGGTCCGTTCGCTTAGATCCAAGCCTTCAAATTGACTTGGCGAATGAAGTCCTCGCGAGACTGCACTTCCTTCTCGTTCTCCGGCTCGGCCGCCTCGTCCCCGTTCATGATCCGTCGGAACAGCTCCTCGTTGCGAGTCGCCAAAGCGAAATCGATCAGGGCCTCGCGCTCGATCCGGTCCGCTTCCTGACTTAGCAGAGTCTCTTCGAGCTCGACGTCCTCGCCGGATACGTAGAATTGGCGATTCGCCTTGGGAATTCGAACGATATATTCAAATACGCTGTCCGTATTGCGGTCGTAAGCGATGATATAGCCGTATTCTCCGACGGGAAGATTCTGTTCGTAGCGGTCGCCGACAACGATAATTTTCTCTCCCAGCTTTAGCATCGTGTTTCCCCTTCCCTTGTGCTGCGGTTTTGCTTCTATCCTACTAAAGATTAGGAATAGAATGCAAATAAGGAATGAAATTTTACGAGATTCCTAGCGAGAATGAACGACTAAATACCTAGATCTTAGCGAAAATGACTCGAGTAGGCGTTCTCCTTCTCCTGCTGAAGCCGGTGAAATAGATTGATCTCCTCGCGGCGCTGCCGTTCGAATTTCCTTAAAGACTCGGCTCCGACCGGTCCGCTTAGATCCATCCGGAGCAGCAGCTCGGCCAGAACGTCCGCGTCCTTGAGCGCGCAGTTTATTCCGAAAGCCCCGGTTGGACTCATTGTATGCGCGGCATCCCCCATAATGACAATTCCGTCTTGCGCCCACGTCTCGCTGTAGCTGCTGTATACTTTGAGCAAGGTGAAGTCGGACCAGGATGCGATGCTCTTGCGGATGGTCTCCTCCAGGTCGGGATACTCTTCGACGAATCTTCTCAGGAACGGTTCGATCGGCCCCTTCCGAAGCGCGGGATACGAGTCCTCCGGGATATTCCAGCCGATCTGAATAAAGCCCCCCGTCTGCGTGAACAAGGAGATCGGCTGATCCCCGGAGAGCGCGTTGCGAATGACCGGCTCCCAACCCTCCGGCTGGGGAACCTTCGCCCACAGCAGGTCGAAGCCGTGCTTCCCGACCGTCGACGCAATGCCCGCCCGCTGGCGGATAACGGAATGGCGTCCGTCGGCCCCGACGACAACCGAGCTTGCGATCGAGATCTCCTCCCCGTTCTTTATGGCCTTGATCCCGATCGTTCGGCCTTCCGAGTCGCGTCGCAATTCCTTGGCGCACGTGCCCATGAGCAATCGGAAGGACGGCAGCTCATTCGCCTGGCTTAGGATCGCTCCAAGAAGGCTTCGCTGAGGAACGTGGATGCTCATATGGGCTTCGCCCGCTTCCGGGTTGGGAAGAAGCACCTCGCTCGCTTCGCCTCGCTGCCAATACTCCACTCTCTTCATGGGCAGAAGCCCTTCTTGGACGACTTTGTCGAACAATCCGTGCCGGACCAGAATCTCTTCTCCGTCCGCCGTAAGATGCTCTCCCCGGAATTCTTTGTCAATGCGGGCATGCCGTTCGACCAAAACGACGGATACGCTGCGTTTAGCGAGCAGATAGCCTAGCAGAGCTCCTGCGGGACCTCCTCCGACGATACAGACGTCCGCTTGAACTAGCATGCCGACTTTCCCGCCTCTCTGTGATGTTCTCTTCGATGTCTGAAAGCTTCTAGATGCCTGTCCCGCCCTATAGAGCCGTCTCTAAGATTTATGCCATGGCTCTGGTTTCCTGCGGAATATGCCCGGACTTCGCCACCTTGGTCGCCAGGTAAAAACGATTGTAATCCGAAATGTCTCCCCAGAGCGGAAGGTGATCTTCCGCCGCAAGTCCGCTCTTCTTCAAGGAAGCGAGCTTGCGGGGATTGTTCGTGATCAGCGTGACCGGACGGGAACGCAGCGTCTCCAGCACGCGAATCGGCTGCTCGTAAGAGCGGCTGTCGTCCTCGAAGCCGAGAGCCTCGTTCGCTTCGACCGTGTCCAGTCCTTCTTGCTGCAGAAGGTAAGCCAGCGACTTGGAGAAAAGGCCGATTCCGCGCCCTTCATGGTGAGCCAGGTAGAAAAGGGCGCCGCTGCCGTGCTCGGCGATCATCCGAAGAGATTGGCGGAGCTGGTACCCGCAGTCGCAGCGCTTGCTTCCGAAGATGTCGCCGGTATGGCAAATGCTATGCATTCGGACCAGAGCCTCCGGAGAATGCTCGAAATCCCCGTAAACGAGAACGGAGGATTGCTGAAGGTCCGCCAGATTCATCGTCTTAAGAGAATCCAAGACGGACTCCGGAGTCGCTTCCGGATCCTTGGATTCCAGCCAGGTATACCACTTGAATTCCTCTACGCGATCCCCCATTTGGATCGGAAGCTTGACCGGACCGACTAAAACCAGATTGTGGAGCCCGGGATTTTGGATAAGCGTCATTTTATTCATTAAGATGCGTTTGATGTCTGTAGAAATCATGTAGGATCACCTGCAATCGTTGGTCTAGGATACGAAAGTCGCTCCCCCCGGCCTATCGCCCGCTGGAATGGGACTCGGCAGCGAAAGAGGGAAGGAGTATCGACATTGTCGACTATATCACTTACATAATGTAAGTTAGTGTACATTCATTATGAGCTTATGTCAAGGGCAGTCGTTGAAAAAACCAAGTAACTCGCTCTGTTTATATTCGTTTGAATCATAGACAAATAAGCCCAGTCTAACAGGCAGACCGGGCATCGTCCTCGCTTGGCAAGTCTGTTTTGGCATTCATTCTAGAGTGCGTAAAGCTTCTCCGGGCTGACGGTTAGCGTATCGAAGCCATTCTCGGTTATGAGATACGTATTCTCGATGCCGACGACGCCGATTCCCGGAAAAGTAAACTTCGGTTCGATGGCGAGCACCATTCCGGGTTCGAGCGGTTCGTTGAAGCCTCGGGCGAGCACCGGCCATTCGTCGACCTCAAGACCGATGCCGTGACCGAGAAACTTCACCTGGTCGGCTCCGAATCCCATGAAATGATCGGCGAGGCCGCTCGCCTTCGCTTCTTCGAGCGCCGCTTGATAAAGCTTCTCCGGAAGCTCTCCGGGGCGGAGCATCCGCTCGATCTTGCGTATGATGGCAACGGATACCTCATACGCCCGAAGCTGAGGCTTCGGCATCTCGCCGATGACGGCCGTGCGAGTCTGATCGATCGTATAGCCGTCTACGCAGCAGCCGATGTCGAGTAGGATCGGCTCTCCTATTCGAATCGGTCTATGGGAAGAGCTCTGCGGAGCCGAAGCTCCAAGGCCAAGGCCTCCCGCCGGTCCGTCGAAGTAGGTAGGGACCGCTGCCGCTTCCCCGGCGGCGACGACTCCGGTCATGATCTCCTGATTGTATCCTCTCATGCGCATAAGGCCGATATGGCCTTGCCGGCGCATGGAATTCTCGATGATCGCCATAAGCTCAAGCTCGGTCATGCCTTCTTTCAGTTGCTGCAATCCTTCCTCGAGAGCGTCGGCGGCGATTCTGGCCGCTCGCCGGATGGCGGCAACCTCCGAGGCCGTCTTCACGCTTCGGGTCTTGCGCATGATCGAGGATGCGTCCTTCCACTTGGCCGAGGGAACGGCATCCTGCAGCCGCAAAAACAGCTGCGCGGGCAAGACGTCCAGGTCGGCCCCGATGACGGGAGCTCCCGCCGCGAACGTCTCCGGATAATCCGCGGCCAGCTTCGCTCCGAATTGCCGGAAGCTGCCCAGCTCGACCGTTCTCACGCCGGCCTCCTTCAAGGCACGTACCAAGCTTTTCTTGACATAGTATGTAGATTCTCCGCTTCGCGGAATGAACAAATAGCCGCTTTGCATGGAGCCTGTCCAGTAATACAATCCTACGTTCTGGGTCACCAGGCAGCCGTCCATGTTCTCTTGCTCCATATAGGCTTGCAAACGAGCACTCCGGCCCGCCAACTCTTCGCGCTGAATCTCGTCCATCTCTCCGTCTCCTTCTTTCATGGGACTGTCCTTTGATTACAGCAGAGATGGGAGCGCAAAGTCAACTCGGCGAGCAAATTGCCTAAGCAGGCTAACCAGCAGCTAATTGGGCGAAATGCGTCCTCCGCGGTAGGGCGAGGATTAAGAAGGTAGAGATTTGGGAGAGATAGGAAGGGAGGGAGTACCGACGGAAATGCGAGGCCGTGCCAATTCATTATTGAAGCAAATACATGAAGCAAATACAATAACCTGCTCGTAGGCTGCCGCCTGTCTTTGCGCAAATGAATAATAAGCAACCTAGTAAACCAACTCCGCCGCTCCCTTCAGCTCCCACTCGATCGGGGGAAGCGCCGCGAAGACTCTCGGGTAGACGATGTTCACGATAAGCACGACCCCGGGCCGGCGAAAAGTGACTTCGTAATCGTACTCCTCGTTCCGGTAAACGTACGGGAACGGCATCGTCTCGTCGACGATGTCCAACACCCTCACCTCGACGGCATCCCGGAGGTAACCGTCCGCGCGAGGCGTCAGGTCCGGCTCCAGCCTCAGGTTCTCGCGAAGGTACAGCCTGGCCGCGGCTGCCGCTTCTTCGCTATCGATGGCCAACACGCCGAGCTCCAGCTTCTCGTCGTCCAACTGCTGGGCGGCGGCATGGGCGGCGCGGTCAACCGCTCTTTTGCCCTCATGAACGACGGACAAGGCCAGTTCTTCGTCCAGTTGCACCGCTTGGAGCAGCCACCAAAGGGTCAGCATAAGGACGACAAAAACGAGCTTGTGCATAAGGCCTCCCCGTTAATAGCCGTCAACCTCCTCTATGGAAAGGAGGTCACGGCACGTATTCGCTCATCTTCATTCCGCTTGCCGAGAGGAAGGCATCGTCTTCCGGTTCTATTCCGATGAGCCGGTCAATGTTCATCAAGCCATCGTAAGGATAACGAATGATCAGCTTGATGCCCTCGCCTCGGGCAAGAGGCATCGAGGCATTGCCGGCCTCCGCGCCGGACGTGGAGCCGACCGCATACTCCAGCTTGTCCGGCTCGAAGCCGCTCTCCTCAAGTCTCGCCATCGACTCCGCGATCAGAGTCTCGTCGATATAACCGTAACGGCCGCTTGCCCCGACCTCCAGCAAATAATCGGCTTCTTGCTGTAGCAGCGCTTGCCGGAGTACGAGCACATGCTTGTAGACCGGCGAGAACATCAGCCAGCAGAACATGCCGGAGAACAACAGGAAGACAAGGATCTGCTTCATGGACTGATCCGCGAGATTCCGTCCGACATTCTTGTCGCGGACCCCTGCAGCCTGGATTCGGCTCCGTCATCTTCCGCGTTGAAGCCGAGGTACAGCGTGACGACCGTCGCGATCAAGAGAACGGTCATTAAGATTTGCCTCATGGCTCTCGCCTCCTCCTTCGCATTAAACCCGATTCCGCCGGCTAAGAGAGCGAGAGAGATAGGAAGATCGACGCAGGTGTTGCCCTCCTCTCTCAGCCAACGCAGAGACCCATTAAGGCTGAAGATTCCCCAGAGTCGTATTCGTCGTCGTCCCTTGCGTCGTGATCCGAGCTCTCGTTCCGGTATTGTCTTCCGCGATAATGTTGGTGAACATCAGCGCGACCACGATCAGCATCATCACGGTGATCAGGATATTCCTCATGCTCTCACCTCCCTTCGAGAACCGCACCTTCGTCCTTTATCATTCCTCGGCCGCGTTATCCTTCAAGAGCCCAGCTTATCGAACAGCTTCTGGGATTCCTGAACCCAGGGATAGATGAAAATTTGAAAGCTGTAGAGAATCGGAATTCCCGCGAGGACGAACAGGAAATACGAGGCCGTCTCCTTGCGCCCCGCCTTGGAGAGCTCGATCTTCGCTTTATATTCCCGTAGAGTTTCGCGAAGCATCTCGTAGACCGCTTCCCCCTCATTCATGCGAAGCGCCCGAAGCGTCTCCGCGAACCCGTAAGCTTCCCCCGTTCCGGTTCTTGTCTTGAACCGATTCAGCGCCAGATCGGCGTCGTGGTACCATTCGTTGAGCAGAAGCTGCATCTCGCTCCGCAGCACTCTCGTATACGGCAGACATCTCAACAGCTTGCCGTGAAGGTGCAGCTTCGAGCCTTCGTAATAGAGCAGCTGGCTGCTGACGACGACGAGCTCCTTGCGAATGCGGTCGGTTCGGTACTGCTTGTAGGATTCCAGCGCAGCCCTGTCGAACAGCACCAGAGCCCATAAAGCGCAAGCCGCAAAAAGCGCGTACCATCCATAAACGGCCGGGATAGCCTTGCCTCCTTGCCATTGCGCCAGCAGGGCGAGCGCGGGAAGGAACGCCAGCAAGCTCCTTCTGGAAGCAAGATAAAGCTCCGGTTCGATTCGGATCCCGCAGCCCGCCAGCAGCGTTCTTCTCTCCGTCAACGCCGCGCTCTCCGTCAAGCTTCCTGTCAGACGAAGCCACCACTTGGGGACGTTGTCCGCATGAAGTCCTCTCCGAGCCGTTCTCCAACGCGGGCGGCGCTCGAACAGCAATCTCAGCACGACCGCGAAGCCGATAGTCCCTATCGCGAGCTGAACGATCCAGCCGATCAGGCCGAACATCCCTTGATCATACGAAGCCATCCGTTTCGCCCCCCTACAGTCTTCTCCTGGACAAATAGATTCCCATCAGCAGCGACGCGAACAGCATGACGGCCGCATTGAGCAGCATGCCTCTGCCTCCCGCATCCGCCAGGTAGTACCGGTAGCTCGCCTCCGGATTCATGCGGATGTTGATGCCGATGAACAAACCGAAGAAGAGCGCCGGGGAAAAGTTGGCGATACGGATCTCGAGCAGCCGATGACGCTCCTTCTGATCCTCCAATCGGGAGCTGCGCATGTCTCCGATCAGCTCCTTCAGGTTGTCGGCAATGTCGTTGCCCTCGGCGAGCGCAACCCGAAGCATGTTGCAGAAATAATCCGCCCATACGCTCCCGATCGAGAGCGCGAACCTGCGAAGGCTGGCCTCGTCGTCCTCGTGGACGCAGAGCCGAAGGTACAGCTGCTCGAACACGAGCTGCGCCTCGCCGACGAGCCTTCTCTCCTCGACGGTGCGCTGCAGCGCGATGCGAACGTGGCTGCGTCCCGTGACGAGGTAGCACTGGTAGAACAGCTCGAGAGCCGGCAAAAAATCCAATCGGACGGCCAACTGCCGCTTGATCAGCCTCATGCGAAGCAGACTGTAAGGCAGCAAAGCAAGCATCGCGGCGAGCAGCAACGTTGAACGGAACGAATGGAAAAGCGCGGCCCCGCCTGCTATTCCGGCTAAGGCAAGCCCAACGGACAAGAGGGCGAACCCTTCGGCTCGGCTTTTCCATCCGGATGCCGCGAGCAAGTCCGCGAGATGGTCGTAAGGCTTGCCGAAGCGGGAAAGGAACCGTCCCGCGTACCGGCTCCAAACGGGCTCCCGGTTCGAGCGGAGCCGGCGTCTCCTTGCCGCATAATCGGAAGACAAGGCGATTCCCATTCGCAATAGAGCGAATAGCAAAACGAACACGGCGAGCAGAAGGAGCGCGGTCTCGATTCCCATTGGCCGCTCAGTCCCCCTTCCCCGCCTGCGCCATCGGCCGCAATCTTTGCCAAGCTTCCGGCGCGTATCGTCCCAGCCTCTCTCTCGCTTTCGGGGAGCAATTCAGCGGGAGCTTCCATTCTCCGCTTTCTTCGTCATACCGCACCCAATCTCGAACGACGGCTTCTCCTTTGCGCCATTCGAACTCCCCGATTCGGACGAGCTTGCGCGACGAACCGACCATTCTCATCTCGAAGCCGATCTGCGTCACGTATTCGGTAATCCGCTTCGCCAGCCGGACCGGATTCATGCCGCGGTTGTCGAGCATGCACATGTCCGTTAATGCTTCCGGCACGTCCTCCAGCGCGTTCGCATGGACGGAGGTGACGCTTCCTTCGTGCCCGCGGGTACAGGCCCTGACATAAATATTGGCGTCCTCGTCGCGAATCTCCGCATGGCAGATCCGTTGCGGGGATTGGCGAAGCGCGAGCTTAAACGCCTGCTTCGAGCCGTGCATCGGGTCCTCTTCGTCGGCTTCGTATTCGATGACGTTCTTGTCCGGAAAATCCCGCAGCAGGGACAGCTCGTACCGGCCTTCGATCGTCACGAGCCTCTCCTCGTCCGGCATGGCGGCGATCAGCGCCTTGATCAAGTGGGTCTTGCCGGTATTCGTGGCCCCGATGACGACCATATTGAACCGCGAATCGACGATCGCCCGGAGCAGCTCGCGTATCGGCTCGTTGATCGTCCGGTACTCGGGCCGGCACAGCGTATCCAGCTCGAATCGGCGAACGGTATAGAACCGGATGGTCAGCGTCGGCTGCGAAGTAAAGCCGAACCCGGTCATCGTTACCCGGGAGCCGTCCAGCAATTGAACCTCCGCCCACCTCTTGCGCGGGTTGATCCGATCGTTATTGAACAGCACCAGGTTCTGCTGGATTCTCTCGACCATCGCCACGTCCTCGAATCGATAGGCGGACGGAACGGCCCGACCGTCTCTCACTTCGAAGATCCGGGTCCCGACGACTTGAACCTCCTCCAAACCGTCGCGATGGCGAAGCACCAGCTCCAGCACGTTCAGTCCGATCACCTCGGCGAACAGCGCCTCCGCCAACGTTCCGTACGGAAGGGAGCCGGTCGAGAGATGCTGCAGCCGCTTCTTGATGATCCAATCGGACAGGACGGCGAGCAGCTCCGCTCGTTCCTGCGGAAATCCGATCACGGCCCGGTTGAGCTTCTCCGCGTAGCGCCTTTGCTCTTCCTCGTTCCAGCCTCTAGGGGCCGCCAGCATGTGTCTCGCTTCTTCCGTCAGAGCTTTAAGGTCTATGCCGGCCAACCCGCTCCCCGGTTCTCTTAACGGCGATGGCTGGGAGTTCGACAACGAGCTGTCGGTTTGAAGCTTAGCCGCGTAAGCGGTCGGCGAGAACCGCCGCGTTGCCGGCTCCTTCCCCTGCGGCCCGACTCCCCCGCGGGCATCGTTCTCCGCTTGCCCCGTCTTCTCAACCATCCTGCTTCTCGTATCCGGCGCCCCGTTCATCGCCTTCTGCTCCGGTGCATCATGAGTCTCCTCCGCCACGGACGATCCGATTTCTGCAGCCTCTCGGCCCAGTTCAGCGTCCGGAGCAGCGGATCGACCACGGAATCGAAGGCGGCCGCGTTCCTCTCGTCCGAGGCCAGCCATTCGTCCAACCGGCCGCTGTCCAGCTGAAGATGCAGGCTCTCCTTCAGTCTCAGCTCGGAGAGCGATACGGCTCCCGTCTCCTTGCGAATCTCTTTCATTCCGAACCCTCCTCCCGAATACGGATACTTTCCGTTTAGAAGCACGAGTTGATAATGCTGCCTCTCCACCCCGAATTGAGCGCCGACCTGCCCGGTCCACCGATGAACGTCCTCTTGAAAATGGCTAAGGTTCCCCGTCGTGACCAGACACCGGTGATCGGCCTCGCGCATCGCGCAAACCGTGGCGGCGTTGTCCCAATACGCGCTCACGTCCGCGATCGTCAGCTCGAATGCCTCCCTGGCCGCCCGAAGCAAGCTCGTCATCTGCTCCGGCTCGTAATACTCCGCCTGGTCGCGGGCGAGATTGCCGAACAGCACATGCAGGCCGTTAAGGCGGGACGGCGCGAAAGCGTACTGCTTCAGCTTCTCTCCGCTAAGGGTTCCGGCCTTCAGCTCCGGCCGGATTCCGTCGAGCGTCACCTCCGGCTTGTCGATGCCCAAGTACAAGTGCGTCTTCGCGCTCTTCAGATTCAGGCAGAGGAAGCCCACCCTCTTCCCCGTCGTGGATGCGATCCGGTAAGCCGTTCCGAATGCCGCAAGCGATGTCCCGATGTTCGGCGTAGAGCCGCCGAAAGCGACCAACTTGCCCAATGCCGCGCTCATGCTCCTTCCTCCTCTTCCCTATCGATAGCGGAAGCTTCGTAGGCGATGACGACCTTCGCGCTTCCGTCCTTGCAGGCGGCGTCAAGCTCCAGCCATTGCCGCTCCGTCAGATTAAGGTTAACCGAATCGATGGTGCCGTTCGCGTCCCTTCGGGAGGCGTACATCTTCTCTTTGTCTCCGCTGGTTAGGGATTCGAGGCTGCTGTTCTCGGGGCTCTCGATCTCCGTGTTCGCCGCCGTCTTCACGGCCGCGACGACGACGGCCTCCGCATACAGCCTTCGGGAAGGCTCCTTGTCCGAAGACAGATACACCCCGACCCGGTCTCCCGCTCTTATCCCGTTGGACACCGACTTCACGTAGTTCCGCGGGATTTGGAACGTCGCCTCCCCCGGTCGGGGCAGCAGCGGGAACCGTTCCACTTTCCACGCCAGCAGAGGCTCTTCCGCTCCGAGAGGAGCAACCGCCTGCAACCCGGACGCCTCGCCGATCCTCGTCAGCATCCCTTCCTGCACGGACGCCTTCGCAAGAGAGATCGTGGAGAGCATTCCCTCCTCCAGAATGGTGCCGGCCGGAATGAATTGCTTGGGCACGACGACCTTCACCATCTCTTCCTCTCGAATCTGCCTGATCTGGAGCCAGTAGATGCTATAAACGAGCATGCCGGACAATAGCGCCGCAGCCAGGCTGATCGTCAATTGACGCTTGCGATTCATAACCGCTTTCCCCCTATCCCCGCAACTCAGAATGGAAGCCGCAACAAAAAAAGAACGCAGGCAAGAGAGGTATCCTCTCATAGCCTGCGTTCTTCGCAGCCGTTCGAAATCTATGAACCTTGGTAAGGCCCATATTATCAGATGCTTAGCGAATAGTAAAGAAATATTTTACAGATATAGGAGCTTGCTTAAGGACGAACGTAGGGATTCGACTGCTTCTCCTCGCCTATCGTCGTCTCCTGCCCGTGTCCGGGAAGCACGAGCACCGAATCGGGGAGCGTGTACAGCTTCTCCCGAATCGACTTTTCCAGGGCCGCTTGGTTGCCGCCGGGAAGATCGGTGCGTCCGACCGAACGCCGGAACAGCGCGTCCCCCGCGAACAGCAGATCGCCGCATAGCAGGCTGACGCTGCCCGGAGAATGGCCCGGCGTATGGAGTATCCGGAACGTTTCCCCGATCCACTCGATCGTCTGCCCGTCTTCCAGGGCAAACTCGGCCGGATCGGTCTTCACCGGAGGCGTCACGTCCGTCCAGCGCAAGGAGCCGTTCTTCGCCGGGTCGACGAGCCAATCCTTCTCCTGGGCATGGAGATAAACCGGCGCTCCGAAGCGCTTCCTCAGCTCGTCCACTCCGCCGATATGATCGAAGTGGGCGTGGGTAAGGACGATCGCTTCCACCTGCAGCCCTTCCAGGCGGCGAATGAGCGCCGGATCCGGCGTTCCCGGATCGATGACGATCGCCCGCTTGCGGTCGGCGCTTGTCACCGCGTATGCGTTCGTCTGAAGCGCCCCTAACTCGTATCGCTGAAAAGTAACCATGCCGACTCTCCCTCCCGCCGTATTAGAAGCCGGACAGCAGGTCGTTCAGCTCCCGCAGGACGACCGGAGCGTAATCCGATTGCTCGCCGTAACGACGGCCGATCTCTTGACGGGCAGCCGTCAGGTTGTCTTGGTAATCCGCCGCCTCGCGGTCCGGATTCGCCGCCTTGAAGTCGATCATGACCTGCTGAACATGAGCGGGACGAGGGCCCCACTTGCCAAGGAGGTAGCCCCCGGTATCCGTGAACAGCACGATCGGGATGGAGCGGCCTCCAAGCGTAAGGTGCTCGTCGATAAAATCGAGGTGCTGCTCGATAATGAACACTTCCGTCGGAATGCCGGCCGTCTCCATCGCGCGGAAAATAACCGGAACGCTGCGAAGAGCGTCTCCGCACCAATCGGCGGTGATGATCATGCAGCGAAGGTCGTCGCGGTTGTTGAGCGATTCGAAGAACTCCTTCTGCTCCGAGTCCGGCCACTCGAACCCTTCGTAGTTCGTCGCGAACGCTTCTTTGTTTTTGTCCATTCCGTCCATGAACGCCTGCGGAGAAATGCCGGTATTCAGTCTTGCGGAAAGTGATTTGCTCATGAAAGTTCCCTCGCTTCCGGAAATAGGTTCTTGAACGCCTCTATTGTAGCAGATGAGTTTAATAACGCCTAACCGCGCCTATTTCTCGCCCGTCCTCTTGGAATCAGTTATTCTTGGTGGACTTGGAACGCTTGCGCAGATACTGAAACAGGAAGTAGACGATCAACAGCGCAATCGCGATAAGGATAATCGGCTGCACGTACGGAGCCGCTTTTTCGTCGATATTTTCCCACTGGTCCCCTAATTTCCATCCGAGCCATACGAACAGAAGCGACCAGGGCAGCGAAGCGATCAGGGTCAGAAGGGTGAATTTGGTCAAGTTCATCTTGGACATGCCCGCGGGCAGCGAGACGACCTGGCGCATGACCGGAACGAACCGGCCGGTGAACACGATGATCGGACCGTATTTCTCGAACCAGCGCTCGGACAGCTCGATATGCTTCTCTTTAATGTGCAGATACTTGCCGAACTTATAGACGAACGGGCGACCTCCGTAACGGCCGATCGCGTACAGAATCCATTGCTGCAGCACGGCGCCGATCGTTCCGCAGAGCACGGCGACCCAGAACGAGATGTCTCCTTTGGATACGAGATAGCCGCCATAGGCGAGAACGATTTCGCTTGGGATAACCTCTAACGCAAGTCCGATAATAATTCCGAAGTAGCCGAGACTCTCTATCCACGCCAGCAACTGATCCAGCCATCCATGAATCGTGTCCATCATGTAGCGCGTTCCACACTCCCTCTTTGACTCCTTGAAAGATTCAATCTTCTCTATCATAGGGCATGGCATGCTCTTTACGCAAACTATCGAACGGACAAAACGGCTTGTCATGCAGGGACGGGCTCGCGCATAGACTCTTGGTAGAAGTAGGACAAAGTTGAAGAGGAGAGAGCGGACGATGAGCAAAGTCGTGTTCATTAGCAAAAAAAGGGCGCAGTGGTACCTCGTCCTCGCATTGGTCGTCATTATCGCCGGGGTTTATATCGGTTGGCAGCAAAATAAGCCCGCCATGGCTACGTTGGACGATTCCGGCACGCAGGTGTTCAATCTCGTTACCGGAGAGTTCACGAGCACCGTAAACGGCAAGCAGCTGGAAGCGTACGTCTTCGCCCCAAGCACGATTCCCGTCAAAAAAGGCGTCCCGGTCGAGCTTCGCATCACGGGCGTCAGCGGCCAGTCCCACCCGTTCGTGATCGAAGGCTTGGATATCGAGGGCACCGTGCAAAAAGGAAAAACGACGGTCGTGAACTTCACCCCGAAGGAAGCCGGCACCTATTCGATCGTCTGCACCACGCACAGCGACCCGCAAACCAGCATCCCGATGGTCGGTTACCTGGTCGTCCAATAAAGCTTGTCCGTCATGGCCGCCCCCTCTCCCGAGCCGGGCGGCCTTCCTGTGTCCGAAGCCTCCCTCCTTGCATAGGTTAATGTCGGGAGAGGATGACCGATGAGAGCAGGACAACCGAAGCATCAAGCCCCCCTGCCCTCCGCCCGCACGATTCGCAGGGCGTGCAGCAACGAGCTTTACCGAACGGTCAAGCGGCTGCGGCTCTACGTGCCGGAGGAGAAAATCCGGCAAGCGGAGGAGCTGTATGTGAAACGGGTGATCGGCAATCTGATCTGGATCACGGAGAACCGCAGCGACCGCCGCAAGCTGGCGGATTGGTGGGATGCCGAAGTCAGCGAAGCCGTCGTCGAGCTCTGGGAGGTTGATCTCGCTAAGCTTCAGGCCGCTTTTCGCGCCGCTTTCGGGGGATGATCTCGGGACGACCGCGGGACGAGAGGCAGCACGTTGGCGGGTCGGTGGCGATCGGTGGCGGATCGGTGGCGGATCGGTGGCGGATCGGTAAGGGGGAAAGGCAAAAAAACAAGAAGGCCGATCCTTTCGGGGCTGGCCTTCTTGCCTATTTTCATGCTCGCTCGCTTGTTATGTTGCTTGGTTGCCGGGCATTAGCCGATCCGGCTTTCTCGCTTAGCCGATGATCGCGAAGGTTTGAACTCCGGCCGGTATCGTCCTTCTTCTGAACAAAACGCCGTTCGCGTTGAACGTCCGAATCGTGAAGCTGACTCTGGTGAGAACGGGAATATTATTGAACCGGGCAACGCCGAATGAATCGAACGCTGCGGTGCTGACGATGACGTTGTTCCGGGTCAACGTAGCAAAGAAGCCGGTCGTGTTGAAAGGCACGCCGTTGTTCTGCACCCAGACGACGGTCAAACGATTGAAGGTCGTCCCTTGCACGGGCACGAGATTCTTCTTAACGAATTTGTAAGTCTTCGACTTTTGGGAATCGCCGCGGATGGGCCGAGGGCGTCTATTAGCCATAATGGGATCACACTCCTTACCTGAGTATAATCCAGTCTATGAACCTAGCAGCGGCTCGTTCCCGGCTCTCTCCCAACGGTTCGTCCATTTTTGGCGGGACCTGTGAAAATGCCGCGCGTATCGCGCGATTGCTCGTCCGCCAAGGCGTACTTCGGCTTACGCGGATTGGTCAGCGACTGCGGCGGGCGTTGTGCGGATTTTCCGTGCATATCGAGCCGACCGGGGCTCCTGTGGCGGGCGTTGTGCGGACATTCCGTGTATCTGGTTACCACGTACCACTCTTTCGCCTGGCGGTGGACTATTCCGAAGTTAAGGAGGCTAATTTCTCCTTGGCCAGCCTGCTCCACTCCTCGGAGCTCTCTTCCGCCACCTCTTGCAGCAGCGCCGTCGCCTCCTCTTCTCTGCCGAGCAGCAGCAGCGAGCTTGCCGCGTTGAACTTGGCGGAGCCGAACAAGGAGTTCATCTTGTCCTCCCAAGGGTTGGTCTTGCCCTCGTAGGTAACGCGGTACAGCTCGCGATACCTCTCGAACATATCGACGGCGGCGCCGGCCGCGACGGCCGCCCGATCGTCCCGGCCGGCGGCGGCGTAACGCTCCGCCATGGCCGCCATGGTCGCGATGGCGGCATTCTGCGCCTCGCGGTCGAAGCGGTCGAGCCGCAGCGCCTCGCGCAAGTGCGCGGCCGCGGGCTCGGGCTGCGCCAGCTCGGCATACGCCATGCCGAGCTGAAACTCCAGCGCCGGAGATTGCGGGTCATACCGCAATCCCCGCGCCAAGAGCTCTACCCTCTCCTGCCCCCGCAGGAGAGGGGCGAGCTCGAGCCGAACCCGGCTCCAGGCCGGGTTCGACTCCAGTGCCGCGCGCAGCCCGGCCGCGCGCGCGGAAGGCGCCGCCGCGAGCGCGGATTCGCGTTCGCTCGC